>Ga0105049_10004258_pt1 | contig 16810 bp, 15 predicted proteins | sample MAT06_FD_78087 | JGI IMG/M metagenome (GOLD analysis project Ga0105049, IMG submission 78087) | Freshwater microbial communities from Lake Fryxell liftoff mats and glacier meltwater in Antarctica - MAT-06 | ecosystem: Environmental > Aquatic > Freshwater > Ice > Liftoff microbial mat | place... | reverse complement strand
TGGCCATGTTCCCAAAAGCCGTTTTCATTGATGTTGTAATACTTAGAAGCAAAGTCAAAGTCGTCGCTCAAGACTTCCTTCAATTCGGCTTCTGTCCATATGTAGAATTTTCCTTCCACCCCTTCGCTGTCTGCATCTAGTGCCGAATAATAAAGGCCTTCCTTGGAACGTAGTTCGCGCCGAAGAAAAGAAATGGTCTCCATTGCAATCCTCTTAAAATGAGGATCAGAATTATTCTTATAAGCCTGCGAATACACCTGAATCAACTGTGCATTATCGTAGAGCATCTTTTCAAAGTGAGGAACCTTCCATTGATCATCCACAGAGTAACGTGCGAAACCACCTCCAATTTGATCATAGATCCCACCCATTGCCATTTGAGAGATACTCAATTCAACAAAATTCAATAGGTCTTCTCTTCGAGACAACTTTCCAAATTCTAATAAAAACAAATAGTGATTGGGCATCGGAAACTTCGGAGCCTTCTTCATTCCACCTTTTTCCAAATCCCAATATTTCGACCAATGATCTACCACTTCATTGAGCGTTTCAATATCAAAATGTTCGACAGGATCGTTTTCAAGCAAGTTGCTCTCGCCAATACCACGTGCGATTTTTTCAGCATATTCAAAGACCTTGGAAGGCTGCTTTTGATGGAGATCTACAATGTTTTCGAGCACTGATATCCAAGTCTTTTTCGGGAAATATGTTCCACCATAAATTGGTCGTCCATCAGGAAGCACAAACACATTGAGAGGCCAACCACCTCGCTGTCCCATTAGGTGTATTGCATCCATATAGAGGTGGTCCACGTCCGGACGCTCTTCTCGATCGACTTTAATGGATACAAAATGTAAATTCATTAATTCGGCACATTCGAAGTCTTCAAATACTTCGTGTTCCATTACATGACACCAATGACATGCGCTGTAGCCAATACTTACAATCACCAATTTGTTGTTGGCCTTTGCATATTCAAAAGCCTCGCTGCCCCAAGGATACCAGTGAACAGGATTTTGCGCGTGTTGCAGCAAATAAGGACTAGTCTCCTTTGAAAGTCTATTCATGGAGCATAAGTAAAAAATTTCGAATTAAAAAAAGGAGATTATTCCCTTTCTCCCAGGATACGCATATATCTGAAGTGAGAAGCCACCGCCTCACCAAATGTTGGAAACACATTGTATTTCACATCGTGTTTGGCACAAACCCTTGCCACAATTGGCTGCAATGAACGATAGTGCACATGGCTCACATTCGGAAAAAGGTGGTGCACTACCTGAAAATTGAGACCGCCGCAAATCCAATTGGCAATAGGACTTTTTGGAGCGAAATCAGCAGTCGTTTTCACCTGGTGCATTGCCCATTCGGTTTCTACAACTACATCCTTCACAGTGGCGTTTTCAAAATGTGTAACGTCTACTGCATGTGCCAATTGAAAGACTAAAGACAAAACTATTCCAAAAACAAAATTGGCAATGAGATATCCTACAATGAACTTGGTGAATCCAACATATATGATTGGAACAACGATGTAAAAACCTATATAAACCACCTTTGTGAACCAAAAAATAAAATGTTCTTTGAAGGGGATGTGGCCCATGGGTGTACCTGAAATTTCTTTTTTGAAGTACTTCTGGTTATCCGTAAACAATACCCACAAAATTGTAGAAATACCATACAGTAGTACAGCATAGACGTGCTGAAACTTGTGAACCTTCTTCCATGGTTGTGATTCGCAATGGCGGAGCACCGGAACCTTAATAATATCGTCATCCACTCCGTCTACATTCGTATAGGTGTGGTGAATCCGATTGTGCTTGATCTTCCAGATGAATTGGTTACTGCCTAGGAAATTCATGCTATAACCAAAGAAATTATTCCATTTTGGAGAATCTGTGAAACTTCCATGACAAGCATCGTGCATTATATTCATACCCACCAAAGCGAGCGTGAACCCAAAAACAGCGCTCAAAGCCATTGCAATACCGTTGGAAGGCGTGAAAAACACCAGAACAACATAAAGACCAAGCAATGAAGTCATTATTATAATAGATTTCAGATATAGTCTGAAGTCTCCAGTTTTAGCGGTTTTAGCTGTTTGGAAATAGGAATCTACTTCACTTTTCAGCTCATCATAAAAAGGGGTCTGACGACCAGTAAATCTTACTTTACTCAATGCAGGGAATTTTAAGGTGCAAATATCGGATATAAATGTGGCACAAATCAATCCACAAATATTTTCACTGACATAACTTGTTGAAATCATGGAAAGCAAATGACTTTCGCCAAAGAAAAACCACTCGGAATTTTGAACTTTCCAAGATTAAGTTTGTTATTGGTCATTTTCCAATGACACGTGTGCAGCTTAATACTCCAGCACTTACCTTCACGGCCTCAAAAAAAATACTCGGTATGAAGGATCAACAACTTTTCGATCTCATTCAAAAAGAACACAACCGTCAGCTCCACGGACTTGAATTGATCGCATCTGAAAATTTTGTAAGCGCCGAAGTTCTGCAAGCTGCAGGCTCCGTTCTTACCAATAAATATGCAGAAGGTCTGCCGAAAAAAAGATATTATGGCGGTTGTGAAGTGGTAGATGAGATAGAACAGCTTGCTATAGATCGTCTCAAGGAACTCTTTGGAGCTGCTTGGGCAAATGTGCAGCCACACTCTGGGGCCAATGCAAATAGCGCTGTCATGTTGGCACTTCTCCAACCGGGCGATAAAATTCTTGGTCTCGACCTGGCTCAAGGTGGTCACCTTACACATGGTTCGCCGGTAAACTACAGTGGGAAGTTGTACAAACCCAGCTTTTATGGTGTAGATCGTGAAAACGGTAGAGTGAATATGCATACAGTACGTGAAATTGCTAACCGCGAAAAACCAAAATTGCTAATCTGCGGAGCAAGCGCTTACAGCCGCGATTGGGACTATGCAGAATTTAGAAGTATTGCCGATGAAGTTGGCGCTTTGCTGCTCGCGGATGTTTCTCATCCTGCTGGACTCATTGCCAAAGGGCTTTTGAATAATCCGCTCCAACATTGTCATGTAGTTACAACCACTACCCATAAGACTTTAAGGGGGCCAAGAGGTGGTGTAATCATGATTGGAAAAGATTTCGAAAACCCATTTGGACTGAAAACGCCTAAGGGCGAATTGCGCATGTTTTCTTCATTGCTCGACAGCGGTGTCTTTCCTGGAATGCAAGGCGGACCATTAGAACACATCATTGCAGCAAAAGCTGTAGCATTTGGCGAAGCATTGCAACCATCCTTCAAAAGCTACGGCGAGCAAGTGATGAAAAATGCCAAGGTGCTGGCTCAAGCACTTGTAGATAAAGGTTACGGAATTGTAAGTGGCGGAACAGAAAACCATTGCTTTCTTGTAGACCTGCGCAATAAAAATATAACTGGTAAGGATGCTGAGAACGCTTTGGTTGCTGCAGACATTACCGTAAACAAAAACATGGTTCCATATGACGACAAATCTCCTTTTGTAACAAGTGGTATACGCATAGGGACTCCGGCCATGACAACCCGCGGATTAAAAGAAAATCACATGCTCATCGTTGCTGATCTCATTGATGAAGTTTTGATGGGTAAAGACAATTCTGATGTTGTTTCAGAGGTCAAGAAGAAGGTGAATGGGATGATGGAAGGGTTTGAACTTTTTGTAGGTTGAGGGAGGGGGGCGCGATAGTTCAGAGTTCGGAGAGGGGATTCATGTTTGATAGTTCGGAGAAGTAGGCAGGGGAATGAAGGTTGAAAGTTCGATTGTTCAGCGTTCGGGGAAGGGGTTCACGTTTGAGACATGCAACAAATCCAAAAAAGGCTTCGGTGGTATTCTACCTGCCCACCACATCCTCCAAAGACATTGGACGCTCATCTCCTCTCCAATTGATTTCAGAATTCGTTGATGTATCAATTTGACTTATAGGTGTAAATACTGTTGAAGGGGCCGTGTGAAGTTTAATGCGTGCCACTTTGCTTTCAATCAAAAATAACTCTATGTTGCTACTTTCTCCATTGTTCTGACCAATTACTTTGGGTCTAACGGACTTATCATCGGTTGGGTAATATGACAATTTTCCATTCCCCTCGATCCATACTCTTTGCAATGCATTGTCCAAAAAATAGCCTGTCAACTCGCGACCTTCAATTCTATTAAATCGGGTCTCATCGGCTTGAGAAATAACCAAGGAATTTTTTCGGACAAACATCCGATCAATTTTTCCATTCAAACTGAAAATGGTAATGCTGTCGCCTGTAATCTGACTTTTATCCGACCATAAAATGGGGTCTACATACATCTGAATGGTACTGTCCGCCTGACTGTATACCAGCGAATCGGACTTACCTTGCATGTCGCTTTTAAACAACTTTACGTTCGGATAAGCATAGAAAATTTTTCGCTCCAAACTATCTTGTCTGGACAAAAGCGTATCGGCTCCCATGTACAAAGTATCAGAATCGAGGTATTGAGTCATATACGAATGACCCGTCACCCAAGAAAAGTTTTTCTGCTCGTCGTAAAATCCCCGGTCACCGTTTACCTGATAATTTTCTGTTGTATCTCTAATCATCACATTGCCAAAAACTTCTCCAATTCCTGTTCGTCCACTGTACGCAATACTATCGCCTTTTAAAACACTACTCTTCGATGTGACTACTGCATTTTTGCCAAAACGATAAAAATCCTTTCGACTATCGTACATCCCGTTTTCACAATAAATATTCGTTCCTGAACCCACAATTGTTGTGGGACCAAGGAAATAAGAAATTTCAGAAATACTGTTGTATTGCAACGTGTCGCATTTCACCAGATAATCCGGATTTTTCAAAATCACTTTATCCCGGAAGTAAAATGTTTCAGATTTGGAATGGTAATAACCACGAGTGCTTGTAAGGGTGTTGTTGTTTTTTTGCGAAACGATTTTTCCTCCACCACTATACGCAGCTATTTCTGTGTCCATATTGTACAAAAGATAATTCGTGGTTAAGGTCATCTCCTTATCCCTTAATACCACATTTCGCTGCACAGTAGCCACCTTCGTTTTTTGGTCGAGGTGTAGTTCTTCGCCTACCATGTTATAATCACTTCCCTTGCGTATACTTACATTGCTATATGCATCGAAGTCTTTCGTTTTATTGTACAAATAGGCGCTATCGCAATAGAGCAGTGAACCTTGATATTCGAATTGAACATTGCCTAGCAGACGCTGCATATCGCCCTTCGAAGCATCAAATTCTTGAATATCGGCACGAATGAGGCGAACAACTTTATTGCTCTGCGCCTCACCCGTCAAAGCTGTAATGAACAGACAAAGACAAATTAAAACAGCATATTGAAATATGTTTTTACTCATTTAAAAGCACTCAACAAAAAAAGAGCCGCAAATATTTACTACTCATTCATGTTCCTTGATTTGGTATAGATAAAGATAAGACTACACGCAATTCTCATATTCGATAGTGTAATGAGATGAACTTTGGGGAAACTCTAGGCTTATTTGATCGTTTCAAAGCACCTCACTTGCCTTGGTAATTATTTTTTCACTTACGCCATTACACGTTCGCGCAAAATAGTTTGATCGCGGTCCGGACCCACAGATACAATTGTTACCGGAATACCGAGATCGCTTTCGATGAAACTAATGTAGTCTTTCAACTCTATCGGCATGTCCGTCTCCGAACGTATTCCGGTCAAATCCTGAGTCCATCCTTTTATTTCCGTATACACAGGCTGTACTTTTTCAGGTGCCATATCATAGGGCAAGTAGTTTATTTCGCCTTCAGATGTTTTATAGGAAGTGCAAATCTTCAATGCATTAAAATCACTGAGCACATCAGCTTTCATCATGATCAGTTGCGTAACTCCATTGATCATACAAGCGTATCTCAAAGCGGGTAAATCCAACCAGCCACATCTGCGAGGACGACCGGTGGTGGATCCGAATTCATTTCCAATTTTTCGCATTTGCTCGCCCACAGTATCAATAAGCTCGGTTGGAAATGGTCCACTTCCAACACGAGTGCAATAGGCTTTGAAAATGCCAATTACTTCACCAACTTTTCCTGGTGCGATCCCTAAACCTGTGCAGGCACCGGCAGCTACCGTATTGCTAGAAGTAACGAAAGGATAGCTTCCAAAATCAATATCCAAAAGTGATCCCTGAGCTCCTTCAGCCAACACTTTCTTGCCTTCTTGAATAGCTTGATTAATGTACCATTCGCTGTCCACAATTTGCAAGGAGCGCAATAAATCAACGCCGCGCATAAATTCTTCCTCGAGCGACTTCAACTCTGCTTCATCTACTTGAAAAAACCCTTTAAATCCTTCCAATAGAAAAAGGTGCTTTTGCTTGAGGGCTCCATATTTGTTGAGAAATCCGGCGTCGAGCAAATCGCCAACACGCATACCATTTCGGCCTGTTTTGTCCATATAAGCAGGACCAATGCCCTTGAGGGTCGAGCCAATCTTCGCATCGCCCTTTGAAGCCTCACTCGCACGGTCGAGCATTCTATGCGTAGGAAGTATTATGTGCGCTTTGCGCGAAATAAGTAGTCTCTTTTCTACAGGTACTGACTTTGCCCTGAGTGCATCTATTTCTTTTTCAAACACTACAGGGTCAATCACGACTCCATTGCCAATTAGATTTACCACATTGCTCCTGAAAATTCCGGATGGAATGGTATGAAGCACATGTTTATGTCCTTCGAATTCGAGGGTATGACCTGCATTGGGTCCACCTTGAAAACGGGCGATAATATCGTATCCAGGGGTAAGCACGTCAACGAGTTTACCTTTCCCTTCGTCTCCCCACTGAAGCCCGAGAAGTATGTCTGCTTTATTCTGATTCATTGATAAAAAAACAAGGGACAAATGTAGGGAGGAGCAGAGGTCGCTAAAAACCTTCTTATCATTTTGCAGGAGCAATAATGTTCATTTTTTCCGCGAAATATTCACAGAAATCGCGCATTGTCGCAGCCATAGCCGTTTCTCCTGTAGCCTTTTGAAAGCTGTCCGCCAATGTGAGTATGGTTTGATGGACAAATTGCTTCATCTCATCCACATGCATATCCTTGGTCCATAGGTCTATACGGGCAGTATTCGCCATATCCTTTTCCCAAAGAGCCAAAATGATCGCTTTTGTCTGCACATCCTTTTCGCCATCAGAAGCAGACCACGACATGGTTTCCGGTACGTGGTTTTCGTCGAGGGCAATGGTTATTTGTATATCAGAGGTTTTCATTCGTGTGTTTGTTTGCGGATACCTTGAAATTATAGACTTCAAAAAGCTCGATTCACGGGTGATATGCCTTCAAAATTTTCTGGGCATTTTTTTCATCCATCAATTCCTGCAAAGTCACCACGCGGTTTTGCTTCATGTAGTCTCGAACAATTCGCCACCCCATCCAAATGCCCAACTGAGAGGGCGATTCGGCGGGTATAGCTCCCGTATTGGTAAATGGTCCCGGATCTGTCCATTTGTTAATAACCATAAGTTTCGTTTCAAATAATACTTCCTGCCGGGCCAATTCCTCCCATATCTGACCTTCATTGGTCTCGGCCCACAGCATTTGCTCGGAAGTCCAATTCATCTTTATTGAATCTGCTACTTCCGGCAAGCAGGCATCGAGCAAATACATGCGTTTGCCCTCCAAAATGATTTTATTCAAGAGGTCCTTTTCGTGCAAATAATAAACGGTCCGCATGTAAATCCAATCCCTTATTCCGTTGCTCACCAAATATTTACGATCAAAATCTTCTTTCACATATTGTGGGAGTGCATCTGGTGGAACCTCTTTTATAATGGGGTGATCTTCTCCCAGATAACAATCCAAACCTATGCCTATTGAAGAATCTGTAGCAAAAGCCTGATAATTTAACCCGCTGTTCATGTATACAATAGAAGGCACAATAGAATCAGGAAAAAAGTAATGCCAGCGCGACAAGGCGTCCGAAAACTGATCGTCAAATAATTTGAAATCTTCTTCGGAAAACGCTTCTGTTACAGCCGCATTGATACGCTGAATCCCTTGATCATAGACAAAATTCTGCATGTACAAAAACGTAGTATCGTCGTTGCACGGACCAACTCTCAAGAGGTCGCGAACGTAGCGACAGATGAACTCTCCGTACTTGTGGTACAATGTTTGGCTTGCCGCCGATGGGTTACTGAAATCAGTGGAAAAAACATCCCTTTCAAGGTGTTTTGAAACCACTGAAACTTCGGAACCTCTTATATCAACGCTTTTAAATGGATCATTCTCACAAGAAATCACCATGAACGTGAGCATAAAAAGAAATAAAACGTATCTAAGCCTCATAAGATTAATCACTAGTTTTGGCCACTATGAAAAACCTGCAAGTTTAAAGCAGTAAACGAATGAACATGAAAAAAATTACCCTCCTTGCAATTTGCATCGCAGCTTTCGGAGCTGTGTCTTACGCTCAGAACGGGAAATACAAGATTTCTCCTTTTGTAAGTCCCAATGTTTCGTGGATGACCCCGGACCAGAAATTCATCGAATCCAATGGAAGCGTTCCAAGATTTGGTTTCGGACTGATGGTAGATGTCATGTTCACAGACAACTATGCTATTGGTACAGGTCTGCACGTAACCCGCATGGGTGGTGAACTAACCTACCTAGAGCTTACGAATTATTCGGATTTACCTGTAATTCTTGAAAGGCAGCGCACCTACCAGCTCCAGTACGCCGAAGTACCGCTCACCCTGAAGTTGAGAACTAATGAAATTGGTTATATCACCTACTGGGGCCAGTTTGGCTTAGGTCTGGGAGTAAACATCAGAGCAAAAGCGGACGATGCTATCGATTATCTGTACGAAAAGAAGATTGTAGATGGTCAAGTAGTGATGCCATGGCCGGATGCAACTTTGTCTTCTGAAGTAATTGAAGATGAAGACATCAAAAATGATATCAACATATTTAGGGCTTCACTCATAGTTGGTGGAGGTATAGAATATAATGTAAGTGGAAATACCTCCATTATTGCCGGAATAGTATTCAATAATGGATTTACGAATGTTTTGAAAGGTGAAGGAGTGCGCACCGATAATGCTGAATTGGTAGAATACAATAGCGAAAAAGAACCTGTTATGTACGACCTTAAGGCAATTTCCAATTTCATAGAACTTAAAATTGGTGTGCTTTTTTAATTCTTTGTTTCCGATTGAGAAAAACATTGGTGAACATAGCTACCTGCTTTATTCGAATCAAGACAACTTGCGTGTCTTAGGAGTAATGGCTGCATAAATTGAAATAATTTCACATCCCGCTGAACAAGATCAGCGGGATTTTTTTTATAGCATACATGAACACAAAAGGAGTAATTGAACACATCGTTTCTTGGCTGAATGAATATGCCGAAAAGAGCCGCAGTCAAGGGTTTGTAGTTGGGGTAAGCGGAGGAATAGACTCTGCTGTAACAAGTGCTTTATGCTGCCTAACGGGTCGACCAACATTGCTTATCGAAATGCCCATTCATCAAGCAAAATCGCAGGTAGACCGAGCTCAAGAACATATTCGGATGATGCGTGAAAAGCATTCTAAAGTATCCGATCTGGTAGTAAATCTTACCCCAGTGTACACCAGTATGGTGGAGGCATTGATGGAAAATGAGACCAATGCTTTAGTAGAAATCGCCAGGGCCAATATGCGCGCCAGACTGCGGATGTGCACTCTATACTATCATGCTGCTACCAACAATTCTCTTGTAGCCGGCACGGGGAACAAGGTGGAAGATTTCGGCATCGGTTTTTATACAAAGTGGGGCGATGGAGCTGCCGATCTCAACCCAATCGCTGACTTGAACAAAACGGAGGTTTATGCCCTTGGACGAGAACTTGGAATAGTAGAAAGCATCATAAACGCTGCTCCAACTGATGGACTATTCGGCGATAATAGAAGTGATGAAGATCAAATTGGAGCGAGTTATCCTGAGTTGGAATGGGCCATGGAAATGATTGCCAAAATTGGATTCAACGGCACCTTAACAGAATTAAAAAATAGAATGGATTCTGCCGTACTATCAGATCGGCAAAAGTTGGTGGCCGAAATATTCTATGACCGCCATTTGAAGAATCAACACAAAATGAAACCCATTCCCGTGTGCGAAATTCCTCTTTTGCTCAGAAATAAAGAATAAGACTATAGCTCTATGCATCCGCTATTCCGTAGGGAGCATCCGTAGTTCTAAATTTGTATTAGTTAAACCCAGAATCCGCATTGGGATTCGCTATGAATTGGTATAAACCCCAAAGATAGCAAGTGCTCTCGCCAGATTTTTATACCGTTTTAAGTACCTCTAATCTCGGCTCAGCCGAGACAACAGCTACTATAACGGCATTTACCACTTCGTGCATGCGAGATGCTGCAGCGCATTGCCCAAAAAAAACATCCAATGCGCAATGCAGCATGGACTATTTATTGTGCAGAATTGGTATTAGCCCGAATCACGCGATGGAGATATCGGAATTCATAGGTAGAACTATTACTTTGCTCCATCCTGTAGATTCGAGAATCCCGCAGCGCATTAACCTCAATACACTTCCAATGCGCAACACGGGATTATTTGATGGTGTATATTCATACATCAAGAATAAAAATCGAGCAAGTGCTTGCTATCTTTGGGGTGTTAGCGCTGCAATAGATTTCCAATGCGGATTCTGTGTTAAAAGGATTCGATACAAAACATCGAGTGATTTCAGCCTATTTGGATGCCGTCAAATCTTTGAAAACATCCTCCAGCTTCTGTTCCTTTCGGCCAAGTGCCAACACTAAAAGACCCTTTTCTGTTGCCAAGCGGCTCACCTCTCCTCGTATATCTATATCACCGTGAACTTCTATTTCCCACAAATTGTTGCTTATCGAATTCACTGCGCTTACACCGGAAATACCACTGAATACTCTTTTGTCGATAGCACCATTTAATTCCACAGTTAGTTTATAACTCTGGGTGTCTATCCCTTTTCGCAACTCGCTTGTGGCCTTATCTGCTACAACATTTCCCTTATTGATGATAATTGTTCGTGAACAGATCGCTTCTACTTCTTGCATAATATGCGTTGAGAGCATTACCGTTTTCTGTTTTCCAATCTCCATGATAAGCGATCGGATTTCTACGAGTTGATTTGGATCCAAGCCACTTGTTGGTTCATCCAAAATCAATACAGAAGGATCGTGAATGATAGCTTGGGCTAGGCCCACACGTTGACGATATCCCTTCGATAATTCTTCAATTTTTTTATGCGCTTCACGGCCCAATCCAACCATCTCCACCATTTGTTCAACACGGGCTGATACCTTTTTGACACCATGCAATTCTGCTACAAATTGGAGATACTCGCGAACATACATATCGAGGTAAAGCGGATTGTGCTCGGGCAAATAACCAATTGAACGCTTTACATTCATCGAATTGAGTCGTACATCAAAACCACAGACACTTGCATCGCCCGAAGTTTGGGGTATGTAGCACGTGAGAATTTTCATCATGGTACTTTTTCCGGCACCGTTTGGACCCAGAAAACCAACTACTTCACCAGGTTTGATTTCAAATGAAACACTATCCAGTGCTTTTTGGGCACCATAATTTTTGGTCACTTGACTTACGATAATCGACATTTCTCTCCTTTGTTGTTTTAAACAAGCTCACATCTTCCCTTCATTTGCTTCGGAAATTGTTTACTGCATTGCAAAAATCTCTCATTTCAAGACACATTGTACGGTCTACGCAATGAATTATCATCTTTTTGAACAATAACTATCATTTCTACATCAAATATTATTAGAACTCACAATCACTCCATTAATCTCCAAGCGGTTATTTGGCTTGAATTTACTCTTCAATTCCCGATACCTTTGCCACATGCAGGTAGGAATCGTTATAAAATCGACCGGGAGCTGGTACCAAGTAATGGACCTCAGTGGTAAAATATACTCTTGTCGTGCGAAAGGAAAAATCAGAATGACAGAAATCAGGACGACCAATCCGATCGCCGTAGGAGACAAAGTCGATTTTGAAGAAGATGATAATGGTCAAAGTGTAATCTCTGCAATTCACGATCGAAAAAATTACATCATTCGAAAATCCGTAAACCTTTCCAAAGAAGCTCAAATTGTGGCTTCGAACATTGATCTTGCCCTATTGCTGATAACGCTGAAAAGTCCGGACACTTCTACTGGATTTATTGATCGCTTTCTTGCCACAGCAGAAGCATACAGTATTAAGAGTGTATTGGTATTCAACAAAAGCGATCAATACAATGCTGCGGAAAAAGAAATTGTAAGAGAGTTGATGGATCTATACGAAAAAATAGGATATGGAGTTTTGTCCATCTCTGCGCATACCGGCGAGGGAATGAAAGAATTGCAAGACATCATCAAAGACAAAGTTTGCATGGTGGGAGGTCACTCCGGAACAGGGAAATCTACGCTGGTAAATCAACTTATTCCGGGACTCAATGTGCGCACCGCACTCGTAAGCGACTATCATCAAAAAGGAATGCACACAACCACCTTTGCTGAAATGCATCCCCTTCCTATGGGCGGTTTCATTATAGACACACCCGGAATAAAAGGATTTGGTTTGGTAGATATCCCAAAAGATGAGCTACACCATTACTTCGTGGAATTCTTTGAACTTCTACCACAATGTAAGTTTCACAATTGCATGCATATCAATGAACCCGGTTGCGCAGTATTGAAGGCACTTGACGAAAATAAAATTGCACCTAGCAGGTATAAAAGTTATTTGGGTATGTACGGCGATGAAGGGGCTGCTTATAGGTAACTCGCTATGTTCGATTCCTTATTGGAGTTCGCATTCCTTGCCATTTCTTCATCACTTACTCCCAACATTCAGCAACGGCTAAATGGTTTATCCTTAAAGCAACCTGAATGTCTTTACCAAATCCCAAAGTATTTTTGATGAAGAGATTTTCCGCTATTCAATTGAAAGGCTAGTTGGATATTTTAACCCAGATTTTGCAGTTGAAATTGTCGTGAAGCGCTGAAAGGAAAAAAGGACGAGAGCTCTCGCAAGATTTTTATCCCGTTTAGCGAATTGGAATGGATTAAAATTATACCGTTTAGGTATCTATAATAGTCCAATACCGATGCCACTGGTAATGACATAACAGGTGGTCAAAATTCCGTAACAGTAATACAAGTAGGAGCACTGGTAGAAGGCTGCCTCGACCATGCGGCTGTCAACTACAATGCCAATGCAAACTGCGATAATGATCTTTGTGTATATACGTGTGTAAGCGATCTAGACGAAAATGGTGTGGTGAATGTGGCGGATCTACTCTTATTCACATCAGATTATGGTAACCAGTGTTATTGAATTCAGAGAACCTCTAAAAACTCGTTTCACATTTCGATAAACAAAACAATTGAAGGATCAATCAAAAAGCGTTTCGCGCCAAATCCCGCCGAATACATCACCAAATATCAATTATAGAGCATCCGGCTATGCGCCTTTCGTAACTTAGGTCAGAAATTCGCCTTCGATGAGATTTGTCTCCGCGAAACATAAAACAGGTTTTTAGAGGCCCCCGTTAAAAAATAAACAAAAGACTACCTATGGATTCACAAACTGTACTTCCCAAGCCGAAGTATGACGTTGTTCCGAATCAGCAAGACAACTACAAAAATCAATAAATGGAATTCATAGACTATTACAAAATTTTGGGGATTTCGAAATCAGCTTCAGAAATGGAGATTAAAACCGCCTATCGGAAACTTGCCCGGAAATATCATCCTGATTTAAACCCCGGAAACAAGGAATCTGAGTCAAAATTCAAAGAAATAAATGAGGCAAACGAAGTATTGAGTGATTCTGAGAACAGGAAGAAATATGACAAATATGGTAGCAATTGGAAGCACGGTGAAGAATTTGAAAAAAGCAGACGTCATGAAAAACAATCTTCGCCAAATCAATCAGGACAGAATGACTTTTCGAATGAAGAATATTCAGATTTTTTCGAATCGATGTTTGGTGGAGGCAGATCATCCTTCACCCAAGGTCAAAGTCTAAAATATAAAGGTCAGGATTTCAATGCTGAATTACATCTTGAACTGATAGACGTTTACACCACCCAACCTCACGTAATAACGGTAAACGGCGAAAAAATCCGGCTCACAATACCCGCAGGCGTTGAAAACGGTCAAGTAATAAAAATTAAAGGAAAAGGAGGATTGGGAATCAATGGTGGGCCATCTGGCGATTTATACATCAAATTCAATATCACCAATCACACGCAGTTCAAACGTGAAGGGAATAATCTTTATCAAAATGTTGATCTGCAGCTATACACTTCCATTTTGGGAGGAGAAATAAGTGTAGGTACTTTTAATGGTAAGGTGAAGCTCCAGATAAAGCCTGAAACGAAAAATGAATCAAAAGTGAAACTAAAAGGAAAAGGATTTCCGGTTTATAAAAAAGAAGGTGAATTTGGTGATATGATTATTACATATCATATTACGATACCCACTAATTTGAGTGAAAGGGAAATCGAGCTAATAAATGAATTACAAAAAATTCGTGCACAATGAATAAAAAACATTTCATATCCACACAAACAATTTGTTCCCATTACGACATTGAAATCTCATTTGTTGATGCAATAAACAAAATGGGGCTCATTCAAATTGAAATTATTGAGCAAAATCAATTTATACATCAAGACCAAATAAATAATCTCGAAAAAATAATTCGCCTTCACAGCGAGCTAAATGTGAATCTGGAGGGCATCGACGTTGTTTTTAATTTATTGGAGAAGGAACGGGAGCTAAGGAATGAATTAAATATCCTTCAAAATAAATTAAGACTTTTTGAGAATGACTAAGCAAAGGAATTTCGAAACCACCTGCCAATAACATCTTGATTATGCATAAATCATCAACTTCAGTTCGGAGAAATCTAAATAGTCTCACGCTTAGATTTGAGAATCCCGCACGCATTCTACAAAAATTGCCCTAATGCGTAATGCGGGATAAACGGTATTAGCGCTTCATCGCGAATCCCAATGCGGATTCTGGGTTTAAGCGCCAGCTTCGCCCATCTCGCCTCGTGCTCGGCTTGCCAACTCGATATCGGATGTCAATTGATCGATCTTCATGCGCAGCACCACTTGGTGGCAAAGTAATACTTTCATCTTTTGTTATTGACTCTGTGCAACATCTTTCCAAGCTCCGCCTGATAGGTGATGGAAGACTTAAACCTTCGTTGTTCGGTCTGGATAATACCAGCCTGATACAGGCATGCAATATAATCTGCATTCATCGCAGCGAGACCTGTTGTTTTGTAATACAATTCAACTTCCATAAGACGCAGCCCGCGCTGCAGACTTTGTCTTACGACCGATCGTTCCAATTCATCGTTAGGAGTCCTGCGATATATGGGCTGGGAAACCAACAACTCTTCGAACTCTTTGAGTTTTATGGCGATTGATGTTGGAATGGATTTCATTCGCGTTTCCAATTGGGCGAGGTAATTCCTTTTCACGCCGAGAATCCTAGCAAATTCCGCCTAGTCAAAGCCCAATTTCAATCGTATTTCCCTCATTGAATTCATAGAATAGCTCCAATCACCTCACATACACAAAATTTCGTGCCACGACACTATTTGTGTATGTCGTACACACAAAATCACTGGGGGTTCTTGATTTTGTGTATGTGGGACGTGGAAAGGTGAGTTGGGAATATCAAAGCGAACTAATATCAGAGTACAGGAATAGTTGACAAAATGGCAAAGTTGCGTGCAGTCTGTACTGCATCATTTCTTTGAAGTAGAAACAATCATGTCCTCGAACTTTTTAATGTACTTCATCCATGCGTCGTCATTATTTGCATCTTGAACAGAAAGAATGGTTTTGTTTTCTTCTATTTCTGGATCATGCAACATTTGCTCTTCAAGAAAGAGCTTACTCCAATAGCAAGAATTCAGAAGTATCGGCAGCAATTTTTTTTCTTTGTTTTGTGCGACCTGTTGTTTTATGGCCGGAATTTCTACTTCCCTGACATATGGCGTGGCAAGAAAGTCAGCACTCAACAAACAGATATAGACATCCGATTCTTCCAATTGTTTTTTGATGGTATCGTCCCATTTTGTACCCGGTTCTATCATGCGGTCGTGCCAATAATCAATGGAACCTTCAGACTTCAGCAATTCAAGGTGGGTGGACAATCGATGCATGAACAATGATTCCTTTGAAGAATAGGAGATGAAAACCTTTTTCATAGCGGCATTTCGCAAATCACCTTTCAGCCATATTTTATAATCGGAAACACGCACGACGCTCTTGTCCTCTAGTTCTAACTGGTTGATACTAGCGGCAGCTAGCTCATGCAACCTATCATAGGAGACGAGAGAACGTCCGGGAGTACTTACCAGTTTCGTGTACTTTTTATTTTGCAGCGCTTCATCGAGTATGTTCATCACCGCCTGCATGAACTCAAAATCAAGTTTTTGTTGATTCACTGAAACGGAAATCCGACGATGAAGCTCTTTCTGATCAAATTCAATCTTAATCAACTGCTTGCCGTTTGCTGTCGCAGATAGCACCACACCATTTTGCCACATATACGGTTTATTGTTACTGAGAAGGATATTAACGCGAAATCTGAACAGGATATCATGGACAATGTGACGTTGTACGAATCCTGCCATTTCATATACGAGAAAAGGATCTTGGAATGTTGCAAGAAACATTTTGATATCCTCAGATACATGTCCGGGCAGATACTGTGGCAGTATATAAGACTCTTCCGTCGGATGG
>Ga0105049_10004253_pt1 | contig 16821 bp, 19 predicted proteins | sample MAT06_FD_78087 | JGI IMG/M metagenome (GOLD analysis project Ga0105049, IMG submission 78087) | Freshwater microbial communities from Lake Fryxell liftoff mats and glacier meltwater in Antarctica - MAT-06 | ecosystem: Environmental > Aquatic > Freshwater > Ice > Liftoff microbial mat | place... | reverse complement strand
CGTGAGCGGGAGCGGGAGCGGGAGCAGAACGACCGGGGAAAGGCATTTAGCCTCCTGTTGTTGGTTGTGAGTCAAAAGTACGTCGGGGACCTTATGACTCGCTCGCGGCTGTCAACGTCAACGCGACGCCGCGTGCGGGTTCATGTAAGCAAGTGATCGGAACACCGCTGTGTAGTCAAGCGCATCCGGTGGGGTGATCGCATCCCCAGGCCCCGCCAATACCTTTTGCGACGGGGCGAAAGACTCGATTATCCCCAGCTTGGCCATGAGCCGCGAGTCGGACGGCGGGATCACCGGCGAGTACGTGGCGAAGCACAAGCGCTGTGGCTGGCCCATGGTCGCCTGGATGTAGTCGGCATCGTGCAGCACTGCGTTGAACAGAGATAAGTCGAAACCATTCGCCACGAACACATCTACACGCACGTCATCGGCCAACTGCCCACTACGGTGCGTACGACCCAGCGTCTGCTCCATGACGCTGGCCTCGCGCCGGATCTCGATGATGAGGTTGTGCCGCTGGTGCTGGAGATTTTTTCCGGTCCCGTGCGCGTAACTGGCCAACACCAGGCCAGGAGCGAACGCAGCCTCGTTTTGGCCTGCCGGCGCGAACGTGTGCGGAATGCCGGCGGCGGTCAACGCCTCGTGGCACCACCGGCCCAGCTCCGGATGATGGTACCACATGATTCCACCCTCACCCGACACCACGTGCGCTTTAGCCCACTGGACTGTGGCCCGCACCTTGTAGTCGCAGATTCGGATCGGTCGGCTCTTGCGCTGCGGCAGGTCGTCGTAGCTGGCACTCTTCTGCGCGCGGTAGCATTCGACCAGCTCGACTGGCAGTTTGTACTTGATGTCACGACCAGCGATCTGGCGCGTGAGCTCCTGCCCGACCAGCATGGGCGTGTCGCATCCTGGTTGGTGGCGATCGTCCAAGAAGCGGCGCAGCGCTTTGTGGTAATCTTGCAGCAGCTTGTGCTGGTGCTCGGCGCCACGCAGCAGGGCAGCGGCCTCCTCCGTGCTGACTGGTGTGCCCTTGCGCGCACGCTCCTCCATCAGCACTTCGAGCCCGGGCCAGATCAGTGAATTGTAGAAGCCTGCCGTGAGCTCCCAGAGCCACTTGAAAGTGTGCATGCCGAAATCGATCGAGTCACCGTCGGGAGTTTTCATGTCGATCGCGGCCATTTTCATGTACTTGCACAAGGCCTCGCCTTCGTCCGTCCGCGGGCGCGGCGGCTCACTCCAGGCGATGATGAGAGATGCGTCAACGCCCGTGGTGCCGGTGCTGATCACTCCAGGGGCAGTGCGGAGCCTGTACTGGTACGCCTCCCGCACCACGTCCTGCGCGGTCATGTTGCGGATCTCGTCGTCGGTACGACCCTCCTTGTGGTTCCATCCCTGGTCGCGTGCCCATTGCTTGATCATGTCCATGCGCCTGACGTCCAGGTCGCCCTGGCCCGCTCCGGTCACGTTGGCATCCACCGCCTGTGAAAATGACATGATGGCCATGTCCTTGATCGGGGCTGGCGACCGCTCCTTGAGGCAGCGCTTGGCGATGTGCGCGTAGTCTTTGACCGATCGCTTGGTCATGGTGCCGCTCATGGCCACCATCTCGACCTCCTTCACCCGCACATCCGGACCGAGTCGGCCCATTTTGAGCGCGTTTTGGATGTTGACCATGGCGGTCTGCAGTCGCTTGGTGCGCGCCGAGCTCGGGCTTGCTACGTTGTGCGCTTCGTCGAGGACCATGAGGGTCGGCGAGATCATGGCCACCTCCTCCATGCCCGTCTGCGTGCTCAGTGATGAGTACGAGTAGATGAACACACCGGGCCCTGGTTGACTGGCCATGCGCATTCTATTCTCGCGCGATCCTGACACTGTATAGAAAGGAATGCCGTCGAGCGATAGCCACTTGCGTGCCTGCGGTAGGTCACGAAGCGTGAGCTGGGAGAACACCTCCGGTGGCACAAGGATGATAACACGCTGATGACCTCGGCGCTGCATACCCACCTTCGCCACTAAGATGCTCAGGGCGGTCTTTCCACCGCCCACCGAGACGGGGCCGAACATGCCCCCGTACATCTCATAGGCGTACACACCATCGATCTGAATGTCCCTGAGCTTGAACCCAGGCACGCGCATGTGGTTGTACAACGACTCCGCGTACCCGTCCCGATCAGGGCAACGCGGCTCATCAAGCCCCAACACCGGAAGACCGAAAATGCGCGCCAGGTCCTCGTCTACCGACGCCATCGGCCCAACCCCTCCACTGAACTCTCGGGCACGCTCAACCCACCCCGATGCAATGATGCCAATCGGCGGCGCCGGCGGTGGTGCCAGGACGCGTGGCACCGGCGCGAACGTCGGCGCAGCAGGCAATGAGAGCGATGGGGTTGACGGCGATGGGGCGCGCTGCGCTTGGTGGCCCCACCGATGCACGGGTGCAACCAGAGCCGGTGCCTGTGTTACAACGACCACGGGCGGGGGCACAGCCCCACGCCTTATCAGCGCTCGTTCCAGCCACGCGCTCATGCACGCCTGCTCAAGGCTAAGAGTGTGCCAACCACAGCCACGACAATCGGGAGCAATGCCAGGGTGCCAACCAGACTCCAACCGATGCCAGCCATGATCACGGCCGCGCCGCGCGGCTGATCATTCAACGGGATGCGAGGCATCACCACTTCCGGCATCAAGTGCGGCCATGTCTGCACCGACCCAACCAACCGCGGCAACTCCCGTTCTATGACAAAGACCCGCATGTTCCTGTGCCCTTCCGGGCCCGCCCATCGCAGGGCCTCACTGGTGCTGATCCAACGCATGTCCACGTGCATCCGGCCGCCAATGCGTGCCGCATACCGAGAACTCGCACTGCCATCATCGACCGGGAAAACCCGGTCATCAGATCGGATTCGGTCCAAATACCCATAGCCGGTCGGAATGTAAACCTGAGTGCCATACGGTAGTGCCGGCCGCCACTTACCATCACGCTCGGTCAGCTTGACCGCCAGGCCATACGGTTGCTTCAGCACATTGGTCCTGCCGTCGGCTAAAATCCAACGCCATCGCGTCCCCTTCGACGCATGATACTCGCTGTCGATGGCGTTGGTCGGGGTGTAGGCCGTGGCCGCCACCTCGATCCAACGCCCAGACCAACGACCCTGTGGGGTGTCGAGCACATCCGATGCAGAAACAATCGCCATGATGGCGAGCAGAGCGAACCAGCGCATAGCGCCTCCAGGGGGGTGAGCAGCCCGCCTGCGGATGACCGCGGCGTCTGGGTATTATGCCTGACTCAGGATGGTTCGCACCCGTTCGAGTGCCTGGATGGCTGCATCTAGTTGCGGCAACGCATCTTTGGCGCGAAAGAGTGGCTGCTTGGTGGGCGCCACAAAACCCTGCAACGAGAGCACACCAGCCCCCGGGGTGACGCTCGCCAGCAGTGCAGGGGCAATACCAGGTGCTCCCATGGCGACTCCCATGGCGACTGGCACGGCGGTAGCCGATTGGGTAGAAGCAGCGACCTTGGCCGCATCCTTCGCCGCCTTGTCCGCGGCCTTTTTATCAGCCTTCTGCTTCTCCCGCTCCAGCACCTTGTCTGCTGCGGCCTTCATCTTCGCCTCGATCTTGGCCTTGGTTGCTGCCTCCTTCGCTGCGGCCTTCTCCTCCTTGGTAGCCTTCGGCGGCGTGTACCCAGGCACGTGCTTCGCCGGGTCCAACACCTCCATCTGCTCGATCCTGTCCCAAGGCAACTTCACGGCCCCATTCATCATCGTGATTCCGTGTTCCGCTACCGCCTCCAACGCGCCATTGAGCGGTGACGGGCTACCCACCTGCTTTACGCTCACCACCCTGCCCACCAGCGCCACGTACTCCTTCCACGTTCCGCGTTCGTGCTGGCTGACGCGCGGCATCGGTGCCTCCGCCCCCTGCACCAGGCTGAACCGACCAGCAGCCACGTCAGGATATGGCAAACCTTCGATGTCCACGTTGACCACATCACCAACGTCGCTCATGCCAATGGATGTGATCACGCCTTGCTTACCATACAGCGGAGCCCAGAACGCGTTCGTGCTAGGCAACACCATCACGCGCTGGCCCTCGACCGGAATGTAGGTCGCGGTCGGGACGATCTCTGCGATGGGCGCGGGCGTAGCCGGGGCCTGTGGTTGGGTCATGCGCGACGCGAAGCCACCACCCGTGTGTGGAGCGCGAGTAGGAACCTTGGCCGACTCGGCTCCACTACCAGCCGTTGGCGCTAACACCGGCTTGGCTGCCACCACCGGCTTGATCGCAGTTGGTCGTGGCTTCCATCCACACAGCTCCGGGGCAAAGAGGCTCGCAGCGATGCCGGCATACCCCACCAATTGAGCCACTGGGATTTGGGTCCGACTGATTGCATCCCAGGGCATGTCCGACACCACAAACGCCTCCCCGATGGTCATGATGTCTGGCTCGACAGACAGGTCTGGCCACAGAGCCAGCATCACCGTCCTGGTCGTTTCGTTGCCGGCGTTGGTGATCGACCCCTTGTATTGCACGGCGGTATTTTCGGGATCAATCAAGTACACGACATCGTGCACGGCGATGGGTTTGACTGCAGCGGCGCGAGACGGGAATGGCATGGGAGTATCCTTGGATGGGGGTGATGAAACTGGTGAGGGTGATGGTTCGGACAAGCGCGGGACAGCAGGCAAATCACCAGTGGTCGGCTGCTTACCTAGCCACTTGGTGCGCATGCTGTGCGGGTTGAAACTCATGGCGTCCTGCCGGGCTTTGAACGCCTTCAGGGGATCGGGGCCAGTCATGCGGGCCGCCACCTGCTCAATGCTCGCGCGCCCAAAGCACACGTCCTTCATCGGGCAGCCGCCGTACGCATCGCAGGCGTCCTTAGTGCGGCCTTCATCGATCGCGCACGGCACCTTGTGCCAGTTAGCGCCCTTGCTCAGGGGCTTCTCCGGATCCATCAAGGCAGGGGTCTCGCTGCGAATGCGACCCATCTCCTCCACATCAGCAATGACCTGGTTCCAGTTCCTGGCGATCATGGCCACGTTGGCGAATGCCTGCACCGAGTAGCAGGGCGTTTTTGCGTCAGGATCCTTCAGGAATATATTGTGACGCAGGCGAACCTGGTCCAAGCCTGGGTGCAGACTCACCGGTAGACACGCGTACGACAGCACCTGCAAGTCCTGCGCCAGCTTCTCCGACGTCAGTGCGTACTTGCGGCTCTTGGCGGTCTTGTGGTCCTCCACCACCGCTGGGGTGGTGTGCAGGTGCGCCACGTCGATGAAGCCCACGAACGGCGGCAGACGGTCCCATCCCACCGGTAACGGCGACCCATCGTACAGACTCACAGGCGTCTTGTGGCGGCGCACACCACCCTTGTCCATGTACGTGTCGGCGCGTGCCACCTTCGGGATGCCTCGGTGATCCAAGTGCTCTTTCCCGACCAGCAGCACCAGCGGATACTCGACCTGGACGCTGTCGCTCGATTGCCACAACCCGTTCGTGACGGCGAGCTCCGCCATGAGCTTCATCCACATGCTCTCGTGCTCTTCCAGGTCCTTGTCCCAGCCAGGCGGGAACAAATCCGCCCAGGTCCTTGCCGACCGCATGAGGTACCGCTCGGCGATGGAGTGCAGGATGTGACCAATCTTGAAATGCTTCTGCTCGGACGATGCCCGCAGGCCACACACTTTTTCAAACCACCACTTACGGGTGCACATCTGTTTGGTCTTGATCTGCGACGCTGAGACGTTGGCCTCGATCTGCTTGTGCACCACTGCGCCATGCGCTGCCGACGGCACCAGCAGGCCTGATCCTGCCGTCGTCCACCCCACAGGTGCCGTCACCCGGTCGCGAAATCCACCAAGAGCGACCACCCTACCGCACCACAACCTGACGGTCCGAATGCACCGCGGCGCGCTCTGCCCTGATTTTCTTGATGGACTTGAGTGCGATCGAATAGGTATACCCACCTGTGACGCGTGGCATCGCGCGCCTGACCATGAACTCCTGCGCCAACATCATCACGAGTGCTGTCTCCACCGCCTTGCTCTCGACCCCACTCAGCGCCATCTCGCGCTTCAGCTCCGGCATGGTCACGTTGTTCCCGTGCGTGAAGATGTACCGGAGTATCGACATCTCCTCGCCAGTCAGGGCAAGGTTCGGGGCGTTGGTCTGACTCATGTGCGTCCTGTTGTGGCTGTGGCGGAGATGTGTTGGTCGCGAACGGCGAATAGTGCAGACAAGGCCCGGCGCTGGGGATCGGAGAGCATCTGCACGACCATGCTCTCTTGCTTGCCATACCCCGCACGAAAGAGCCTCTGCACGTTCCCGACGAGGTTGTCCATGACGAACGACTCCAACCGCAACTTGTCTCGCTCCTCAGCGAGCGTGGCTGACTCCACTCGAACGCCAGCAGTGAGCAGGGCCAGGCCATCACGCAGCGCTGCCAGTTCACCTTGTGCTGTCACCAACTCAGCACCGAGCTGGCTCGTGATCTCGATCTGGGCCTCGGCTGCGCGCTTCACCTGCTCGACGCGGCGTGCAATCTCATCGGTCATGTGGCCCGTTCCTGCTTCTTACCGACCCGGCGCTCGCGCCGGTGCGTTAGCGTCTTCGTGATTGAGCCTGGCTCCTCGCCATGTTTCTTTCCGCTGCGACTTTTCCAGAACTCATAACCAGTGGCTCGCTGCTTCGTGCCCTTGCCGTGAGCCAGCGGTCCCCGTTTTTTGTCGTCCTTGGTCGTGCGGCTCACGCCTGCTCCACTGCATCTTGCAGGACCGGGCGCTTGGATTGATCTGCCGGCGGCACCACTGTCCCCGACACGTCGCAAGTAACTGGGTTGGTCGACCGGTTGATGCTCGCCCGCTCATCCAACACCAACAGGGCCGCGATCGAGAGCATCTCGTGCGTGCTGTTGCGCGCTCGTTTGAGCAACGCCTCCACCAAATTCGATGCCTGCTGGCCCGTGTACTCCATCCCGTCCACAAGGAGGTCCCGCGTCGGGTGGGGCAGCGCGTGCCACGCACGCACCGGAACCAGCCTCTGCTCGAACTCGTTCTGCGACCGTACCATTGAGTCCAAACGCATGCACCACTGCTCCCGATCGGCCTCCGGCAGCGGCAACTTGGTCGCCAGGAAGTAGTGCGCCGGATGCAGCAGCGAACGCAGCGTCAGCTCGGTCATTTGCGTCAGCGGACCTATGGTCGATGGGATTAACGGGCTCAACATGTGGGTCCTCAGCGGAAGGGCGCGGGCGTAGCCCGATTGGTAAGCTGGTGAGATCGAGCACCAATATGGCTCACGAGTCAAAAGGTCAAGGCACTGGTTTTGACTCGACCGCTCGGTCGGTCTGGCTCTTGATCCTCTCTGCACGACGCGCCGCTACTTGTGACGCCTGGAATCTCGTACAATTCATCAAAGTTGCTGTTCTCGGAACTGATGCACTGACGAATGATCTTGTTTCCGGCCTCGGTAAAACCACGCAGTCGTGCCCAACTCTCTGGGGAGGCACCCGCGAGGATGATTTTATCATCTTCGCTCAGTGCATCGGACACGCAATTCTGCTGGATGAATCGTACGGCGTCTTCGTAGCTGACTCGGTCGATTGAACCATTCTCGTCACCCGCTTCCAGGTAACGTACCAGCACATCTCTGCCGGGGATGTTCAAGCACAAACACAACCAGATGATCCTCGGCACAGCGGCTCGGATGTACGAATAGTTGTGCCGCCACGACCAACACTCGATCAGGTCCGTGGCCTCTTGTTTGGACGCTCGTACCGCGACGTTGCCCCTGGGGCGTGGACCGATCAAGCGGCGCAGGCCCTCTGGAGCCAATCGCACGTGATCGGCCAGCTCCTTGATTGCCCACCCATTATGTACCGGATCGTCGCAACCAGCCCACGCCAACAGGGAAGCCATGCGCATGCTCAGGCCCGGTAGCCACCGGAGGTACAAGCGCAGAGCCAGTCCGGTGGTCATCCCAGGGATGTCCTCGAAGCTGGACAAGGTGTCGTGCGGCTGCCGGCGCGGCACAGGAATGTTGATGATGAGTGGATTGGGGTATCTTTTCACAAGGCACACCATCGTACCATATTACAAGTATTCAATGGTGTGCGCCGAAAGTGAATAAACTTACCCAATAGTAACAACATATACAACCATACAACAATACAACAATACAACCATACAACAATACAACCATACAATCGAGTCTGTGTGTGTGGTAGTTCGCGGTGGGTGGTGTGGTAATTCAATGTATCAAATGAACCAAATTACTAGCACAAAAGGTTGCTGTGACTAGCATGTGACTGGCTTTTTAGAATCGACCATACGTTACAACTACTTGTTGAATGGCACTTTATAAAAAAGTGTGGTAATTGGTCCAGGGAAGCGACCAACTCCGTACCCCCGGCGGAAAAATAAAAATAAAAGCTGGCCGAAAAATAAAATTCCCTCCGGGTTTGTATAAAAACACACCCGATTTTGCGGAGAGGTGGTGGCGGAGCCTATATATGTGATGGTGAGGGGGGAGGGGTACATAGGCGTAGTGTTTCATCACCACGTCGGTGAGGTGACACATCAATTACCACATTGTATTGCTTTTATATATAAATAGAGAGAGAGTAAGGGGTTACACTGTGGTAATTACCACGGTCACACCCCGGTCACACCCGGTCACACCCCAAACGAATTACCACACCCCATCAAATGAGCTCGATTTGTCTGGATCCAGGCAAAATTGGGCCGGACCCCGCAACTGGTGGGTTCGATCGACCACCCACTTGACGACTGGCCGTGGTTGCTACGGTCACCAACGCAGACCGACTGCTGCGCGGAGATTGAGCCCTCCAACGAAAAACCCTCGGAGCGATCCGGGGGTTTGACGTTTCTACTGGTGACCACCAGCAATGCGGAATCACGCATGCAATTTCGTGCGGTGTTTTCCGGCAATTCCTGCAATCTGCTCGACCAAACCTTGACAGGTCTTTCATCGCCGCCACGTTCTGCCCGTCGCTGCTCAGCGACCCAACGCCACCTCGTGCGTAGGAACGCAGTCGGAAACAGTCTATGTACGATGGCATGCACTCGCACGGCGCTTTGCCGCTGCCACCGCCACCTTCCCCACCAGTTCATGCCGTTGCGCCCCAACAGGTCCCCCTGCAGGAGCTTCCTCGCGTACTGACGCTCATGCGCCACGATTACGGTTGGGCATCCGTTGATGGTGAGGCCTTGATCAGCGCGAAGGGCAACATCGCCCCACCGGTACCGGCCCAGACGGTCGAGCAGGCTTTCGGTCAAGACCAGCAAGATGATCGCCACTTTACGTGTTACTCTTTCCAAGATCGTAGGACAGGAATCGGCTACGAGAGCGGCATCCGGTTGACCCAGAGTGGGTACGCGCTCATGCAGGACGTGCTCAAACACCCTGGTCAGTTCAGTCCGGGTGTGGAGGCGTTGTGCCAGACGCTTGAGCCGGTCGGGAACCTACTCGCCATCGACTACGATCTACCTGATCACGGGGCATGGACACCGGAGCTCATCGAGCAAGTGCATGCGGCGCTGGCGCAGGCAGGCGCGACCAATCCACTCATCGCCCAACCGTCCATCGCTTACATGACCCGTGGTGGGTTCCGATTGGTGTGGTTGTTGTCTGTGCCAATCCCAATTGAAGGGCGCCGCGGCTTAGTGGATTTGCTCCCTGGGCTGGTGGCGAGCATGCACGTGGCGAACATTCACGTGGACCCCTCGTGCAAGGACTGGACTAGGATCTTTCGGCTGCCTCGCGTGATGCGTGACGTGATGGAGCACGGGAAGGTAGTCGCCCGACCAACGTCGCGTGAATCCTACCTGCGTCAGAGTTGGGGGTGCGTTGATTTCACCAGGAGCGACGCGAGTCCACCCACCGGTTCGGTGGTGATGTGGCCCGAGGCAGCGTTCAAGGGCATCAGTGAGTTTACCCAACACGGGCTGGTCGCTTCCAACTGCCAAGCACTCTTGACCCAATACAGGCACCTGGTTGGTGTCGTGCCACAAATGGGATCGCGCGCCAGCATGATCGCCCTGGGTGATCAGCCAGGTGACGACATCGTTGGACAGCTCATGGGTGGTGATGGCAAGGATTCGATGGTGGAAGTATCGCAGGTACGGGATTGGATCAAACAAGCGGTGAAGGTCACCCAGAAGCGCCCAGAGCCACCAGCCTGCGCCTCTGCCGCGTTCAATTACTTGCTCGCAGAGAAACCACTCATCGACACCTTGCGCCCGAACGATCCCGGGCAATTGCACACCGGTATCACCACGGCAGCGATGGCGATCATGCGCACCCTACGCCTACGGTTGCGCCACGAGAGTGCTCGACCGCAAGTGCTGTACGCGATGCTGCTCCAGTCGGCGCGCAGGTCGAACGCGATGCGATCGCGACCACGCAGCGATGCTGAGTTGAGTGGAGAGGTCTGGAGCGTCATCGGGTGGGCGTACCGTACTGAGGTCGGGGTGCTTGAAGACCTACAAGAGCAAGAAGATCAGGAACGGGTCGCAGAGACACAAGCCGCGCAAGTTCAAACACACAACACAGGAGCACAGCAGCAACTCTTGATGCAAGCAGTTGGTCGAATGATTGCTAAAGGCCCGCTTGCTGATCCGCTCGACCCACCATCCCCGGAGCAGTACGATTGGTTGACCAGGAGCTGGAAACAGCACCTGATCATGAGCATCCCCAAGGTCGGGTACTCGGTGTTGACCATGCAACCGAACGGTCGGATAGACTACTGCAAGCCCCAGGAAGGCTTTGTAGCGTTGGGCATCCTCATTCGCAATTCAGGCCACGATCACATCACTACCACAACCACCGGCGCAAGCCCGGGCAAGGAGATCGCCAGGACGGAGCACGAGATTCTGCATGATTACGGCTCCATGGTGGACCGGTTCGCGTTGAGCCGCATCATACCAGCCAATGAAGTGAAGATATCCTTTTACGAGGGCAAACCGGAGATCACGTACACGCAAGCGCTTCAGGGCATGGACATGAGCATCCCTCCGCGCTTTGACCCGGAGGTCCACGCGTGGTTGACGGCGCTCGGTGGGGATCAATCCGAGAGCTTGTTCGATTGGTTGGCATCAATTTGGGATCTGAGTCGTCCAGCCACCATGCTCCACATCGAAGGCAAGTCGGACATCGGCAAGAGCCTGATCATCAAGGGAATCAAAAATTGTACGGCCGCCAAGCAGTGGACGAACATTTCCGACATGTTTGGTGAGTTTCAGGATCTTGCACTTCACTCACCACTGCTGGTCGGCGACGAAGAGTATGGAGCTGTCGGGAAGGCAGGATCTCGCTCGGTGCTGAATGTGCTCAAGAAGCTGGCCACCGGTGAGGCCAACACCATCAACATGAAAGGTCGAGCGGCCATTCAGATACAAGGTAATTGGCGCGTCATCATGGTGGAGAATGGTACACGCATGCTTCAGTTCACCGAGGACATGTCCGCAAAGGACCAGAAAGCGCTGATGAGTCGTCTCCTGTTGGTGAAGGCAGATGCGGAGGAGTGCAGACGCATCGTGGATCGAGTTGATGGGCGCAAAGGGGTTGAGGAATGGCTGGCCTACAAGTTGCCCCAGCACATTCGCTACCTGGGCGTTGAACGGAAACTGGACACGTCCGCGCGTGTCTTGGCCTTCTCCCGCGATGACAAGGCTCAGGCGACCCTCCAGATCGCATCCAACACCATGTTGAAGGTCCTGAACGCACTTGGGTCCATGTTGGTGAACAAGCAGTCGCAGCAGCAAGGCCTGTACTGGCTCAAGGGCAGAGACATGGTCGTCCGGATTCGCAACGTCAAATCGGTCATGAAAGCCCTGCTGGACGAGGATGGTCAGCAGATGCCGTCCGAGCGCTCAATCGATGAAGCCCTGCGCACACTGACGGAGCAAGAAGAGCAAAAGACCGTTCGTGGTGTTGGTGGGTTCACGGAAAAAGCGTGGCGCGTTCCGCTCAAGGAGTTGGTGACTCGTTTGCTCGGCCACACTGATCACGTCGACTTCAAGTCTGCGCTTGGTGAGGAACTGTGGACGGAGCTGGTGCCGGCGAAGGATCGCTTGGCGTACGACAATGCGGAAGACATGCCCAGCGCGCGAGCTGTTGCGAAGGGGGCCGCAGGATCGAAGAGTCTCGGCGACCAGATGCGCGAGGCGGCCACCAAGGTGCAGCACACGAACGGTCATCACGCCCCCGCGCCGCCCATGCCATCGGTGATGGGCATGAGCTCGGGATCGCTGTTCAGCTCAGTCGGGTTGCCGCCGCTCCCGCCGTCAGCGCTTCCACCACCTCGCCCTTGATCGGAATTCCGAGCTCGATGCACCGGGCCCGGCGCGCACGGATGGCGTGAGCTTTGGACCGGCTGTGGATTACGTGGATGTCCCGGCCCTGCCAGGTGATGCGGGCGGTCCACCGGTGCCGGTAGTCGTTCCAGGTCACCCCGGCGTGCTCACGATTGGTGTTCTGGCTGTTGAGCGCCGGGTCGGACCAGCGCAGGTTCTGGCGCCGGCAGTCGAGCGGCCGAACGTTCTTGTGGTCGACCAGTTCAGATGCGAGCACCTGCTCGATCGCCTTACCATCCGCCACGCAGCGCACCAACCGGTGCAGGTACTGCTGAAACTTGCGCCCATCGACCTTGGCGTTCCTGACCGCGTAGCCGGCCTTGGAGACGTACCAGTTGCAGGCAAGCACCCAGGGAGCGTCCTGTCGACTGATCAGGGCGTAGGCCCAATCACCAGCCCGGAGGGCGGGAACGGCCACAGCACCATCCGCGGGTCGCCACAGTGGCTGCGGACGGTCCTGGCGCACCATCTTGGGGCGTTCAGTGCCTGGCCAGGGAACCCACCGGCCCTTGGGCAGCAGCGGGGCCAGCACGGCAGCAGGGGCCACCCGCGAGGGCTCGGGGGTGGGGTTGGGCTGGGTTTGGTCCATTAGGGTCTCAATTCGACCGCAGAGCACGTCCCGCGCGCCACCCCCCGAACAAGCACCCCACCAAACACACACCGTAGCCAGCCCACCCTACCCAGGCGCCGGTCGTCAGGGCGTAGTAGAGCCAGAGGCAGTCGCAGATCACCATCACGAGCGTGAAGGCGAGCCAGCTTTCCAGGGGGTCGTGGTCGAGCGGCACAAGGGGCATGGTACGTTGTCCGAGTGGGTTCAGGTAGCGAGGGCGGGGGTATGGCGCAGACACTCCTGGCGCCGGGTCAGGTGGATGAAGGCACGTGTGAGCGCCCTACCCAAGCACCGGTCATGATCGCGATCGTGCCACAGGACGGCGTGGGAGGGGTCCCAGCGCTGCGCAAACCGCATGAGCGCGTATGGGCGCTGCGGTGGTAGGCTCAGCAACTCAGCATCGGTGATGGTGGCCATAGGATCTCCAGGGGTCGCGCACGCGCGTAGATTATTTTGGTCGATTAGTCGCAAAAGTCGGTCGGTTTTTATGGAAACCGTCTCAAGTGTCCTCCATTATTTGGGTATCAAAAGCGAGACAGGCCACGTCATGGTCCTGCGCCAGCCACCCATCAATGACGCCGCCCTCAAACTCTTTGAGGATCGCAGCGGTGAAGGTCATGGTCTTGCCGGTAACCACGCACACACCGGTGACGGGGCCAGGCAGTAGCACCAGGAACTCCGACGGATCTCGCAGGGACCGTTGGACGACGGTGCCTGGTTCGCGTTGGCCAATCGAGGCTAGGTGCGCGTACCAGATCAGGGCGTTGATGTAGGCACCGCCGAGCGGATTCACTTCGTCGTAGCTGATCAGCACCGAGGGGCGATGCCCGGCAGGCACTTCAGGTAGGTGTCGTTCTGTAATAGGCATTATTTCCCTGTGTTGAGGCGTTCGCAGAGCTTATCGATTTCAGCGCGGGTCAGCGGGTCGAGGGTACCCCCGTCGGTGGTTATGTCCGTAATATCGGGATCATAGCCATTGGATTGCCAGTGACGGAGAGCGCTGAGCACTGTGGCCAGCTTACGAGGGGAAAGTTTTGGCTGACGATAGCGATGGTTGTTGTCGGGCATGTGTGCTCCTAGAGGGCCCCGGCCCATGGGCGACCGGGGGTGGTCGTTCGTTTAGGCTTCCTTGCTCAGCGCATCGAGATCCAGCAAGCGGGACACAGTCAAGTCGGTTTCGTCGATCGTGGCCTCAATCCGCAGACTGTGACGTTCCACAGTCTGCTCGTTGTTGTCACAGTCTGTGCCGGTGGCCGTGTGGCACTGCGCAGTGATCGTATAGGTCACCTTCCAGCAGCCGAGGGTCTTCATGCTCTCCAGCAGCAAGCGAACGCACTTTATTGCGGAGTGCTGACCCTCCGTCAGCGTCACCAGATCGTTCTGATCGTAGCGGACATCGCCATCACACGCAGGCAGATCGCTGTCCACGATCTTTTCATACTTTGGCTGGTTGAGCAACCGGCGCAGGACGACACGCCGCAGCAGGTCGAGCACCTCACTCATAGGCAAGACGCCATCTTTCTGGCGCTCGATCTGGCTCGGGGTCCCCGTCGACACCAACCAGTCGATGGCGGCAATGCGGGCAGCATGGGCACTAGCCTTCTTCGCGTCGCGCTCGATTACCACCGCGGCCCGACGCGATGCCTCCACAGCAGTCAGTCGGACCACTTCCTGGTCAGCGAGCGCCAGTGCGCTCTTCAGCGCAGGGTCATTTTCCGAGCGCTCCCGAACCGGATGTGCCTGGTACACGTCCGACTCTCCGACACGAATGTCAAAGTAGAAGTCGGTACCGAACTGATCGTGCTTCTTCACGCACCCGATCGGGTCAGCGACGATCGCGTCGCGAATCACATGCCATTGCTTGACGCGCGCTTCCTCATCCGCTCGCTTCCCGTCGTCGATGAATTTGCGCACGGCGCGCATCCATCCCAACCACGCACTGACCGCGGCGTGATCTGCGACGACAGCCAGCGGCTCCTTTGGACAGCCTTCCGGCAGATAGGCATTCGTTCGCAGTTGCCAATCTTCCCGTCCGCCACTGGCGCCTTCGTCTGCCAGGGTCTGGCGATCCTCCTGCGAGAGCGCATTCGCTGGCAGGTCGACTACCTGCCAGCCATGCTTGTCGTGGCCAGCGATGGTGGCGGACTTGATGGCGATATAGATTCCGATTTTCACGTGAGTCTTTCTTCCACACCTAGTGTGGATACGTGCGCCTAGCGCACGGGTCGGGGTTGTGTGTCCTCATTCGCTGACCAGGCGATTGATGATGGGGGCTCTGTGGCCACCGAGATGGTTGTCTGTGTGCATGGTGCCGGGGTTCACCGTCACGGTCGAATCTTCTCGACCGCCTCCGCGAAGAGGCCTACCATTTTGTCGATGCCGTCGCGCATGTTTTTGCGGGTAGGGTTGCCCCCTTGCTCCGGGACACCATCGAACCAGTGCCAATTCCATTTGCCGCTGTAGGGGTTGAGGCGGCCTTGCTGGATGGTGGTGATACCGAAGAGCTTGGCCGCCTTTTCAACATCATCGAATCGACAGGCCAACCAATCATCCATGAGCAGGATCCGAAGCCGCCCCCCGAGCGTGTGGATCTCGTAGGCGGGGGTGAACCCATCTAGTTCGAGGGTGTTGAGTCGGAGGCTGCTCACGTATGGGGTGAAGACGGTGGCCAGGTACGTGGTCATGTCGAGAGTATTCATGTGAGTTTCTCGCCCTTTGTGTTGCTGAGGATCATTTCATCCCCGAGGTAGCTGAACCGGTACCCGGCATCGAACAGGCGCCTTTCGAGAGCCTCGGCCACGGTCCCTGAATGACCTGTGGCAGGGTCGCACCGGTTCAGGCGCTGGTATGCCCGGAACATAAGGACTGCGTCGGCGGGAGTCACTCCAGGTCCCGTGCTGGCATAGTGGCGGTCTTGTTCCGTTTCGTCTTCCGGGAGGCGCGACCACAGCTCGGGCATTTCCCGTATTGGGCCACCAAGTCATGGTCACAGCCCCTGCACCAGTGCCGCGGGGCACCCTTGGTGGTTGTCGCCACGTCGCGGTTGCTCAGGCCTTCTTGTGGTCGAATGCGGCGCATGTTAGCTGTCCTTCTCAGTCTTGTGGTTCTCGTACGCCGCCTCACGTAGGCTGGCATCAGTCTCAGTGCTGTAGCACTGAAACCCCCAGCTCTCCAGGTAGGCGATCAGCTCGGCCCGCGTCATGTCTTTGATTTCGGCGTTGGTCATGTCAAGCGTCTCCGTTCAGAATGTTCAGGTGTCGATCAACGAGGGCCTCGTTGCCGTGGCCTTCGTCTTCATTCGGAGGCGACAGGCAGTCGACGCAAGTTTTGACGAACAGGCCGTCGGGGATGAAGTCGCAACCACACTCGCGGCACTCACGCTTCTCCGTGCGCCACGCATCGGGGCAGCCAGTCTCGTGACAGGACAAGCCATTGATGGTGACCATGGCGCAAGAGGGGCAGGGCATGGTGCTCATGGGATGTCCTTTCAGGACGGTGTGTGGTTGCGACCGGATCGGCTCCCGGTCGCTGGAGCGGGGAGCCTCAGATACGGCGAGGGCTCCACGCGGTGAAGTAGTCCACTAAGGCCCCGTAGTATTGAGCGAGGAACCCAGCTAGATGACGTGCCGCGCCGGCCTCCCGATCCAGATTGCCCCGTGCGCGCGCCATCGCGCGGGACAGCAGCTCGACCTTCCCTTGCAGAGCGGCGAAGGCGGAGGATCCGTGCCAGTCTTCGACCGCAGCGCGATTGGCGTTGCGCTCTAGGTGCACGATGCTTTCCGCGTCGTCTGCCGCCTCGCTCAGGTGGCGCTCGATTGACTTCGAGCGCAT
>Ga0105049_10004251_pt1 | contig 16825 bp, 12 predicted proteins | sample MAT06_FD_78087 | JGI IMG/M metagenome (GOLD analysis project Ga0105049, IMG submission 78087) | Freshwater microbial communities from Lake Fryxell liftoff mats and glacier meltwater in Antarctica - MAT-06 | ecosystem: Environmental > Aquatic > Freshwater > Ice > Liftoff microbial mat | place... | reverse complement strand
TGCATCCACCCCGATCTTAGACGCATCCGTGCGAAGCTGCCGCCATCCTCGGGGGCCGAGCTAGCTTTCTGGTTGCGGCGCTACGCCGTGACTGACCAACAACCCACCATGGAGAAACCCTCCTCGACCCTCCCGCGCCCGTCCATGACGGGGTGCCGCGCTGACGGCTCCGCTCGCGGGAGGGCCGATCGGGATGGCGAGCAAGTAGCTCCCCCGAGGATGATGTTGAACGGGCTGTGCGCCGCCGGCAGCTCGCGGTCTACGCGCTGACCGAGCTGACTTCTCGATCGCGACGTTGACGAGCACTCGATGGCGAGGTTGTACATTCACGGCCGATGCGCGTGGTGTGGGTTACCGATGTCCACCTCAACTTCGTCGAGGTCGAGCGGATGAAACGCTTCGCGACCGCGATCATGCGCGAGCGCCCGGATCGGATCCTGATCACCGGTGATACCGCCGAGGCCGCGGACGTCACGAAGTGCTTCGACATGCTCGCCACGATCGCGCCCTGTCACGGCGTCCTCGGCAATCACGATTACTACGGCTCGTCGATCGCCGAGGTTCGCGAGCGCGTGCGACCACTCGGCTGGTGGTTGCCCGCCGCGCCCGTGCAGCTCACCGACGCGACGATGTTGATCGGCATCGACGGCTGGGGGGACGGCCGCTGCGGCAACCTCGCCTCCGAGGTCAGGCTCGCCGACTGGAAGGAGATCGAGGAGCTCTCCGGCCTGCTGTGGTGCGAAGCGGAGAGACGCTGCGAGGTCCTGCAGGCGATCGGCGATGCAGAGGCCGCGGCGTTACGCGCGCAGCTCGCGAGCTTCGAGCCACCGCGCGAGCTGATCGTGCTCACCCACGTGCCGCCGTTCCCCGGGGCGTGCTGGCACGACGGCAAGCAGTCGAATGCCGAGTGGCTGCCGTGGTTCACGTGCGTCGCCGTCGGTGACGCGCTTCGCGACTACGCTCTCGCGCATCTGGCGACGCAGATCACCGTGTTGTGCGGTCACACGCACGGCACGGGCGAGTTCCGCGCGGCGGAGAATCTGCGCGTGCGCACCGGCGGCTGGCCGCCCCGCGCGAAGAGCTACGGCAACCCGATCGTCCAGGACGCCTGGAACGTCGCTTAGGCGCCGAACACTCTCTTCTTGAGCTCGCCGGTCGTCTGCAGGTTCGTCAGCTCCGCGCGGCCACCGATTGGCTCGCCCGCGATGAACACGACCGGCAGCCGGTGACCGTTGCTATCGCGACGAACCGCATACTGCGCCGCCGGATCTTCCTGGATGTTCGACACGACGTGCGGGATGCCCGCGCCCTCGAGGATCTCGACGAGCCTCAGCGCATCGCGACGCGTCTTGTCCATGTGATAGACGATCACCGGCGCGACATCCTTGCCGCCCGCCGGGACAGGGACCTTGACGGTCACCACCGCGCCGTCCTTGCCGGTCGCGAACGCCTTGCGATCCGCGAGCTCGCCTTCTTCCGCGAGGGGACGGCCGAGCGCCTCGTTCGCCTTCTGTGCGAGCTCGCCGGCCTTGCCCGGCAACTTGGTGATCGCCTCGTGGGCCTTCGCGCGTGCTCGATCCAGCCAGCTCATAGCCCGCTCGTAGCACGATTTCGGGGATGCTGACGACCGACAGCTGACCGCCACACCCGCCGACCTCGAGCTCAGACCTCGGGCTCAGACCCAGCGCAGACCCAGACCCAGCGCAGACCCAGGTTGAGATCGCTGCGACCACCACGAACGCGATGATGCTCCATCGTCCAGTGTTCGGCTCCCCTCGCTCGACAGGCAGCTCGACCTCCTGGCTCACCCAATTGCTGCGCGAGCCTGCGAATGCGCTTGGAACAGCGCCTCGGTCTCCGCGCTCGCAATCGGAATGCTCCAGCGCTGCGCGAGCTCGAGGGCTCAGCTCCCGTTAGGGCCGGCTGGATTCTGCGGCCGAAACGGCAAACGCCCGCGCGGCGAACCACGCGGGCGCTCGGTCGAACGAGCCAGCTAGTTAGTTAGTTAGTTGATGACGTTCAGGCTGGTGCGACCGGCCGGAATCGGCGGCCGGGCCTGGTCGTCCGGGTTGATCTCCGGCGCGATCGTGACCACCGCGCTCTTCTTCTGGTTGACGCGGGCTGCCGCGCGACGCGCGACCGAGAGCAGGGTCTCGTGGGCGAGCGCGTGCTCCTTGTCGTCCTTGCCGGTGACGGCATTGACGAGCTTGTTCTTGAGGTACTTGAGCTTGCTCTTCTTCGCCCCCACCTCGTAGACGAGGTCGGCCGCCGAGCACCCCGCCATGTGCGGCGCGCGATGGAACGCGCTGTTCATCGCGGGGTGCTTCTTGAGGTACGCGCGGACCTCGTCCATCGTCATGCCGACGTCGGCGAGCGCCTTGTCGACTTCCTTCTGGGCGAGCTGCTTCGCCTTGAACAGCTGCATCTGCACGCGGCTGTAGACGTTGACCGCGCCGTCACCGTTGGTCTCGATCGGCAGGAAGATGCCCTGCGGATAGAGCTCGGTGATCATCGACTGGATCCCGTCGGAGACCGACGACGACGGCATGCATCCGAACGGCTTCACCGAGAGGGTCATGTTGACCTTCGAGTACGCGACGTTCTGGATCAACTTGCCGACTTCCATGTGGCCTTCGCCGCCACGGAGGTTGACGTCGTAGAACGAGTGGCTGATCTCCGCGATCTTGTCCATGTCCGGCAGGTGGAAGTCGTGCAGGCCCATCGCCTTGGCGACGGTCTGGAACATGCCGCGGATGACCTTCTCGCCGGCGAACAGCGAGAGCTTGCGCTTCCGCACGTCGACGCCCTCGAGCGAGAACTTGCTGCCGCCCACCCCCTTGCTCTTGTCGGTGCCGCGGAGCTGCGCGCGCTGTTCGGTGTCGTACTTGCCCTGCCACAGCATGTAGAGGAGCCACGCGGTGACGATCTGGATATCCGGCTCGGCGCCCTCGGCCTCGAGGAAGCGCTGCAGGCCGTAGTTGCCGTCGCCTTCGGTCGTCATCGCCCAGAACTCGCCGATGATGCCGACGCGCGGCTTCACCTTGGTGCGGTCGACCTTCACCTTGCTCATCGTGGTGCGCACCTTGTAGAGCGCGACGATCAGCGACGTGTTGTTCTCGAACGCGTCGGAGATGATCTTCTTCGAGACCTCGAGCGCGCGGTTGGTGTCGCCTGGAGCGACCTCGTACGGGCGGATCCGGTAGCCGAGCGCATTGAGGCTGTCGCCGATCAGGATCGCGCGAACCACGCCCCAGAAGAACTGCGGGCCCATCTCGAGACCGACGCCATCGCCGGTCGCCTGCTTGAGACCACCGGTCTGCTGGAACAGCAGCACGCGGAAGCCGTCGAAGCCGGAGTCACGCAGCGCCTTGCGATACTCGGTGACGTAGGTGCCGAAGCGGCACGGGCCGCACGCACCGGCGGTGATGAAGAGGTGGTTCTTGACCACGTCGTCCTTCGACATGCCGCGTTCGCGCAGGCCGTCGAGGTACTTCACCAGGTTACCGACCGTGAAGTAGGTCGGGTTGCACTGGCCGCGGTTGCCGTACTCGCGTCCGTACTGGAGCGCGTCTTGATCCGGCACGTCGAGCGCGAGGACCTTGTAGCCGATGCCGCGGAGCGCCGCCTGGATGAACAGGTCGTGCGCCATCGTCAGACCGGAGACGAGGATGGTCGTGTGCTCGCGCTGGTCGCGCGTGAACTCGCGAGGAACCGCGTCGAACCACTGCTTCGCGGTCTCGACGGGGAGACCCAGGCGCTTGCGCTCCTCGATCTCGAAGTTCTTGAGCTCGGCTTCGATCACATCGATCGACATCGAGTCCAGGTTGGTTCCGTTGTTGTCTTGGTTGGTGCTCATCTGGGGATCTCCTGGACTACTTGCTGACGGGGGAGTTCGGAACCTCGACGGCTCCGGGGGCTGAGGCGGTTTGTGCTTGCTGTGCTTGCTGGGCGACCGGGGTGCCTTGCTCGACGACCCGAAGGCCGATCGACTTCTTGGCTTTCCCTTGGGGACGCTTCGCTTCGTCTTCTGCACGCCACACGGCGACCTGCGCGCCGAGCGACATGATCTCGCGGTTCAGGTTCTCGTCGATCTTGCTGTGGCTCGACAACTTCTGCTGGAGCGTGACCATCAGGGTCAGCTTCTTCTCGACGAGCGAGCGGTCGAGCTCGCCCTTCTTGATCGCCTGATCCTCGAGCTTCTCCTTGAGGAGCATCAGGGTGTAGGCGTACGTCTTGACGCGGATCTTGATCGAGCCGCTCGGCTTGTTCGCGTCGATATCGTGGAGCGCCGAGTACGCCTTGCCCGCGGCGCCGATGATCGAGTCGATCAGGCCGTACGTTGGCGCGTCGTGGCCGCACTTGAAGCTCGAGAGATCGAGACACGCGAGGTTGGCATGGCGCGAGGCGTACTTCGCCGCCCAGACTTTCTGCACCGAGTTGGTCGAGTAGTTCTCGGGCCACACATCGGTGATGTCGAGACCGCTCTCGATCACGCCCTTCGCGATGTCCTCGGCGAACAGCTTGTCGAGGGTGGGCTTGTCGCGCGGCAGCGAGCGCATCGACATGATCGGATAACCGAGCGCCTGGAACTCCTCGAGGACCGAGTGGTTCATGCCCGGATCGTTGTGGTACGGGCGGCCGAGCATGACGAGCGCGACGCGGTTCTCGCGCGTCACCTCGTCGAGGATCTCGCGACCCTTGCGCTCCATCTCGTCCTCGAAGGCCTGGACGGCCTTGAACGCCTCTTCGATCGCGAAGTCGTTCTCGTCGACGGTGATGCCGAGGAGCGGCCCCCACTCGGCGAACATCTGCTGCTTGCACATCAGATGCTCGTTCAGCGTGACGGCCGTGTCGAGATAGCCGATGCCGCGCTCGGCGAAGAAGTCGGTCTCCTTCGTGAACGCCGCGCGGATCACCTTGGGCGTCCCGGAGACGACCGGGCAGCTCGCCGTGTCCATCTGGTTGACGATGAACGTCGGGACGTGGGTGATCGCCGGGAAGAAGATGTAGTCGAGCTTCTTCTTCTCGTGGTGCTTGAACAGGAGGTTGTGGATGTGCGCCTGGCAGACCTTCGATGGGTAGCAAGGATCGACCGAGCCGTACTTGCAGCCGGCCTGCCACATCTCCTCGCTGGTCTCGTCTGAGAACACGACATTGCGCGAGTCGATGCCGAGCACCTCGAAGTACGCGCGCCAGAACGTCCCGGTGGAGTAGATGTTCAGCACACGCGGGATGCCGATGCGGACATCGCGACGCTTGGTCCAGTGCTCGGCGCTCGAGCGCTGGAACGGACGATCCACTTCCTTGTGCCGAACCGCTCCGAGGAGTGTGCGCTTGACGACGATGTCCTTCACGGGGATGCCGTGCTCGGGCATCTTGAGGGGCTCGTAGAAGCTCTTGAACGCGAGCTTGGCCTCGTAGTCGACCAGGTTCGGGTACTTCTTCATGCGCGTCTGACGCTCCTTGTTGAGCTTCTTCAGCGCGTCCATGTTCTCGACGGTGCCCTTCTCGCAGGAGAAGCCGCTGATGTAGCGGGCGGTCTTGCCGTCGAGGGTCTTGGTGTCGATGAACGTGCGCGAACAGTTGTTCGGGCAGAAGTTGCAGCGCGTCGCCTCGTCGTTGATCGAGACGTACTCGATCTCGATCGCCTGATCGAGACCGACGAACGTCGTCGTCGCGCGGCGGCGGGTGACCCGGAGGGCCTCGAACGCGGCGCCGATCGCGCCTGCCTCACCGCAGTGCGGGTGGAGGTAGACCTCGGCGTTCGGGACGCGCTTCTCGATGTAATCGACCTGCGCCTTGAGGGCGGCCAGGTTCTTCTGGGTGCCGCCCTGTAATACGAATATGCGACCGAGCTCGGCCATGCGCGGGATCTGGACGACGTACTGCCAGATGTTCTTCGGCAGCACGAGCGCGAGGCCCGCGAGCAGCTCCTCCTTCGCATAGCCTTCCTTCTGGAAGTTGACGCGGTCGGAGTCGAGGAACACGGCGCAGCCGTACGAGAACTTCGGCGCGAGGCGCGCTTCGAACGCGACCTCGGCGTACTTCTTCACCGGCACGCCAAACTGATCGGCCATCGCCTGCAGCAGCATGCCGTTACCAGCGGAGCAGCTGTTCGAGAGGCGGAAGTTTTTGACGTCGCCGTTCTGCATGAACATCACCTTGATGTCCTGCCCGCCGATGTCGCAGATCACGTCGACCGCCGGGAACCAGCGCTTTGCGCTCATCATGTGCGCGACGGTCTCGACGATGTTGGCGTCCGCACCGAGCGACCGCTCGAGCACGTCGCCGGCGTACCCGGTGACTCCGAAGCCGGTCACCTCGAGCGTGGCGCCTTGATCGGTGGCCCACTGCTTCATATCCTTGAACATGTCCTTCATGTCCTGGATCGGGTTGCCCTTGGAGAGCGTGTAGACCTTCTTGATGATGTTCTCGTCCTCGTCGATGAATACGCACTTCGACGACGTCGATCCACCGTCGAGGCCGATCACGCCTCGATACGTCTTGCCCGCTTCGAGCTTCGCGTCGTCGTAGTCCGGGGTCTTGTACTTGTCGCCGAACTGGACTGCCTGCTCGGCAGCCTCGATCAGGCCGGGACCGGCGCTCTCGCCGAGCTTGCTCTTGCGGCCGTGGTTGATGAACTCCTCGAGCGGGTCCAGGCCACGGTAGCGACCGACGCTCTCGTGCTCGTAGAGCCCGAACAGCACCGCGCCGTACGCGGCATAGAGGTCCGAGTTCTTGGGGACGAAGATCAACTCCTCGATCGGAACCGTCTTGTCGTACTCGTACCCGCGCTCGGCCCATGCCTCGGGGATGCGGAGGCGCCAGCACTCCTGAAGAAACGGCAGGTACGTGTTCGGACCGCCAAGCAGGAGCACCTTGCTCTTGAGCGTGTTGCCGCGCGTGAGGACCGCGAGGTTCTGGCTGACGATCGCGTCCGCCAGCGAGTTCATGATCTCGGAGCGCGGGATGCCGCTCTTCACGAGGTTGACGATGTCCGTCTCCGCGAACACGCCGCACTTCGCAGCGACGTGGTGGAGCTTGGTGGCATCGAACTTGAGCGCGGGAACTTCCTCGCGCGGCATGCCGACCTTGAGCACGCACTTGTCGATCGTGGCGCCGGTACCCGACGCGCACTTGTCGTTCATCGAGGTCTGAGCGGTCTTGTCGCCGGTTTCCTGGTTCTTCTTGAACATGATGATCTTGGCGTCCTGGCCGCCAAGCTCGATCACGCTGCCGACGTCTGGGTGGAGCTTCTCCACGGACATCGTGACCGCGTTGACCTCCTGCACGAACTTCGATCCGAGGATCGGAGCGATCGGGCTACCGCCCGAGCCGGTGATGAATGTCCGGATGCTGTCGTTCGGGATGTTCGGAAATTCGAGATGAATCTCCCGGAGCATCTCCCGGGTCATCTCGGGTTGCCGAGTCTCGTGTCGTAGGTACTTCGACCACATGATCTCTTTGGTCTGCGGATCGACCACCGTCATCTTCACGGTGGTGGAGCCGACATCGATCCCGATCACGACGCCGTCTGTTCTTGCGTTAGGCATGTTGTCTCCGGAGGTGCGGTCCACCCACAGGGATGGACTGACGCGTCAGTCTAGTGCTGGACTGACACGTCAGTCCAGTTGTATCTACTGGACCCCCTTGAAAAACTTGCGATCCCCAAACCGCGCAACATCGTTCGCAGCACTTCGTAGGCGCACTTACTTATTGGAGCTGAATTCGCGTAGATCATGACGCACCTCGAAAGACTTGTTGCTGAATTGGCTACATATCCCACTAGCATGGCACCCATGAAGATTCGGCTCGCCCTCCTGCTCGGAACCTCGCTCATCGCCTGCCAGTCAGGCGCCGATGACACCTCTCGCCTCGATGACGTCGACGAGGCGCTCCGCCACGGCGACTCGGTCCGATGCGCGACGCGCGACCTCACCGATGCCGAGAAAACGGCTGACGAGGAGCGCGTCAAGAAGCACGCAGCCGCGGCGAAGCCCGGTGGCGGTGGCGGCACCGTGGTCACCGGCGGAACGATCGACGTCTACTTCCATGTCATCAACGCGGGCGCCGGCGCGGCGAACGGAGACCTGACGGCGCAGCAGATCGCCGACCAGATCAATGTCCTCAACGCCGCATGGTCGCCGTGGGGTTGGTCGTTCCAGCTCGTCGCGACCGATCGCACCACGAACGCGACGTGGTTCAACACCTGCGATCAGGCGAGCAGCGAGAACGCGATGAAGAACCTGCTCCGCCGTGGCACCGCCAAGGATCTCAACCTCTACTCGTGCAACCCGGGCGGCGGGCTGCTCGGCTGGGCGACGTTCCCGAGCTCGTACGCGTCGAACCCCAAGGACGACGGCGTGGTGTTGCTCTCCTCGTCGCTGCCCGGTGGTAGCGCGACGCCGTACAACCTCGGCGACACCGCGACCCACGAGGTCGGCCACTGGATGGGCCTCTATCACACGTTCCAGGGCGGCTGCTCGAAGACCGGCGATCAGATCGCGGACACGCCGGCGGAGCGTAGCGCGCAGTTCGGGTGCCCGGTCGGCGCCGACACCTGCAACGGTGCGGGCCTCGATCCGATCCGCAACTTCATGGACTACACCGACGACGCTTGCATGTTCGAGTTCACCGGCGGTCAGGATGCACGGATGGATAACCAGTTCTCGGTCTATCGCTACAACAAGTGACCGATCGACGGTAGATGCGCTGACTCGCTTCCCCGCGCGATCCGACGGTGGTGTCGTGATCCGCAGCGTAGCTCGATGACGTGCTCCGGCTGGTCCTGCGCTTCCATGCAGAGGTCTTGGTTCCGGATCCACATGGATTCGTCGGGGCGCGACCGGCATCGAACCCGTTCGGGCACGAGTCGGGCGATCGGTCTGCGACTTCGCCGACGTTCGCCGACGTTCGCCGACGTTCGCCGACGTTCGATGTCGATGACGAGGTTGGGCTTGCCTGCTGCGAGAACTGAACGAGCACGTACGCCTCCACGGCTCCGAAGTAACGTGCCCGAGCTCTTCGTAGAAGGAACCACCTTCGCCGGTCTCTGTTCCGGCTGTCTCGCCGCTGCGTTCTGGCGTACCGTGCCCGTGCGATGAGGTGGGTCGCGTGGATCGCGCAGATCGCGCTGTGTGCGCTCTTCACCGGCTCCGCGATCGCCGAGCCGGCACGCCGCGTCGTGCTCGCGGACTCCGATCCCGAGCTCGGCCGCGCACTCACCACCGCGCTCGCACCCTGGAAGTTCGAGATCGTCGTCGACCCGACGCCCGTACCCGACACCCGCGCCGCGGATGCGCGCGCACGCGGTGGTGACGCGCGGTTCGTGGTCTGGCGGCGGCACGGCGATCTCGTGGTCTACGATCGCGAGCGCGGTGCCGCGGAGTTTCGCGATGGCAAGCTCGGTGCGCTCGACGCGGCGGACGCGACCGCCGCCGCGCTCACGGTGAAGACGTTGATGCGCCTACCACCGCCGGAAGTAAAGACCTCCGTGACGGTGGTCCAGCCACCGGTGTTGGAGCCGACGATCGATCGCTGGCGGATCCAGGTCGGGCTCGATGCGCGAGCCGGCGACGGCGTCAGCGGACGCGCCACGGCACATGTCATGGTCCGCCCGACGCGCTTGCCGTGGCGGGTCGGGGTCGCCGTGGATCTCGGACCGCGCAGCGACATCTCGGATGCGAACTTTCGCGGAGACGCCGCCGATCTCGTGGTGACCGCGCTCGTCAGCTGGCAGGCGCAGCTCGGCGGTTTCGGGATCGAGCCGTTCGTCGGCGTCGGCGTGCAGCGAACCACGCTCGACGGCATGGAGGGCGTGATGGTACGCAGCGAGTCGGAGCGCTCGCTCGCGATCCAGGTCGGCGGGTGGGGCCGGCTCGTGCTCGGGCGCTGGGACATCGGGCCGACAGTCGCGGTCGATATCGCACCCGCTGCGCCGTCCTTCGCGCGGGGTCAGGGCAACGGGAACGTCTACGAAGCGCCGGGGTTCGCCCTGCATGTCGGCGCTTTCGCCGGGATCCGGATGTAGGAAACAGTCGCTAAAGAATCTTGTGACCCGCGAGGCGGGTGTCCCCACAACCACAACACAACACAACATGGAGGCAGCCGTCGCCCGCGAAGCAGACCTCGCCCTCGCTCGTCGAGCGGCGGCGGGCGAGCGCGATGCGCAGCGAACGCTGTTCGTCGCACAGCGCGCGACCGTCCATCACGCGCTGTACCGGATCCTCGGCAGCAATCACGAGCTCGAGGATCTGACCCAGGATGCGTTCCTCGCGATCTTTCGCGCGCTCGGCTCGTTTCGTGGGGACAGCTCGCTCGCGCGCTGGTGCCAGACGATCGCGATGCGCACGGCGTTCGCGTACATCGAGCGTCGCAAGCCACCGTCGATCGATCTCGCGCTGGTCGAGGATGAGCTCGCGAGCGATGAGGACACGCGCCGGGTCGTCCAGCTTCGCGAGGCGACCCGGCGCCTGTACGCCGCACTCGATCGGATCGAGATCAAGCAGCGCGTCGCGTTCGCCCTCACGGTGATCGACGGCCGCTCACTCGCCGAGGTCGCACAGATCACCGAGTCGAGCGTGATCGCGGTGAAGACCCGCGTGTGGCGGGCGAGAAAACAGCTCGCGCGTCGCGCGGCGAAAGATGACGTGCTGGCGAGCTACCTCGCCGAATTCGAGGGAGGTGAGCGATGAACCCGAAGCTTGGCCCACCAGCCGTGGAACCGCTGTCCGACGTCACGTGGGCGCGGATCGAACGCGACCTCTGGTCGAGGCTCGACACCGCCCCCGTACCCTCGCCTGCTCCACGATCGTGGAGGCCCTGGATCGTCGGCGGGCTCGCCACCGCGGTCGCGATCGTCCTCGTGATTCTCGCGAGGTCGCGCGGTGACACCGAGACCGTGCAGGTCGCGCAGGAGACCGTCCCGACGCGCATGGTCTCCGGCGCGGGACCGTCGGCGCTGACCTATGGCGACGCGCACATCACCCTCGAGCCGGAGTCGGCGCTGGTGATGACGCAGGATCCGATCACGACCACCGCGATCCTCGAGCGCGGCAGCGCGTGGTTCTCGATCACGCACCGGAAGCAGCCGTTCGTGGTGATGGCCGGCGATGCAATGGTCCGCGTCGTCGGGACGCGGTTCCGGGTCACCCGGATGGCCGATCACGCACGCGTCGAGGTCGAGCGCGGCATCGTCGAGGTCAGGTTCCGCGGCACCGAGTACCGCCTCGTCGCCGGTCAACACTGGAGCTCGGGCGAGACCACCGCGGTGATCGAGCCGCCGCCCGTGATCGAGCCGCCACTCGTGATCAAGCTGCCGCCCGTGATCGATCCGCCGACGAAGCCCGCGACGAAGCCGCTCCCACCGACACCGCTGCAGGACCCGCGCGCGACGTTCGAGCGTCTCTCCGCACTCGAGGCGACCGATCCAAGCGCGGCGATCGCTGGTTACGTCACGCTCGCGAACGGTAGCGATCGCTGGGCGGAGCTCGCCCTGTATGCCGCCGGCCGGATTGCCACGGATCGCCGCGATGCCCGCGCTCGCTCCCTGCTCGATACCTATCTCCGCCGGTTCCCGCGAGGAGCCAACGCCGATGACGCGCGCGAGCTCCTCGGTCACCTGAAAGGACTCCCATGAACCCTCGGCTTGTTCGGGTGCCCTGAGGCCCTACTTGAGGACGCCGCGCAGCGCGACCATCAAGATCTCGTTGACCACTTCATCGACGGTCGGTGCATCGGTCTGATGGATCATCAGGTCGATCACGCCACGGATCATGCCGAGCATCGCCGCCGCGACGAGCTCCGCGTTACACGGCCGCAACAGCTGGATCTCGACGCCGGTCTCGAGCGCGCGCTTGAGCAGATCGCGAATCTCGGCGAAGAACTGATCGAGCCGCTCGGTGGCCTCGGCATCCGGCGTGTGGCCCGCGGTGATCAGCATCGTCGCGAGCGGGCGATCGCGGACGATGTACTCGAGCGCGCCGACGATCTGATCGCGGAGCTGGCTCTGCGGCGGTGCGGCGGCGGTATCGGTGACGTCGATCCGGCGCAGCTTCGCACGTAGATCGGTCATCGCCTGGTCGAGGATCGAATCGAAGACCGCGGCCTTCGACGAGAAGTAGAGATAGAACGTGCCGCGCGCGATCTGGGCGCGCTCGATGATCGCGTGGATCGAGGCGCCGTGATAGCCAGCATCGGCGAACACGGCCTTCGCGGCGGCGAGGATCTGCCGGCGACGCTCTTGTTTCGCGCGCTCGCCCTGGTCGATCGTGCTGACCACGAGAGTCCTCTCAGCCGCCTCGACGCGACTGATACGCCATCACCGCGCGCTCGAGGCCCGAGTAGACGCGGCGCCAGCGCAGCCGCTGATCGCCGACGGTCTTGCCCTCGGTGGCGTGCGACTCGATCTCCGCCTCGATCGCGCACGCGAACGTCTCGTTGTCGGCGTACAGATTGATCTCGTCGTAGACGCCATGCGAGAGCGGCGTGAAGTTCGCCGAGCCGACGTCGGAGTAGCGATGGTCGATCACGACGACCTTGCTGTGCACCATCCGCGGCAGCAGCACGATCTCGAGATTCGCAGGCGCACCGGTGAGCCGGCGAAGCGCGTCGAACGTCGCGCGGTTGATGTTGCCGAGCACATCGGCGAACTCGGCGGTGACGATCTTGACGTGGATGCCGCGGAGCACGGCACGCGCGAGCGCCGCGGTGAACCGGCGGTCGGCGAAGTACGCCATCTCGACGGTGATCGATCTCTCGGCGGCATCGATCAGCGCCAGCCGGTGGCTGACCATCGGGCACGACTTCGCGCGATGGACGTCTCGCGAGTGGACGAGGAAGTCGAGGCCGCGCGACGGATCGAACTCGTCGTGACCGGCCATCCGCTCACGGAGGCGCTCGACGTTCTCGATGCCTTCGGCCTCGACCATGACATCGATCCAGTCGTGGCGATGGTTGTCGCCGATGCCCATCGAGCCGAGCAGCAGATAGCGATCGTCGATGATGTAGACCTTGCTGTGGTCGAAGCGCTTGCGGAGGTACTCGACGTGAATGTTCGGGTGCGCGAGGATCTGCGCCGCCAGCGCGTTTGGCTTCTGCTTGAACGAGCCCGGGGCGGAGTACACGGTGCCGAGGAACCACGCCTGGAAGCCACGGATCGCGTCGACGCGCTTGTGGAAGAAGCTCTGCTTGTTGCCGCCCGTGTACTCGTAGACGGCCGCGATCTTGTCCTTGTGGATGGTGACCTTCGCGCCGCGATCGGCCGCCGTGATCACCGCCTGGCCGAGCTGGTTGCCGGCTTCGTCGTCTCGCCACAGGAACGCGCGGATCTCGACCGAGCGTTCGGCGTTGCGCACGCGCTCGACGATCTGCTGGAATGCGACGTCACCCGAGCCGAGGACGCGCAACTTCGCGTGCTCTGCCGGGCTCGAGGCCTCGTGCAGCTGCATCGGCAGGTCAACGGACCGCATCTGGATGGCGCGACGTGCGCGGCGCCTGCCACCCCAGAACAGGGGTCGCTTGCCCTGCTTGGCAGGAGGAGAGGCGCGCCGGGTTGCCATGTAGAAGCATTACGGGTAACCCAACCTTGGCGATCGGTCAATGTTCGGCTGACCGTGTCATTTTGACCGGTTAGACTTACATCCGGCCGGCAACCGCGACCGGGATGACCTCAATATGACCATCGCTGCCGCGAGTCCGAGGCCTGCGTGACGAGAGGCGTCCGTGATCTGACGAGACTCTCGTTGGTCGAGTGTTTCTGCCCGCGACGTCGATCCCGTTGCGGGATGCAACGAGCAGCGGCGTAGTCGAGGCCGCACGCGGAGTTGTCTCGTGGCCGGGCTGGCGTGACGCTTGCTCGACGGACCGGCGTGTGTGAAGTCGAGCTCCGCGGGATCAGCAAGCAATACGAAGGCGTCAGCCGTCCGGTGATTCCAGACCTCCACCTTGCCGTCCCTGCCGGCAAGATGGCGGTCCTGGTCGGCCCCTCTGGGTGCGGCAAGTCGACGACGCTGCGCATGGTCGCCGGCCTCGAAGAGCCGACCTCCGGCAAGATCTTCATCGACCAGCGGGACGTCACGAACGTCGCGCCGGCCGAGCGCGACATCGCGATGGTGTTCCAGAGCTACGCCCTCTACCCGCACATGACCGTGTTCGAGAACATGGCGTTCGGCCTCCGGATCAAGAAGTTCTCGGAGGCCGAGATCCAGAAGCGCGTTCGCGCCGCGGGCGACTCGCTCGGCCTGACACCGTACCTCGAGCGTCGTCCGAAGGCGCTCTCGGGTGGTCAGCGACAGCGCGTCGCGATCGGCCGCGCCGTCGTGCGCCAGCCGAAGGTGTTCCTGTTCGACGAGCCGCTGTCGAACCTCGACGCGAAGCTGCGCGGCGACATGCGCCGCGAGATCGCGCGCATCCACAAGGACTCGAAGACGACGTCGATGTACGTTACCCACGATCAGATCGAGGCGATGACGCTCGCGGATCAGATCATCGTGCTCAAGGACGGCCTGATCCAGCAGATCGGCACGCCGGTCGAGATCTACGAGCGGCCCGCGAACCGCTTCGTCGCCGGCTTCTTCGGCACGCCGAGCATGAACTTCCTCACCGCAGACCTTGCCGCGACCGGCGATCGCCGCAGCGCACGCGGCAAGGGCTTCGAGATTCCACTCGCGACCGGCCCGCTCCTCCGCAAGGCGAGCACGACCGACAAGATCGTCGTCGGCATTCGCGCCGAGCGGCTGTCTCTCGCGCAGCGCCCGGATCACGTCGCGCTCGACGGTGCGGTGGATCTGCGCGAGGTGCTCGGCGCCGAGGTCGTGCTGCACATCGCGTCGTCCGCCGGTCCGCTGACGATCCGGGTCGATGCCTCCGCCGCGCCGCGCACTGGCGATCAGATTCAGGTTTGGCTCGATCCGCGCGCGATCCACGTGTTCGACGGCGCCACCGAGGTCAGGCTGTGAAAGCGCTCCTCGTCGCCATCACGCTGCTCTGCGCGTGTGGCCGATCCTCCGACGGGATCGTGTTGTGGCACTCCTACAACGGCGCAGAGCGCGAGGCCCTCGAGGCGTCGGCCGCGCGGTGGAATGCCGCGCATCGCGATCACCAGATCGAGCTGGTCGGCGTGCCGCACGCCGCGTTCGCCGACAAGCTGACGAGCGCGATCCCGAACGGCAACGGCCCCGACCTGTTCATCTACGCACAGGATCGGATCGGCGGCTGGGTCGACGCCGGCGTGGTCGAGCCGCTCGAGTTCTGGCTCGACGACGCGAAGCTGGATCGATTCTCCGGCGAGTCGATCCACGCGATGGACTACAAGGGGTCGATCTGGGGCCTGCCGATCAGCGTGAAGAGCCTCGCGCTGTTCTACCGGACGGATCTGGTCCCGACCCCACCGAAGACCACGGACGAGCTGATCGAGCTCGGCCCGAAGATGCGCGAACGCGACGGCTACGCACTCGCGTACGCGAACATCGATCTCTACGGTCACGCACCGTGGCTGTTCGGCTACGGCGGCGCGATCATGGACGAGCGCGGCGAGCTCGCGATCGCCAGCCCGCAGGCCGCGCACGCGCTCGAGTTCGCGCGTCGGCTCGTCGCCGAGAAGATCTCACCGGCCCGCGCCGAGGCCCCGCTCGTTTCCTCCCTGTTCAACAACGGCCAGGCCGCGATGGCGATCTCCGGTCCGTGGTTCATCGCCGGCATCGATAGCCGCGTCCCGTGGGCGGTCGCCGAACTGCCGATCGTCAGCGCGTCCGGCAAGCGCGCGACGCCGTTCCTCGGTGCCGAGGGCGTCCTGATGTCCGTGCGCGCGCGCGACAAGGACCTCGCGTTCGCGGTGATGGATCACCTGACCAGCGATGCCTCGGCGATCGAGCGTGCCACGCTCGCGCGCCAGGTAGTCCCAAACCCCGCCGCGTATCTCGATCCCGCGATCGCGAAGGATCCGGCGCTCACCGCGTTTCGCGCGCAGCTCGCGCACACCGCCGCGATGCCGATGAACCCCGCGATGCGAATGGTGTGGACGCCGTACAAGACCGCGCTCGGTGAGGTGCTCTCCGGACGCGCGGAGGCCGGGGCGCAGCTGCTCTCCGTCGAGCGCGAAGTGAAGGCCTACGTCGACGGGATGCAGGCGAAGTAATGTCGGTCGTTCGCCAGCTTCGCGATTTCGCGATCGCCGCGATCGTCGCGTTCGTGATCGCCACCGCGGCCTTCGTCGCAGTTCGCAATCGTGAGCTGTCGGCACGCCAGGTCGATCTCGCCACCCGCGCCGTCGATGCGGTGGCCGCCGGTCGCGCCGCCCCACCCGATGTCCACGCCGTCGTCGTCAGTGAAGCCCGCCCCTCGAAGAAGCACGCGAACCTCCGGCGCCGCGAAGTCCTCGAGTGGGGCGGCGAGACCGAGTGGCGCCCGCTGGCCGCCGGTGGACCGCCTGACGCCAAGCTGTTCTACGACACCGCCTCGCGCTTCGATCGCACCGCGATCGCCGCCTGCGCGAAGGCCCACGCCGATCTCGACGCCACGATCGCCGTGCTCCGGGTGTCCCATGCAAACGCCAAGATCCTGCGCGACCGCGCCGGCACGTCGTGCGACACGCGGATCCCGTTCGAGGAGATGCTGCGCGACAGCAGCGGTCGCGCAGTCGCCGTACGTGCACTCGATCGCAGCGCCGGTCGTGGTGACATCGCGATCGCGCTGACCACACCCACCGCACCCGCGCCGTATCCGTGGCTCGTCATCATCGGCGTGTTCGGCCTCGGCGCCGCGATCGCCGCGGCTGGTGCACTCGCGGGTGGCCGTAAAGCCACGCTCGGCACGCTCGCCGGCATCT
>Ga0105049_10004248_pt1 | contig 16831 bp, 18 predicted proteins | sample MAT06_FD_78087 | JGI IMG/M metagenome (GOLD analysis project Ga0105049, IMG submission 78087) | Freshwater microbial communities from Lake Fryxell liftoff mats and glacier meltwater in Antarctica - MAT-06 | ecosystem: Environmental > Aquatic > Freshwater > Ice > Liftoff microbial mat | place... | reverse complement strand
TTCATTAATTGCAGCTTCCGAACCACCAACAATAATCATAGCTGCTTTGCCAAGCCTGATATAATTAAACGCATCAATGATGGACGTGGTGGAAGAAGCACAGGCCGATATAGTGGAAAAATTTAATCCCCGTAAACCATAGCGAATAGAAATAACACCCGAAGGAATATCTGCAATAATCTTAGGAATAAAATAAGGATTGAATCTTGGCTGTCCATTTCCTTTTGCAAATTCAATTAGCTGGTCCTGGAAAGTTTGTAGACCTCCGTTACCCGAACCCCAGATAACACCGATTTTATTTTTATTGAGCGTATCAAAATTTACTCCTGCATTTTTGATGGCTTCATCCGCAGCCGCAACAGCATACTGTGTAAACAAATCATATTTCCTTGCTTCGTTCTTTTCAAAATACAAAGCAGGGTTGAATCCCTTTACCTCCGCAGCAAACTTTGTTTTAAAGTTGCTGGTATCAAATTTTGTAATGAAATCAACACCGCTTTTTCCGGATACGATATTTTTCCAAAATTCTACTACTGTATTTCCCAATGGTGTAATGGCGCCCATACCGGTAATAACCACCCTTTTTAATTCTTTTGTCATAGACCGCAAAGATGCAACTAAACCCTGTTATAAAAAATGGATAATGAACGCCGGTGGATGGACGATTTTACATAATGGAGTTTATTGGTTTTTAGAATAATTCACCCCCTCATTTGTTACAGGCCTGTTTGTTTCGATGGAGGATGTTTATCATTTTCCAATGATTGAAAAAATTACAAACTAATTTTCAGGCAGCTAAAAACGAACAATACAGCAACGCTGGTTTACTGTGCCACAGCGTTGCGTTAATGGGGAGAAGCAGGCGGTTTTATTTTTTTGAAAACAACAAATAGCTTTGGAAGATAAAACAGAGAATTGGAAAATTCACCCAATAAAAAAGGTCTCTGTTTATAAAAACAAAGACCTGTACCAATTAAAATACAACTGATTTATTTGGCCCGCAATGTAAAACTCCTACAACGCTTTACGTCCGGTAAGCAGGTTGTAAACTATTGCGATAACAGCTATCACCAATAATATATGGATGATACCCCCGGTGAAAAAACCTCCCAAAAAGGAGATGGCCCAAATAATAATGAAGATCACTGCGACAGACCATAAAATGTTTCCCATGTTGAAAAAATTTAAAAGTTAAAAAAATAATGTTGTTTAGTTATTCATTTTGATAACTATATCCACAAAATTCTGCCAAAAAAAAATTTGCTGGTAATTAGGCACTTAGGGGTATAGATGGCGGGCTTTTTTTAAAAAGATTTCCTAAACTGGGAAAATAATTACTCAAAAGTTAAAATCTAACGTAATCATCGTTACCTCCAAAGTATTTCGCATGGGCCTTGCTCGCCCGGCAGTATTACCCCGAATACCTGCCTGATGGTAATAACAACAAAGTACAAACGCTATGAAGTATTTATATTTTCCACAGAAAAGACGCCCGGGTGCTGATTGGTTTGTAAAAGGAATTGCAACGGTTAGCCTAATATTTTAAGGGTGCTGTGGAGGGAAAATGTACGATGTAGAATCAGCTGCGGATGCTGCTCAAACATCGCAGCGTGATGCTGGGGTAAACTGCCATACAATAAGGTGGTATTCCCTCGCCAGGCTAAGAAGGCTTTTGAAACTCCTGGACTTTCCGACCTGAAAATGCATTGCCGCTAACAATGCAACTTTCCAAAAGTTAGCACCTTGAATCAATGAAAGTTTGAGGGCTGTCGATATCGGTTTGGATAGACATTTTTCAATTAGACTTTTTGTTTTTAACTTATACTTTATATTTTAAATTTGGCTTCGCTTCAGGGCATAATCAGCATCAAATTTCCTAAACTTCGGTAATGCAAAACGATGAGGGATTAATACATGCTTATTTCAACTTCGCCTTCAACGCTGTTATTTCCGCTTCCAATTTTGAAGTATGCTCCCGTTGCAGGGCATAGGCGGTTTCAATATCTTCCACTGTATAACGGGGCTAATGTTTTGCGGACAATTCCAGTCATACGCTTCAATATCCAATACCATCATCCGTTCGGGACGAAATTTGTATGCGGCCAAATTGAGTGACTCAAGTAAGGAAGCATCATCTTTAAGTTCAATGATGGAGGCTTTGGCAAAGATTTTTAACCTTGCTCTTGCAGGATAATCTACCAGTATTAATGCGACATTATTATTGGTGGCCATATTACCCACCGTTATATATTGCATGTTGCCTTTAAAATCTATAAAGCCAATCCGCTTTGAATCCAACACTTTTAAAAATCCCTTTGGCCCGCCCCGATGCTGTATGTAAGGAAAACCCTTTTCCCCAATACTTGCCATGTAAAAACTATCCCGCTGTGCAATAAAATCTATTTCATTTTCTGTTAGCCCATCAATGTAAGTATCTCTTTCCAACCGGGCATAGGTTGACCTGCTTCCTAGCTTTTCCTGCATTTCTTTTACCGCAGTGGAGTATGCAATTGCTCCAAAGTTTTTTGCCATAATAAATGATTTATGACTGACTATCTTTTTTGTCTTCTTCTTTTATTTTGGTGGCCTGCCTTAAAGCCTGCACAAATGGAGACTGTTCTAAAACAGCATCCCACATACTGTCTCCACATTCATCTGGTATTACAATTGGGTCATCTGCAACCTTGTTTTTTTCTATTTCATTTTCCATAACGATGGTTTTATAATTTTCTTTCTGATTCGTCTATCGGCAAATCATTGATGCTTGCATACCGCTTTCTCATTAAACCGTTTTCATCAAACTCCCAGTTTTCATTACCATAGGCACGGAACCATTGACCTTCCATATTTTGATATTCATACTCAAACCTAACTGCCATGCGGTTCTCCCGAAAGCCCCACAATTCTTTTTTAAGTTTATAGTTTAACTCTCTTTCCCACTTGCCTTTTAAAAATTCTTTCACAGCTTCCCGTCCGTTAATAAAGTCTGTTCTGTTTCGCCACCCGGTATCAATGGTGTAGGCCATACAAACTCTTTCAGGGTCTTTGCTATTCCAGGCATCTTCTGCCAGTTGAACTTTCTGCAATGCTGTTTCCATTGTAAATGGTGGTAATGGTAATTTCTGTTCCATGAGTGTTGTTTTTTAATTATGATAAACAATCCGGACAAAATAAATTTGCCCGAAATAATAATTTTTAAATTTCTGCTTCCAGCGATTGCTGTTTGTCTTTGGCATACCAAAGATGCAATTCGTTGGCATAGGTTGCTGCAGTTGCAGGATTTGATTTTAATTCCTTTACCAGGCTTTGCGCTACCGTTGGTCTTGGACCCCAAATGCCGGTTATATTGCAGTGCTCATCCAGTTGTATTAGTTTAGGAATAGAACGGGTGCCATTGGTAAGATAGGCATTCATCAGCTCATCGTTCTGGTCACGGTATACCAATTTCATCTCTATATTTCCTTCACTCAATTCTGCAATTTTGTTAAAAGCAGGCAGCGTTTGTGATGCGTCGCCGCACCAATGCTCAGTAAGTATTAACCAATAGGTTTTAAGCTGTAGATTTTTTACTTGTTTAGTGATTGCTGCACTTGGAACAAAAGTCTTTTCCACCCTGTGCATTCTCCATTGATTAAGGTTGATGTATTCCTTAATCTTTAAATCTGCATTGAGTGCAAGGTCTTCCGCCATTTGTTGTTTGTACTGCTGTTAGCCAATACCCCTTCTGAGGTAAGTGGCATAATCAGCTTTCTTGATTGTTGTATTTGTTACAGTCGTTGTCATTGCATTTCTTTTATCTGCAAAGCTGCAACAAAAAGCTGTTTTTAAAAATGGAGAATGAACGCAATAGGATGGACAATTTTTGCAGGTACCTATATTTTTTAAATGCATGAAGAATGCAAAAGGAACGATTTTTTCATAGGATTACCCGGTAGATTTTTTCTGCCTTTTTACCTGCTCAAATAAGATGATGGTTCAACCAGAAGTGGGGAATTTTATGTTGAAAAACTATATGCTTGTTCTGTTGGAATATGCTGAGTGGAATCAGAAAAACTAAATCTATACTAAGCCTGTGCGAAATAACACCATGATAATCAATTAAGCTCCAATAATATCTGCTTAATCGTTTCATATTTTGTCCAGGGAATAAAGTGATTAGCGCCGGGTATTAAAATTAGCCTGACTGAATCGGCGTTGACCAATTTACTTTGTGCGTATGTTGCGTTACCTACCGGCACAAAAGTATCCTCGGTTCCATGAACGATGATTACTTTACATTTTACCAATGCAAACTTGTTCTCTAATGCATAAACATCTTTCTTGAAAAATATCAGTTCTTTATTGCTGGGTTTAAAGGCACCTGGTAGCAAATAACTTAGTGCACCTGCATCCAGCAAGTATCGCCATTTTTCTTTTTTTTCTTCAGCAGGGTCAACAGAACCTGCTAATAAAACCAACCCCTTAAACAGGCCTGGATTATCTGCATTCAATTGTATCAGCATTGGGCCGCCCAATGAATGCCCCACCAGGTAAATTGGTTTGCCATTCTTCCATAAATTAAACAGTGGACTAATTAAAGCCGATTGATCATCGAGATGTTCGGCATCGCCAAAGTTACTATAGCCGAATCCTGGCCGGTCAATTGAAATCATTCTAAACTGCTTCAATAAATCTTTGTCCTGTAAATACAACGAAAATGCATCCCAGCTACCGGGTGATCCATGCACAAAAACGATTGTTGGAAAACTGTCGTTTCCGGTTTTTACGTAATGCATTTGGCTACTACCTACTTTTACTGTTGCGGTGGTTAAAGCCACACCAAGTTTTTCAAACTTTTCTTTTGCCTTGGTATCGCTTATTCTAAATTTCATACAGCTTTGCGCCATTATTAACCATAACCCCAAAAAAATTAATATTCCTATGAAAGAACGTTTCATGATTTTTCTCCATTTCATTTTTAAAGCTACGCAAGAGCCAACATAAAATTTCAACATTATTATTATCAAATAAAAAACAAATGATAAGCCGACAAGTTGTGGTGAGGTTACTATTTTCTTTTATTGCAAGTAACAATGCCGTTTTAATCCACAACATACGCTCCATAAGGAATACAGTCATTTTACTTTAATATCCCTGTCGTTAATAATATTACTTAGCAGCCCTTAATATCATACAACTTAAATGGAGGATGAACCTTTCCTGATGATTTTTTCAAATTGCATGATGAGCTACCAGTATAATAACCCCGGTTAAAAAATTTTTTCTGGCACTAATAATTTTGCCGGTTGTTAGCAGAATTAATTAATTAAAAAATGATAAAGTGCCAACAATATATATACAACTCCCATTGCTTTATTGATGTGGGTAATATTAAACTTAAAATATTCGAGTATTTTCTTTCCAAAAAACATATAACTCAACATCGCCAACAATGTTCCAACGGCATTAAATAATATGAACCCTGACAAAGTCCATAGATCTATATTTACATTAACTACCCGATTTACTAAAACGCCTGCTATAACCCAAAATGGAATTTGTTGCGGGTGAATGATGATACTAATTACCCCCCTTGATATTGTATTTTGATGTGAAGCTGTTTTATTATTTCTTTTTTCAAATAACATCCATAACCCCATAATAAATATCAGTAAGTAAGACACTATTTCAACGGATGAATAAAATTTGATATTGCCTTTAATCTCTTTTAAAAAAGTTAGTGAAACGTAACAATAAATACTTTCGAATACTACAATCAAAGCTAACATCAATATAAGTAGTTGATACTTTTTTGTGCTGTACAATTCCAATACCATTAAATTGATATTACCCGGGAAAAGATAACCATAAAAGCCAATGGGGATTCCAATTAAAATCATACAAATTTTACGCTTTGTTTATATTCCTTTTCCAGTTTTCGGGTATCATTAAAAGATTTTAAAGACATAAAGGGCACACCTGCCTTTTTATTTTCAAATGCTGCCTGGTACATCATTCGATAATGATTGGCAATAACAACCTGCGCCTTAAAAAAAGAAAAGCCCGGCGTGTAAATATGCGATGGCTCAGCACCTGCACCATTTAATTCAAGTATTGCAATATTTTTACCTTTCTTCAAATCCTCAATGCTGGTGCACCTTAAATCGTACCTGCCAAAATAAAAGCCAGGAATTTGTTTGCTAATCCTGTCAAAAGTATTTACTAATTCCTGATCGATAATTTGATTATAGTCCAGAAACATTGCACCTAAAACATGATTACCATAAGGCACTAAAACCTCCTGCTCACCCATTTCTAAAATGCGATTGAAATCAATTTGCTTGTTTTGTTTAAGCTTTTTATACTGCAAAAAGGACCGGTTGTTTTGTTTAATTAATTCATCAATTGTGGAGTGTCCATCGCCGGTTATCGCAAGCAATTTCTTTAAAGTAACAGAGGTTAAAACACCTGTTTCACTATTCGGGTTCCTAAAATAAAAAATACTAAATTCCAACGGATAATTAATATATGCCTGAACTAAAAAATCAACACTCATGGCATTTTTGTAATCAGCAAGTTCAGTAGCACAATTGATCTTTTTTACACACCATCCTCTTTCACCTCTGTCGGGCTTTGCTATAACAGGAAATGTTATATTGTCAGCTTGCATCTTTTCTAAAACCTCATCAACAGCATCAACATCATTTACCAATATGGTGGCAGGGTAGAACTCTTTGGGTATTAATTTAAAAATGCTCCATTTGCTTTCAAAAAACATACCCCCGGTTTCAATAGAAGGATTTGAAGCCGAAAAGAAAAAGAAAGACCTTGCTTTTATGGCCAAATAAATATAGTAAAAGCTTACCGGGAAATATACCAACCACATTGGCCAATACTCCCAGCTAAATGCCTTAATGTAAAAAGTTCTCATTTTAAAATTTGTGCTGTTACTCATAACCTATTTAATTATCCAAACATTTTCATTAAAATTAAACGATACAATAGAACCCGAAATAATGGTAATTGCCAGACTTTTATGGAAGGTTTCGCTTTTAATATTTTTTATTGATGCGTAAATCACTATAACTAAAAACACAAATAAGGGTAACTGCTCCAGCAACTTTTTATTTAAAAAGAAATAATTAAAATTTACAGAAAATGATATACTTATTGCTACAACAATAAATATTAACGGAAAGTGATCTTTATAAAATATTTTCATATCAAATCTTTCCTCCTTCTCTTTCCCCGGAAACAACATCTTAGCAACACAAAAAAGCGAAATAGGGTATAATAGAATAAAAAATAACCCAGGTAAATGCCAAACCTGTTTTTCTTTTAATTCGTAAGTAATAAACCAATCCTGAATATGCAGGAAGAGGATAAAAATAACCCAACAAATGTGTGGCCAGTAAAACTTAATCTTTTTGTATTCATACAACAAATCAGAAAATGAAGCTAAAATCCGGGTGATGCCAAGACCTAAAATTATTGATACCAATATTGAAACATACCTAAAGGAGCTTATCTGGTTGCTATACATTAAATGAAGTTTGTTTGCTTTCTGATAACTCATTTGATAGAAAATGAGCTTTACAACTTTTTCCAAATACTATATTTTTTGTAGTACATGTTTTACCTGAAAAATCATAGTAATGTAGCTCTGCAGACTTATTTAATTGCAATTCAATAAATGAGTAACTCAACGTTTTAGTTTGCTCATTTCTATTCATTAGAAATCCATTTTCAACATCCGGGTGCGATTTAAAAAAATTCAACAGGGATAATGCTGAAACAGGTATATCGATACCTAGCCAGTTTTGATATAAACTTTTTCGATGCGCTTTTGCATCTCCATTGTACAATGTTGACGAAGACCAAATATATGGCTGCGTTGCCTCTAGCCTTGTGCTATGCTTAATTTCGCCATCCCAAACCAACTCAAATAAATCACCTTCACACCAAACTACTAATGTAAATGGCTCTACAGCTTTCATTTCAAATAAATCCCAATCTGCTATCGGGGAATTGGATGCTAACAATTCAGCAGCAATAAATCCACGGCTTTTGGCATAACTAGCTTTTCGTTCGTGCTTTTCAAAAGCTCCATTTAGCAAAATAATTACCTTGCCTGTTTCAGTTATCCCGAGCCAGGTACCACCAGCCAATGCATCTGTAGGCGATAACACATTTGTATTACCCATCAATTTAAAGTCAGGTGCTGTAGCCCTTGGTCTTAAAGGATTTTCATCCCTTAGTGAAGCAAAGAAATATTTATCGCCCTTTGGTATAAATAGCACGGTACACATAACTTGTATATTTAAAATTAAAACCCAAATCTTGTTCCTGTTAAAAAAGTAAAAGCCCTTGGTGTGCTATTCTGCACAGTAGCGTCAACAGTTAAATACGATGCATCTACATAAAGGGTTTGTAAAACCTTTGATTTTGTTCCATAGCCAACTCTTAAACCTTGCCTGGCATAAACTCCATTCATCCGGGTAACTTCCTGTTTAATAATACCCCCGGCATCTTTTAAAGTTAGCCTGGGTTCACCAATATTTGCATAGCCTAAACCAAGATAGGGCGATATAAATAATTTGCCTGAGTTTGTAATTGAAATATTTCTACCAATATTTAGGCCTGCTAAAAAAACGGAGCTGTTAGTGTTTTGAAATAAATATCCGGAATATGCATCTTTAACCTGCTGGTTATATTTCACTGCATTAAAGTCCAGTACAAATTGTGCGAAATAGTGTTTACTAAATCTATACTCAATACCTGAATTTAAGGCAAGGGACTTTTTGTAGGATCGGGAAAATGCCGCAACCGGAGAAAAGATGCCCACGGATGTTGTAAAATAAATCTTACTGCTGTCTTGTGCATTTGCGGAAATAACAAGGCATAATAAAAATACTGTCATCAATAAATTATACCTGTAAATCATTTTCAGTTTTAATTTTTATCCAGTGTAGAAAAATATTTTATGGTGGAATACGCCATTCCAAAATCTTCTCCCACAATATCTAATTTCATCTCTCTTAAGGCTACCCTTATTAAGGCAAGATGATGAATGGCATGTTCAGTATTATATACAATTTCCCTGAAGTAGGTGGTTCTAACAACATTTATTAAACCGTCCCCGCCAGATTCTGTAACCAGCTTCATGTGTTTATCAGGCTGTGTTACCATATTTATCATTATCGTTAACTCCTGTGCTGCACACATTCTATCTGTTTCAATAGATAAGTCTCTTACCCTGTTTAGATAATCTACCCTGCCCAAATTATAACCATCGGTAACACATTTTAGCAATTCTACAATGTGCCTGGTATGCCCTCCTATACTTGCATTGCCGAGGAATACAATTTTTTGATTGTATTGCCGATCATTCAACAATAATAAAAGATTGCTCAAAGATTTTAACTGCTCCGTCATTTGAATAAATATCATTCTGTTATTTTTAAATTTGTATTCAATAATTATTTTAAATCAACAGCCACCCGGCCCTTTTTTTTAATAACTTTATTCAGTAACGCAAAACCTTGTTTTTTATACAATATTAAAGTAATTGAACAACAAACCAGCACCGTAACAGCCAGCATAAATAACTGGCCACCATCTCCTTTGGATTCAATACCAATAACAGTTATATGAGATATAATTGCACCAGCCATTAAGCCAGCACCCAAAAAAGCACCCACAAAAGCTGTTGATGGAATTAAGAGCAATATACTTGCAATTAATTCTATAACACCCGTGCCGATTCTACCCCAGGGCTCCACACCTAATTTTGTAAATAATTCAACTGATTCAGGCTGCCCGGTAAATTTAAAATATAAAGTTTGTAAAAGAATTGCGGCTGCAACAATTCGTACTATCCAGGAGCCTATCAATTTAAATGTCATATAGTTTTATTTTGTTGGTTGATTAGCAAGAAATGAATTGCTTAATGAAAAATTATCGTCCAGTTTTTATCCGCCTTAGCTTTTAAATTGGCTTCGTCCTTATTCCATTTAGTGAGTGTATTAGTTACCCAGTTATGATAAAAAAGAAACAACTTGCCGTTTACAATTTTAAATGTTTCAGAATCAATTTCTACCTTTTCGCTGGTAGCCCCCATTGCATAAGCACACCAGCCTCCATACTGCGGCTCATATTTTTTGTAATCCTTTATAAACAAATCCTTATTGGTAGTATTTGAAAAATAATAAGTAACACCATCAGCTAAAGCAGCAAATTGTTTATTCCCTTTTACGGCTTTGTTCTGCGTAAAATAAGCAACGGGATCATATCCTTGTATAGCTAATCCTTTTTCAAGATTAAACTCTTTGGTTCTTAGTGCAGTTTGTGCATCAGTGCCTCTAAATAAAAATACTGATAAAAATAATACAGCTACTGTTTTTTTCATTGTTTTATATTTTTTTGGATGATAATTTTATTTGTTTAGTGCCGGCCAATAACCATCTGCGGCTTTTATTTTTCCGGCTGTATCTTTTACCCAAAAATCTTTCACTTTTAAACTGTAATTCAAATACAGCTTATTACCAACTATTGTAAATGCATTGGGGTCTGTGGGTGACAGGTGATTTTCGCTACAACCATACGCAAAGTAACCGCCATACTGTGGGGCATACTTTTGGTGAGCCAATATAAAACTATCAAGGTTGGCTTTGGATGAAAAATTCCACTTACTGCCACTCCAGTCTTAACTTAAACTATCGCTACCTGCAATAGCTTTATTCTGTAAAAAATATGCAACAGCATCGTACCCCATTAAGGCTTTGCCATTGGTAGTAAAGTATTTTACATCCTGCGCTTTAATACCTGCTGAAAACAATATTGCAAACAGGGAAATTGAAAATAGTTTCGTTAATTTTTATTTTTTTGGTTGTAATTGACGGTGCAAATATGTAAAGTTTTTAAAAGGTTTAAAATGGATAATCAACACATTGAGATGGATAAATTTACCAATCTTAGTTTCGACCGCAAATCATTGAAAGAATGATGTACACCGGCTTGCTGCCGGCTGGCTGCAACTAACCAGTGTTTATGTTAGTAATCATGAAAAAATTATTACCCTGCCAAATGATGTTTTATTTTTTTTGTTATTGAAATGCTTTCCACCTGTTTACAACGACTTAGACTTTACATTCGCCTAAACCTTACAGGGAAACAAAAATATTTTTTGAGGAGTTGTAACTATTGATCCGGCATATCTATTTGCTGTTGTATTGTTTCCTTTTTTTGAGTGGAAAGCAAATGTGGAGGGTCGGAAAAAAGTGAATTATTGAGGCTACTGTTTTGCTTGTTAATTATGGATGATTGCTTTACAAAACGCCTGCAGTACTTGCAAAAAAACAAATGGCAAAACAATTTCAATCTCTCTTTGGCAGTGATGGGTCCTTCCTCTTTTTTCAGAGAAAGAAGGGTAGCCTGTTTACAGTTAAACACTATGTTTTTTAAACGAGATATTTTCATTTTTCTGCTTTAACCAAGGAACCATTTTTTTTCAAGGCAGCTTCGCATTAGAACTTTAGCCCTGTGGATTATCACCCAATAATTAGACGAAGTAATGTTAAAGACCTTACAAATATCTTCTGAGGCATCCCCATCTAAAAATTTTGCCGTAAATACCGGAACCAGTTTCGGCGGCATTTTTTGTATGCAGTACTGCAATACCATATTAAACTCCAACTGGTTAACTTTTTTATCCGCAGATTCATTCCAGTTACCGGGAACCGAATTATCAAGCCAATGTCCATTATTTCCATCAAAAAAATGACTATCAAATTCAGCTTCCGTATTTGTGATGTAATCAACTGCATCCTTTAAAACATCCTTCTTCCGGTAATGATCTATAATTTTATTTTTGAGGATAGCTGTCAACCATGTTTTTTCTGAGCTATCTTCTCTGAATGTATCTTTTGCTTTAAAAGCAGCAATAAAGGTATCCTGCACCAGGTCTTCTGCCGTCTCTTTATTGCTCACCTTTATTAAAGCAAATGAATACAAATAGTCACCGTAATTTTTAAGCCATTCAGCCGGTCGTAATATCTCTTTTTCTTTTATCATTTATAAACCGGTATTTTTTCTTCAGATAATAATTTACCGCCTGCTGCCTTAAATGAAATATTAATTGGCTTGGTTTAAGAAAAACTTAAGCCCAACCCCAAAGAAACTAATTATTTATTACATTCAGGTGCCGCTGTTTAATGCGTTAGAGGAAGAAGCCAATGCAACCCACTTCTTTTTTTATACGTCCTTATTAAGCCCATTTAAAAAGGTTTGATATAGAATGTTTAATGGTGAAACAATTCCACGGATATTTTTTAGCCTTTTAAACTACTTTGATAATGCTGTTTACAATATTGGGAATACCAAAAAGAGCCAGTATTTAATACTGACTCCTCTTGTTTTTTTTTGTTTATTACAATGCCGGTGCCAACGGGAAATCGACAGGCACTTTTGTAAGGTTATGTAAATAGTTCATAGCAGTTTTATCGCTAACCTGCAGAATTACATCTACCAGGTTTTCATTGGTATAACCTTGTGCAAAAAAATTGTCGACCAAAAAGGCGTCTGCATTGCCCCGATTTTTGGTAATGCTTTCTGCTAATTGAACCAGCGCATTCAACTTAGCATCTGTGGCTTTTCCTTTGCGGATATCTGATAATTGCTCGTTGCTAAATCCATTCATTTTACCAATAACAATATGAGCACTTTGGCAATACACACAATTATTTACCTGACTTACAACTAGGTTTACCGCTTCTTTTTCTTTGTTGCTTAAAGTTGTTTTTGCATTTTGATACGCCAGGTATCTTGCCAAACCATTTTCTGAATATGCAATGGTTGCATATAAATTTGGAACAAAACCCAATGCTTTTTGCAGTGTATCAAAAATACCCTGATTGGTTGCGCCTACTTGTTCTCTTGTTGGAACTTCAAATTTTTTCATTTTATAAATTTTAATCTGTTTAGTCATTATTGACTAGTGCAAAGATGCTTCGGGATATATCCTTATAAAATGGAGAATGAACGCAAATGGATGGATAATTTTTTCTTCCTGTACACAAAAATTTTAAAAATCATCATTGGATAAAAAGCAACAGTAAGGAAACTGAACATCTTAATAATAATTCACACCAATAAAAATGCTGCAAACGTTAAACGGCTTCATACAAATCGCCCTGAGAAGAAAGAATTTCCCTGTATTTATTAAAAAGTTTCGACTTGGAAATAAAGCCTAAAAACTTTTTATTTTTATCTAAAACCGGTAGATACCAGCTAAGCGTGGTATCAAATTTTTCCATTGCAGTATGCATATCCTGTTCCAGATACAAAATGGCAGCAGGCTTTTTCATCATCGATTTGATACTGATCTTATCAAATTGATCCGGCAGAAAAAGTTTTTGCTTAACATCATTTAATTCGATAATTCCGGCAAAACGGTCTTTGCTGTCATAAACGGCAAAAATATTTTTTTCACTTTTTTTGATAATCTCAATTAAGTCTTTTAGCTTTTTATCAATGCTGATGCTTTCGTAAGTATCCTGCAACATGTCTTCGATGGTTATTGAGGTAAGAATATTTTTTTCCTTTTTGTGGGTGAATATCTGCCCATCCTGTGCCAGTTTTTTAGTTTCCATTGAAAAGGGTTCGTAACTTTTTACGATAAAAAATGAAATGGAAGAAACTATCATCAGGGGAATAAATAATTCGTAGCCATTGGTAATTTCTGCAATAAGAAATATTGCAGTAAGCGGACAATACATTACCCCGCTTAATACGCCGGCCATTCCAACCAGGCTAAAATTACCCACCGGTATTTTAATCCAGGGAATTGTATTTAACAACTTTGAAAAAAAGAAGCCCAGGTAAGCACCTGCAAATAACGATGGTGCAAAATTACCACCATTACCACCACTGCCAATTGTAATTCCTGCTGCTATTGGTTTGAATAATACAATCAGTGCAGTAAAAGCGATGATACCCCAGTTTTCTCCCAGTTTTGAAAAAAGGTTCGAATTATCTGCAAATGTGGTGAAAGTATCACTGGCAACTAATTTTACACTATCATAACCCTCTCCAAAAAGTGGGGGGAATAAGAAGTTAATACACAATAAAATTAATCCTCCTGAAATGGCTTTTATGTAAGCATTTATTTTCCAATTATGGATACCGTTTTCTGTTCGTTTAAATAGCCTTGCATAGTACAATGAAACAAAGCCTGCTAAAATACCCAATAAAATATAGTAGGGAACATAGTTGTAATTAAAGATTTGCTTCAATGTAAAATTGAATAAGGAAGCTTCCTGCAAAATAATTTTTGAGCATAGCGCACCAACTACCGAAGAAATAATTAAAGGAATAAAATAACTTACAATGGTTTCGGCCAGTAAAACTTCGATGGCAAAAATAACACCCGCAATGGGTGCATTAAAAACAGCAGATATACCGGCTGCTGCACCACAGGCAATTAATAAAGTACGCTCCTGGTAATTTAAATCACTGATTCGGGAAACATTTGAACCTACTGCCGAACCGGTTGCTACAATAGGAGCTTCTAAACCAACAGAACCGCCTAACCCAACGGTAATGGAACTTGTAATAACATGGAGATACGTATGGTTGAGGGGAATAAAAGATGATTTTCTTGCGATAGCTTTCAACACCATTGCAATACCTTTTTCTATGTGCCCGCCAAAAAAATGGCGGATAATAAAAACGGTAATAACTAACCCAATAACAGGGAACAGTAAATAAGAAAAACGGGAAACAGGAATTTCTTTTATCCAGTGTTGCAGGTAATGCACCAGTGTTTTTAATAGAACTGCCACCAGGCCAGAAGCAAAGCCCACCAGTGTTGCTATCAGCATAATAAACTGCATCCTGGATAACTTGGTACGCAGGTAATTTATGATATGCTGGTAGAATGATTTTATTAAAGCCAATGAATATTATTTGGTAAAAAATTATAGCTGCAAATATACAGCCTTATATCAAAGGCAAATTTGAAAACACTTAACCATGTTTTTTCATTATTATCTTAAACGATAAAGAGTTCCCTGTATTCATTATTACAAAGGAGTAGAATCTTTATGTTAAATATTGCTGTAATAAAAACACCAATATTCCGGCCGCAAATCCAATCAATGCCAGCCAGCCTATTTTTTTTAGGTACCACATAAAATCAATTTGCTCAATCCCCATTACCGCTACGCCTGCTGCAGTACCAATAATCAATGCGCTGCCACCAGTGCCAGTGGTTAATGCCAAAAACTCCCAAAAAGGATGGTCTGTTGGATAAGTAGATAAGTCATACATACCCTGTGATGCAGCAACCAACGGCACGTTATCTACTATGGCAGATAGTAACCCCAATGCAATGCCAATTAAATAATCATTTTTTAAACTGTAGTTAAGTACATCAGCCAGGTCCTTTAAAATACCAAATGATTGCAAGGCAGAAACTGCCAACAAAATGCCCAGGAAAAATAAGATGCTGGGTGTATCTATTTTCTGTAAAGCTTTAGATACCGTAAACCTTTCAGCATATTCAATGGTTTTATTTTTATGCAGAAAGGTGGTAATCACCCACATTAATCCCAATGCCAGCAACATCCCCATAAAAGGTGGCAGATGTGTAAGTGTTTTAAATACCGGAACAAAAACCAAAAAGCCCACTCCGGCGAAAAGAATAATGCGGCCATCCTTTTTTTCATCCATTGTACATTCTGAAGCAGGGATTGGATTTATTTTTTTTCCTTTAAACGAGCGTGCAACTATCAATGCAGGAATTACGCACACAACTATACTCGGTAAAATTAATTGCTTCATTATGTTGAGTGCAGTTATCTGCCCGCCTATCCAAAGCATCGTAGTGGAAACGTCACCCAATGGCGACCATACACCGCCTGCATTGGCTGCAATTACAATCATACCTGCAAACCACAGGCGGTCTTCCTTTTGAGTCAATATTTTTGAACACAATGAGGTCATTACAATTGCCGTGGTTAAATTATCAAGCAATGCAGAAAGAAAAAAAGTTAGTGCCGTTATAATCAGTAATAATTTCTGCTTGTTGGTAGTAGATATTTTTTGCGTAATAATATCAAAACCGTTATGAGAATCTATCAATTCCACAATCGTCATTGCACCCAGCAAAAAAAATAAAATAGATGCAATATCTCCCAGGTGATGCAGTAATTCTTCTCCCACTTCGTGAGATGATTCACTTTGTAAAATGTAGATTGTCCAGCAAAGCACACCGGTTATTAATGCGGAAGCCGCCTTGTTAAGTTTTAACGGATGCTCCAATGCAATGGCGATGTATCCTACAACAAAAATGGTTAAAATAACAGTGGTAATCATTATTGAAATATAAGTTTAAGGTTAGCCTGGTTAAGCCTCACTTTTAACCAGTTTTCCATTTTGTTTTTTTCTGCTTTTCGTATTTTTGAAGGCATATCCAGCAACACTAAATAAGTGTTCTTTTGCATTAAGCTATCATTAATTGTTATTGATGGTTCTATAATAGCACTTTTTAATTTAGGGTATTGAATTTTTAATTCAGCATAAACCTGTACACTTAGTTTTTGCTGACTAAGGATGCTGTCAAACTTTAATTGAGCCAGCTGTAATTGTTTTTCCTTAGCCTCCAAAGCTTTTGTCAACTGATTATATTGCTCGTTCGATCCGTTATTTTTATTATCAGATAAATAAGCAAACCCTTGTTTCACCTCCAGGGCCGAACTGTGTAACTGATAATTCTTTAACCGGAGTTTTAGTTGTTGAATTTCTTCCGGTGATATTTCCTTACCACCAAAAACCAAAGTGATCATTTTGGTTT
>Ga0105049_10004246_pt1 | contig 16832 bp, 10 predicted proteins | sample MAT06_FD_78087 | JGI IMG/M metagenome (GOLD analysis project Ga0105049, IMG submission 78087) | Freshwater microbial communities from Lake Fryxell liftoff mats and glacier meltwater in Antarctica - MAT-06 | ecosystem: Environmental > Aquatic > Freshwater > Ice > Liftoff microbial mat | place... | reverse complement strand
GCCGCTCGCATTGACCTCGGAGCCCCGACGACGTGCGGCATAACCTTGCGTTGCACTTGACAGGGCCATTTCGGATTGCTCCCTGTTCGCTGCGCTCACTGGTCGCGTTTAGTTGAAGGGCCCGCCCTGTTGCCGCCGGTCACCGCGTCGAGCTTGTCGTCGGGAATGTCCGTAGGCGTAACGCTATTCCCTGTCATGCCCCCATTCACCTGTTCAGCACCACTTCAACGGGTGAATTCGGGACGACCACGGCAACCTTTGATCGCTCGCTATTATTACTAACCAGATTTCTTTCTTTGGCAAGGCTTCTGATCACAGCGCGCGACACCGCTCGCCTTTTCGAATGAACAAAAGCCATGCTGTATTCAGAAGATACTAAAGGGCCGTGTCAGTCAACGGGGTTTGGCGCGAATGGACCAAGGAATATCGACCAGATCCTCTCACCCCTCTGAGCACCATCGCGGAAATCCTCACCGGGCCACTGCAGGCCGGCGAGGAAGCGCTGGCGAAGCGCTATCGCGCCGTGCTGGAATCCTGGCGCGTGGTGGACGTGACCGGCGATATCGCCGAGAGCGCAGCGCGCCTGCGCGGCGCGTTCGGACTAAAGCTGCCCGATGCGATCCAAGCGGCAAGCGCTCTGGCCATCAACGCCGAGGCGTTGGTCACGCATGATCGCGATTTCTCAAGGCTGCGCGGCCTGACGGTGCTGTCGTAATCGAGCCGAGGTCTGGTCAGGTGTTGACTGGCGTTTCGACAGTCACGGCGTCATGTTGGCTGTCGCCGACCTTGCCATCTGGCCCTTCCGTCTCGCGACTTTGCCGATGCCGATTCGTTCCCTGCGCACTATGATACCAGCAGCCGTTCGCCCCGCCCTGGTGGCCGTGTTCGCCATCACGTTGTTTACCGCCTGTGGCGGTGGGGGGGACGGCACGACGACGCCACCGACCGGCGGGGGCGGTACCATCGCGCTGACCCTTGGTGCGTCCAGTGGAACCGTGACTGGGACCGGCAACACCGCCACCACGATCACGCTCACGCGTAGCGGCAGCTTTACCGGCACTGTGGCACTGGCGCTTGAAGGTGCGCCGACCGGTGTGACCGGCGCCTTCACTCCGCCATCACTTGGTGCGGGCGTCACAAGCAGTGCACTGGCGCTGACGGTCGTTGCCGGCGTGACGCCGGGCGCGTATCCACTGACGGTCCGCGCCACCGGCACCGGGGTGTCCGCCGTGACCGCCGCGTACACGCTGACGGTTGAATCGCCGCCAGCGGTGCCCGGATTCACGTTGGCAGTCACGCCGGGTACGGTCACCGTCGTCACCGGACAATCGGGGTCGGCCACCGTCGCGATCACGCGGAATCCGGGGTTCGCCGCTGGCATTTCGCTCGTGGTGAGTGGGGTGCCACAAAATGTGCAGGTGAGCCCGACGCTCACCAACACACCCGGCAACAGCATCACCCTGAACGTGTCGGCGCAGCTGACGGCCGCACCGGGCACGTATCCGCTCGTGATCACCGGCACCACGAACAGCCCGATCACCGCGACGACGAACCTGACGCTGATCATTGCTGCGCCCGGACCCGTTGGCACGCTGACGCCAACGCCGGCGACTGCGTCAGTGGTGCAAGGGCAATCCGCGAACATTGCGATTGCCATTGCCCGCGGCGCCGGCGTCACGGGCGACGTGGTGATGTCCGTCGACAACCTGCCGTCGAGTATTACCGCCGCCTTCAGTCCGAATCCGGTCAGCGGAAGCGCCACCACGCTGATGCTGACTGCCAGCCTCTCGCACCCGGTCGGCGTGATCACCGTGCAGTTGCGCGCGACGATCGGCAATCGCGCCACGACGGTCCCGCTGCAGATCAGCACGGGGGCATTCACGCCGCGCGACTTCGGCATCGCGGTGACGCCCGCTGCCTTGGGTGTGACCGTGGGCCAGTCGGGACAGGCCGCCGTCGCGATCACGCGCACTGGCAACTTCACGGGGGACGTGTCGTTCACCGTGCTGGGCGCACCGGCTGGTGTTGCCGCCACCGTCACGCCGTCGCCGACGGCCGGCAACTCGGCGACGCTGAACGTGGCGACGACCGGCGCCGCGACACCGGGCACCTACCCGCTCACGATCAGTGCGACAGGCACCGACATTACCGGCACGCGTACGGCGAATGCGACGCTGACGGTGAATGCCTTCGGCGGTGGCAATATCCAGTGGCGCTTCTGCGCGGCGGACCGCGAGCCCGTGTGGTTCGGCGTGCGCACGGGCGCGGGGGCGTGGAGTCAGGTCGCGAAGGGAGCAAATGTCACCTACAACGTGCCATTGAGCGCCGATGGACAGGTGGCCTATGTCATTCCGTCCGGCGCTGGTTTCAACGTGTCGGTGTTCTCCGTGACAGCGCAGGATGCGTTGCAACTGGCGGCGAATGAATGCGCCACACAGCCGGCGCGCAAGACCATCAGCGGGACGGTGAGCAACCTGCCGGATTCGCGCGGCGTGCAGGTCATGATGGGTGGAGGGTACACCTTCTCGCCGCCGATCACGCCGAACTGGACGATGACGAACGCGGGTGTTGGCGTGAAAGATCTGTTGGCCATCACGTCATATCCGGACCCGGACTTCAACGGGCGGATCACCGATCTGACTTTCGGAATCATTCGTCAAGATCTGAACCCGGCGGCGGGGTCGGTGCAGCCGGTGTTCAACTTTGACGCGGCCGAATCGTTCAGCATCAGTGGCATCAACGAGAGCTTCCAGAACGTCAATGGCGAGCAGTTCACCGTGACCATGTCGTACCTCACCGCCAACGGACGGGTCGGCACGTATTTCATCAACGGACCGGCCGCCACGACGGCGCGTTCGATCTGGGGCCTGCCCACGGCATTTCGTCGGGCCAGCGACTTGCATGAAGTCATCGCGATAACATCGCACCTGACAGCTCCGCGGCTGATCACCCGCTACACGCAGGCGATTACCGGGGCCGTCGACCCGGCATTCGGTCCGCTGCTCGACCCCACCACGGTGACGGTTGTTGGATCCGGACCGGTCCGTCTTCGTGCGACGGGCACGTGGCAACCGGAATACAACTGGGGTGGCGCGGCCACCTTCACCCAATCGACCGGCTCGCGGTCGGTCACGATCACCGGGAGCCGCGCGGCCCTCGGCGCGGGCGCGAGCTATACGCTCGAGATCCCCGACTTCACCGGAGTACCCGGGTGGAATCCGACCTGGATGCTGCAATCGGGTATCCAGACCGCGCATACCGTCTCACTTACGGGCATCAAGAGTGGCGCTGGCATCGCGCCAGCGGACGGTACGGACCTGCTGACCGCGCAACGTATCGGCACGATCACCCCCTGACCTCAGAGCGGCATCAACGAGGTAAGCCCTGCGATCGGCGGAGGCCGGTTCGACGACCCGGGCATATTGATTGAAACCACGTTCGAAACCAAACCGAAACCGCCGGCCCCGAGTGATCGGAGGATGCGGTTTCGGTTGTACAACACCAACGTAGACAGAGCGGGAGCGGGGCCTCGGCGCTCGCACGGGCTTTTCGCCTTCGATGTGAAAAGAGGCTCGGCTGTCACTCAACAGCAGAAACGCGGCGGCGCGCGCCATGACATTCGGATGCACGGCGCCGATAACGGACTTGATGGGACTGACGCGCACACCGAACATCCCCGCGCGTGAGCGGGGCGTCGGGGTGAGACTTCGCGAGTCCGGTGGGCCGCGGCGGGTCGTCGCGTGGCGCCCGGTCCCGACGGTCCTCGGGTCGACGGCGGACTCCGCGCGGCGGCGTGGGCCGCCGTCGTCGCGTCGCGGGTGCGGCGGTGCGCGAGGATCTGGTCGATCACCGACGCTTGGGTAATGACGGCGACGATCCGCATGGCGCCGTGGCAGGACAGGCACGCGAGGGGGTCGACTTCAAAGATCTGCTGCAGCACCGCCGCCCACGGGCGGGCGGCCTCGGTCGGCGCCAGCCGTGGCGCGGGGACGATCGCGGGCGGCACCGCCGCCGCAGCGGTCGCCGCCGTGCCCCGCATCCCGCGCGGGCGGTTGGCGTACCAGCCGTCGTACCGCGTCGTGACGTGGCCCTTGTCCGGGATGTGCACCAGCACCCGGGCCAGGAACTCGAGCGGGTCCACCGTCTCGGTGCCCTCCGTTGGGCCGTCCGCCTTGTCGGAGCGGTAGGTCACCGCTTTCGCCGTCCGGCCGTACGTCAGTCGCTCCAGGGCGACGGGATTCCGGGCACAATAGCGCGCGAGCCGGGTGGCAAAGGCCCGGTCCTCTTGCGAACTCTGCGTGATGCGAGTCTCGTATCCGCTGTCCCTAACCCGATCGAACATGCCCTGCTCCGCCCCGCGCCTCTACGGCGCGCTCGTCGCCGCCGTGTTGTCTGCCGTTGCCCTCTTCCCCGCGAAGGCGCAGCGCGTTCCGTCGCCATTTGACTCGCTCACCTTCCGCGGCATTGGACCGGCCGCCGCTGGTGGACGTATCCATGACCTGCAAATCGATCCGCGAAATCCGGCCGTGCTGTACGTCGGAACCGCCTCAGGTGGGATCTGGAAGTCCAGCAATAACGGCGTCACGTGGCAAGACATATTCGGAACACAAGCCGACAATACTTTTGGCGCGCTGGCCATCTTCGCCGGTGATTCAAAGATCATCTGGGCGGGATCGGGAGAGAACAACAATCGTCAGAGCTCGTCGTGGGGCGGCGGCGTGTATCGCTCCACCGACGCCGGTGCCACGTGGAAGTACCTTGGCCTGCACGACACGCGTTCCATTGGCCGCGTCGTGCTCCACCCTTCCAATCCCGACGTCGCCTACATCGCCGCCGTTGGGAATCTGTGGCGCGGTAACGCCGAGCGCGGCGTGTACAAAACCATCGACGCTGGCGCAACGTGGAGCAAGGTGCTGTACATAGACACGCTCACCGGTGCGACCGATCTGGTCATGGATCCACGCGATCCCAACGTGTTGTACTCGGCCACCTATCAACGGTTGCGAAGCGCGTTCGGATTTAACGGTGGTGGACCGGGCAGTGCCATCTACAAATCGAACGACGCAGGCGCCACGTGGCGGAAGCTTGAAGGCGGAGTGCCTACCGGCGACAAAGGACGCATCGGACTTGCCCTTGCGCTGTCCAATCCGAATGTGCTGGTCGCCACCATCGAGCATCCCACGGCCGGCGGCACGTATCGTACGGAAGATGCGGGCGCCACATGGAAGCGGATGAGTCCAACCAATCCGCGACCGATGTACTACAGCAAGCCTACCATCGACCCCACCAACGATAAACGCATCTGGCTCCCGGGCGTGTACATCGTGAAGAGCGAAGATGGCGGTGCGACTTTCAAGGACGAGCCGACCTCGCCCACGTACGATGTGGGACTCAAGACGGATCATCACGTCATTCGCGTAGACCCCACAAACCCCAGCCACATCTATGTCGTTGGCGACGGAGGCCTGCACGAAAGCTTCGACATGGGCAAGACGTACATCCGCGTCAACAACCTCCCCATCGGGCAAATCTATCGTATCGCGGTAGACAATCGCGACCCATACTGGGTGTACGCGGGATTTCAGGATAACCATTCGTTCATGGGGCCGAGTGCCACGCGGCACTGGCTGGGCATTTTGAATCAGGATTGGGTAGAAATCGGTTTCAGCGACGGCACCGGCAAGGCAGTGGATGTCAAAGACGGCCGCAAGGTGTACTCGTCGTCGAGCGGCGGCAATCTGTCGTTGGTTGACCCACTCACCGGCGACGTGCTGGGCATCAATCCGCGTGCACCGCTTGGGGAGTCGTATCGCTTTGACTGGGATGCACCGGTGATGGCGTCTCGTCATAAATCGGGTACGGTGTATCTGGGCGGTAACAAGCTGTTCACCTCGACCAACTTTGGGTCGTCGTGGAGCAGCAGCCCGGACCTCACACGCAACATCAATCGCGATACCTTGAGCATGATGGGCGTCGTGAATCGCGACATTCGGATTTCCCGCAATGATGGTGATGCCATCAGCGAGATTTCGAACTTCGCTGAATCACCGTTGGATGCGAAGATTCTCTGGGTGGGCACCGGCGACGGCAACGTGCAGTTGACCATCGACGGTGGGAAGCACTGGAGCGAATTGAGCGGCGCGATCACGGGCGTCCGGAGTGGAACGTTTGTGGGCGACATCGTCGCCTCCTCCGCTTCACGCGGGACCGCGTTTGTGTCCTTCGACGCACACCGAGCAGGCGACTTCGCTCCGTACCTCTTTCGCACCAGCGACTTTGGAAAGACGTGGACCGCCGTCACCAACGGCCTGCCATCCGACGACGCCTCCATTCGCAGTCTCGTCGAGTATCCCGATCGCCCCAACGTGCTGTTCCTGGGCACCGAGCGTGCGCTGTTCGTCTCGCACGACAGCGGCGATCACTGGACGCGCCTCGCGGCGAATCTGCCCACGACACGTTACGACGACATGGTCATTCATCCGCGCACGAAGGATCTCGTGCTCGCCACGCACGGTCGCAGCATCTGGATTCTTGATGACGCGTCGCCGATTGCCGAGTGGACGCCGGCGCTCGCGGCGAAGCGGGCGCACTTGTTCGCCGTGCCGCGTGCCACGCTGATGCTGTACTGGGAAGACGTGTCCAACATGAATCACTACTTCTTTACGGCCGAAAATCCGGCGGAAGGCGCCGCGTTCACCTATACCCTCGCGCAGCCGGCGCAGCGCGTGCGATTCCTCGTGAGCGGTCCTGGCGGGCGGGCGATCCGAGCGGTGAACGGCAAAACCTCCGCTGGGGTGATCCATCGCGTAAACTGGGATTTGCGATATGCCCCCCCGACCGGTGCTGGCCGCGGAGGCGGCGGTGGTGGCGGCGAAGAAGGGGGCGGAGGCGGCCCCGCTTCTCGCGCTGGTGTGGTGCAACTGCCGATTCCGTCGCACGACATCAGCCTGCGTGGACCGCTCGTTGCGCCCGGCAGATTCTCGGTCGCACTCGAAGTGGATGGCGTGGTCACAGAATCGCAATCGTTTGACGTGCGCGCCGACCCGGCGTTGCCGTACACCGCGAAGGACCACAAAGCACGCGGCGCGTTCGTTGACGAGGTCATGGATATGCAAACCATCATCGACGGGCTGGCCAAGGATCTCACAACGCGCCGCGCAGCATCGTCCGGCGAGTCGGCCACACAACTGCAGGCGATCGAACAACGGTTGATCGGTGGTGCCGCAGGCGGTCGCGGCGGTCGCGGCGGCGGCGGCGGACCGCAGGCCATCCGTCAGCGCCTGAGTGGCTTGCTGGGGACCTACAACATTTCCGGCGCACAAACAGGAACGATGGCCCCACCAACCGTGGCGATGCGCACGATCCTCGCGGAGACCAAACGGGACCTGGCAGCACTCCGGAAAGAGTTGCAGGCACTCTTATAGTTCGGTTGTCTCTACACCTCCATGTTGGTTGATCAGGCTTCGGGATCCGCATGACTTCGCTTCAACTGTGGCAGCGCTACAGCGCGCATCTGTGTGTCGTCGACTCGCTCGGCATCTCGCTCGACATCTCGCGTATGCAGTTCCCCGACGAGTTCCTGAAGAACATGGCGGGGCCGATGCTCGAGGCGTTTGCGGCGATGGCTGCGCTGGAAGCCGGGGCCGTGGCCAACCCCGACGAGGGACGTCGCGTGGGCCACTACTGGCTGCGCGCTCCCGAACTCGCGCCGGAAGCGGTGATGACCGCGCAGATCGTTGGGGCGCTCTCCCAGGTTCGCCAGTTCACCAACGACGTACACAGTAAAGCGCTTCGACCGGAGCGCGCGGAGCGATTCGAACAGCTGTTGATCATTGGCATCGGTGGATCAGCACTCGGGCCACAGTTTGTTGCGGATGCACTGGGCGACGCAAGCGACAGGCTCACACCCCATTTCTTCGACAACACCGATCCCGACGGCATGGCGCGTGTGATAGCTCGCTTGGGCGACCGACTTGCGACGACGCTCACGCTCGTCATCTCCAAATCGGGCGGGACCAAAGAAACGCGCAACGGCATGCTGGTCGCGGACGCTGCCTATCGCGCGGCAGGGCTCAGCTTCGCGAAACACGCCGTGGCCGTGACTGGCGACGGCAGTGAGCTCTTTCGCACCGCGAGGGCGGCAGGCTGGCTTGCCACGTTCCCGATGTGGGACTGGGTGGGCGGACGCACCTCGATCTTCTCAGCCGTTGGTGTGCTTCCCGCGGCGTTGCAAGGCGTCGACGTGGATGCGCTGATCGATGGTGCACGCACCATGGATATCGCTACGCGCACCACGTCGGTCGCGGCCAATCCGGCAGCGCTCCTCGCACTCATGTGGCACTACGCCGGCAACGGTCGCGGCGCGAAGGACATGGTGGTGCTCCCGTACAAGGATCGGCTGTTGCTCTTTTCCCGATACCTTCAGCAGTTGGTGATGGAATCGTTAGGGAAGGAGCGTGATCTCTCGGGCGCCGTCGTGCACCAGGGCATCGCGGTGTACGGCAACAAGGGCGCCACCGATCAGCATGCGTACGTACAGCAATTGCGCGATGGCGTGAACAACTTCTTCCTCACGTTTGTCGAGGTGTTGGAAGATCAGGTGGGCCCCGCACTCGAGGTCGAGCCGCGGGTGACGTCCGGCGATTACCTTCAGGGCTTTCTGCTGGGCACCCGTGAAGCGATGCACCAGAACGCGCGCGAGTCGATGACGCTGACCCTCCCAGACGTCAGCCCGCGCTCGATCGGCGCGTTGATCGCACTCTACGAACGCGCCGTGGGGCTATACGCGTCGCTGATCAATGTGAATGCGTACCATCAACCTGGTGTTGAAGCGGGAAAAAAGGCGGCGACGGTCGTGCTTGACGTGCAGCGTGCCGTCTTGCACGCACTCGACGCGCACGCAGACCCGCGAACGGCTGAGCAGATCGCATTCGCGGCAGGGGTGACCGACCAGGTCGAGACAGTATTCAAAATCCTGGAGCACTTGGCCGCGAATGCGCGGCTGGTGCGTACTGCGGGTGCTTCGCCCACGACCGCGTTGTACGCGCAGCGAACCGTCAGCTAATCGAACCCAGCGCGCAGCGTGAGCGCCGCCGCGCCGATACGGATGACTGGGGGTTAAGCGAGGCGGTCGTGCGCTCAGCGACCGCCAAACCCGACGGGCATCCAGTGACTGAACTTGACCGAGAGAAAGTTGTCCCCAGCCGCCCGGGTGGTTTGAAACAGTTCGTTGATGCGGACGGCGCCAGCGAAGTTCTCGTTCGTCCGACGATTCTGTTGCCAGACCACGAAGAACGTGCTTCCCGGCTGCCATTCCCAGCGCATCACCACGTTGGAACGAAAGGAAAGCACGTGGAAATCGCGATTGCTGATCGTGAACGAGCTCGCTCCATCCGTGATGGTGCGTAGGCCGCTTGAGTCGATTGTGACCTGAGTGCCGTCGGTCCCATACTCACGAAGCAGTCGACTGCGCGGTGCGGAGAGTTCGCCCATCTGTCCGTACTGCCCACTGGCCAGGAACGGTTCGCTGTAGCCTTCAAGCGTCAGGTTAGGCGTGAACGTGTAGTTCAGGCGCAGCTTGGTCGAGATCGTAGTCCGGTCGATGGCGCCGAAGATGTAACGACTGCCATATGTGCGCGTACCGCCGATAATGCGCGTCACGTACTGACGAGGATCGATACCGCTTTGCCAGCCAGGCTCGACCGACAGCGACACGCGGTCGGACGGGCGCAGCGTGATTTGCCCGCCGACGTTGGTACGCGTGGCGCCGAACTCGTCGGTACCGTAGCCACCGTTCACACGCCAGAAGGTCTGCGCGCCAAACCGACTGTTGAGCCGGATGTCCTGCTTGATCTCGCGCGGTCGCCCCATCAGCGGCCCACCACGCGTGAGCGCGTCGTCTACCACTGGAAGATCAATGCTTGACTTGACGTTCAGATTCCAGAAGTTCTTGAACGTGAGCGATGTGTTCTGGCTGAAACTGTTCATCTGTTGCACGCCGCCCAGGTTCCGCGCACCGCGCGTCTCGAAACCCAGCCGCCAGTTCTGCAAATGCTTGCCCGGAATGGTCTCGCGAATCTGGATGTCGGCGTTGTACTCGATGTCGTCCACCGATTGCATGCGCCCGAGATCATTGATCTCGAACCCTGCTGATTCCACCTTGACTTCGGTGCCCCACAGAATGCGACGCCCCGCATCTTTGTCGGCACGAATCTGCGCCGAGTACCCGCTGAGGGAGCGACGCAACGGGTCGTACCGGACGTGCGTGAGATCCGGACGCTGCAAGAAGCGCGTGCTGTTGGTTTGGAGTCGACGAATCGCGGCAGTATCACCGGTAACGTACGAACCCGCGACGAAGCCGCTCAGGGCGTACTTCCCTTGCTGGAATCGCAACCGCCAGTCGGCGCCACCAAAGTATGCATCACGCGCCAGTGCGGACTGCAGCCTGGTGTTGCCAGCGAAGTCGCGGCGTGTGCCGGTGAACGACGCGCCAAGTGTTGATGCCTGGCGTCCGACCTCCTGCTGTACGCGAACCAAGCCGTAGACCGTACGCGGTTCGACCGGAATGGTGTTCGTGACCAGCGAGTCCAGATTGCGCACCCGGGCGTTCTCAGAGGCGGTGAGGGCCGTCAATACACCAATTGTGGTGCGGCTGGGCAGGCGTCCCGTGAGCTTGCTTGCGCCGAGAATCGTGCTGGAGCGCGGAATATCCACAAAGTCCCCGGTGACCGAAACATGCGGAGGGGCACCGATACGACGCGGGTAGAAGTACTGGGCGCCGTTCCCGCGCAGCATTTCGCTTCCCTCCACGAAGAACGGACGACGTTCATCGAAGAACGTCTCGAACGCACTCAAGTTCACTTCAGCGGGGTCGGCTTCGACCTGGCCGAAGTCCGGATTGAGGGTGGCATCCAGCGTCAAGTTGCCGAACACCGCCGCCTTCGCGTCCATACCTACTCGCCCCGAGTACGGTTGACTGAGCGGGTTTGCCACAGTCGTCGAGGCGCGCCGCGTCGCATCGCCCGCCATGTACGGCAGGAACTCCACCGGGCGCGTAGCCTTCACGCCCGACAGGCCAGCGAGCGTACCGAACCGTGAGATGTATCCCGTCTCGCTTGGCGGAATCATCACCCATTGCAGATCTTCGTTCTTGTCGGGAATCCACCGATCGATCTCAAGCCCCCAGAGCTGCTCAGCCGCATTCGGGAAGCGCAATTGCGAAAACGGAATGCGCATCTCGGCGGTCCAACCCGTTGAATCGATATGCGCCGATGCAGCCCACACCGGGTCGAATTGGCTCTCACGACCACGCATGTCTTCATCCTGCGTATGTCGAAAATCGGAGCGGACGCCAGACGCCGACACGCCGAATCCTACGCCCGTGCGACGATCGCGCTGCGGATCGAGAGTAATGGTGAGGCGTTCCGCATTTCCCTGCCCGTCCCGGCGCGACATGTTGCGCACGATCTGGTCAGGTTTCTGGCGCAACATGCGCGCGCCCACGTAGAGCGCCTCCTCATCGTACGCGAGATAGACGATCGTACGCTCTGTGGGAGGCGCCCCTGGCACAGGGCGCTGCTGACTGAAGTCGTCGATCGCCGTCGCGGACTTCCAGACGTCGTCGTCAAGGAGCCCATCGATCTTTGGTGCGCTACGACTGCGGACGGCGGTGGCGATTTTGGACGACGGCTGGCTTACGGCGGGCGTCGCCAAGAAGACGCTCGCCGTGAAGAGGCCAAGTATGGCAAGGGCGACGAAACGGGGCACGGAGAACTTGAGGGAGGCCGGCGCTGGCGCCGACGGCGCGAGCTATACCTGTGTTACGGCCAAGGGTAACCAAACGCTTAAAACGGCGGACTTTTGGCTTTGCCCGCTTCCCCCGCGACGGACGTCCCACGCCAGCTGCCCTTCGTCCCGAGGAACAGGCCCGCCGCTGTCGCCCTGGAGGAACAGGCCCGCCGCTGTCGCCCTGGAGGAACAGGCCCGCCGCTGTCGCCCTGGAGGAACAGGCCCGCCGCTGTCGCCTGAATGGTGTTCGCGACATTTGTCACGGGACCACCCACACGACGACCGTGCGAGGAGGAACGCCGAGCGTACCGGTATCCGGATTCCACGTCGCCAATCTCGCACGGAGATCTGCGGCCCCAGCGGCCAGATGCACCGGATGCAACGCAAATGCCCGACCCTTGAGCGCATCGATGCTCACGCGTTGGGATGCGGTGTCGACGTTGAACGCATAGAGGATCTCGCGAAATCCAGCGCCCGCATATCCCGCGCCGTTGAGATGTCCCACGATCACCGTTGGGACTTGCGCCGATCCCGTGTTGTAGAATGTCAGCCGTTCGTTGATGTCCTGTGCCGAACGAAGCCGGAAGAGCGTGGAACTCTTTCGGATGCTGAGCAGGTCGTAGAAGGCGTCGCGGGTCCAGCGTATGTTTTCTGCGCGAGGCCGAATACTGCTGTCGGCCAGCAACGGCTTCATCAACGGCCAGCTCGAACCGTTGTCCCCTTTCGGCGGCAGTCCGGTGCCGAAGTAGTTGTCGCGGAAACTCCAGTCGAGTCGGTTGAACCAGTCGCCGGAATCAAAGCTGTTGCGATCCATCGATTTGCTTCGCAGCAGCTCTTGTCCTGCATGGAAGTACGCAACACCCTGACTCAACGCCACGGTGGCGGCTGCAAGCGTCTGCACGCGCGCACGATCCTCACGACTTGTACTTACGGGAAGTTTGAAGACCGCGACATCGAACAACGTCTGGTTGTCGTGATTCTCCACGTAGTTCACCACTTCGCCCGGTTCGCCGACGTACCCCGCCGGTTGCCCGGCGTAGTCGATACGCTCCATCGCGACACGCTCGTCGCGATAGGTGCGCAACGCGTACGTTCGCAGTGAGCCGGCCAGCCCCACGCGTACCATGTCGGCGGCACGTTTGAGATCCTCCACGGTCTGCGTGGTCGGCGCACTGGCGTTGCGATCGTAGAACAGTCCGGTCACGTAGCCCTGTCGGCTGATCTGATCCATGCCGTTGTCGCCTGGGCCACCACCGCGTACCGCGTCACGAGCGCGATCGCTGAAGGTGCCGATGCCGCTTCCGTTCAGGGACAGCTGTGAGGCTTGTTCGAAGCGCGCGCCGTTGGCCACTTCGCCGAAGTTCCACCCTTCGCCAATGAGTGGGATGTGTCGACCCGCGGCTGCGTCCACTGATTTCTGGAGCCGTTCCATGGCTTCGCGGGGCTGGTGCCCCATCAGATCGAATCGAAACGAATCAATGTGGTACTCACCGGCCCACACCGCAGCAGACTCGATCATGAGTTTGGCCATCATGCGGTTCTCCGTGGCCGTGTTGTCGCAACAGGTCGACGTTTCCACGCGCCCTTCCGCATCCAGGCGATGATAGTAGCCCGGCACAATGCGGTCGAGCACGGACTTTTCTTTCTGCCCCGACGCGCTGGTGTGGTTGTACACCACATCCATGCCGACACGCAGTCCCATCGCATGCAGGGACTGCACCATCGTGCGAAACTCGAGAATCCGTGTGGCGCCGTTGCTCGCGTCGCTCGCGAAACTGCCTTCGGGCGCGGTATAGTGAAAGGGATCGTAGCCCCAGTTGTAACAATCCACTGCGGCCAATGCCTGTACCGCGTCTTGCTGCGCAGTGCCGTCGGGGGCACCGGTGGGTACCGGAGTTTGACATCCTGACTCCGGCACCGTCGCCACATCGAAGACGGGAAGCAGGTGGACATCCGTCACGCCGGCATTCGCCAATGCCTGTAAATGCGTTCGACCCTGTGACGTGGTCAGGCTGAATGCCCCGTACTTTCCGCGCTTCGACGTGGTGACCGTCGAATCATTGATGGAGAAGTCGCGCACGTGCAGCTCGTAGATCACCATGTCGGTTGACGACGTGGCGGCGGCCGGCCGCACGGCGGCATTCCACCCAGTCGGCTTGAGCGCGGGCGCGGCGAGGGCGGCGATGAAGCTGCGACGGGAGTCTGTCGTCAAACTGATCGAGTAGGGATCGGTGACACGATTGCGAACACGCCCAACGCCCGGCGCATACACTTCGATCAAATATGTGTAGTAACGACCCGTGAGATCGGATCGCGCCGACGCGCTCCAGATTCCCGATCGTGCGTCACGTGACATCGACATGATCGTCGTCGCACCGGACGAGCCCGTGTTGTAAACGCACAACGAGACTTCCGAGGCGGTCGGTGCCCACACCTTGAAGCGCGTTTGCGCACGCGACACCGTCACACCGAGATCAGACACGGTGCCAGCGGCCGCGTAGCGCGCATCGAGTGCGCCCCCGATCTGTATCGCTGCGACTGCCAATACGCGCCCGTCCTGGCTCTCGCTGACAACAAGGAGCTGACCACGATGCCACCTGCCGAGTTGTTCGTAGTCGGTCGGACGCACGGCCAGCGTGACGCCCTCCTTGACGTACTTGAAGCGGTCGACGACCGACGAGGTTGTACGCGCCGAAAAGTTCGCCACCACTGATAACGCGATCGCGCCGTCTGCGCCACGCACCGGTTCACCGATGTTCGTGACCAACTGGCCGCTGGCACTGTGGAACAGCCGATATCGTCCGCTTATTGGCATCTGCGGCCAGCGAAGGCGCTGTGCGTCAAGCCACACGGCGTGCGCAGCCACGGCTGTCCGTCCCGCGGGCGGCGACACCAGCACGGTTTGGAAAGACGCCGCATCGCAGGCCGCCCTCGGCATGGCGAGCGCGTGCACGGACGGCGTGACAGTCACAGCTGAGAGCAGGGCGAGAAGCAGACGAGCGAGCATGCCTCTTTCGACGGTGCTGCGCATTTATATAATCTCCATAGGCGAGGGCTATGGAATAATTGCGTACTGCCGCACAGAGATGTACTCCTTGGCCGATCGTAAACGATTGCAGTCGCGCGATACAGCTGGCAGTCGAGTCCCCTTGCACGATGGGTTGTGTCGCGAAGAAGGATCCTTCGCGGGCGCGAAGGGAGGCGAAAGCAAGCGCGGTGAGCATGGGCAACCTCAAATCGAAGGCATCACACTCACGGACAGATGAACGACTTATCTCCGGTAGGGAGCCAGATACGCGGCAGGGACGGTCACGTGCTGGAGCTTTCCGGCGAACGAAAGGACTATGGCAACTGCGGCAATGCAGCCGACACCGACCAGCATGCCAAGAGACATCCGACGTAACCTCGGCGAGCGCCCCCCCAGCAACCAGTAGCACGCACATCCCCCGTGCGCGAACAGCGCGACCACCGCCAGGAAGTAGTACGGGATAAAGAATACCTGGTATGGTGGGACGTGGAATCCAGCTGCGGCGAAATAGAAATTGGTGTCGAGATGCAGCGCGAGACGGCCGAGTACAATCGCACTGACATGGATCACCAGGAACAATGCGAGATAGGTGCCGGACACGGCTTGTACCCATGCCACCAAGCCTTGCCGTGCGCTCCATCCTCGAGCAACCAGCCACAGACCACTGACGCATTGGAAAAGGACGCTGGCGAACAGCGCGAACTCTATCACGGGCTGCCGATAGAGGGTCCGGGCCACATCCATGAAGGCGATATGCGCCGCGATCGAGTGCAGCGATGTCAGATGGTTTGCCAGATGCACGATCGCAAAGACTACGATCACCGCCGCAGTGCTGCGATGGAAAACACGGAGTGACATCCTTTTAATCCGATGTGAGATTTATCAGTCAGTAGGGCCTGAGCCAACGCTCACGCCAGCGTTTTTGAGGCTGCCTCTGGGCGCTCAAGATAAGCGTGAAGCATTTCCTCGTAGAGCGGCCCGATATCCGGAAGCGCATCCAGCCTGCCCTCGGGAGCCAGCATCTGCGCACCGATGAAGGCCGCGTATTCGAGTCGCGCAAGCTTCTCTGCCTCGTCTGGGAGCAGTGTTCGTCCCTTGCTGTGCGCCAATGCAACAAGGTCACGAACCAGCACGTCCATTCGACGACGGTCCACACCTTGGCAGACACCAAGAACTTTGCCATCCGCCCCAGCCCATCGGCGGATGGCGATTTCAATGCGCGCGTCAAGTCGCACCGCCTCACGATGCACGAGGGCGCGCCGGCCGCTGGGCTCAGGATCAGTCACCGCGATGCGCGCGATCCGTTCCGTATTCTGCTCGCGCCAGTCATCGAGGACGCGGGTGGTGAAACCATCGACGCTGCCGAAGTGGTGATAGAAAGAACCGCGCGTCTTACCGGTGACTGCCGTCAGCCGCTCGATGGTGAGCTCCCTGTGCCCCTCTTCGGCAAGGATGGTGTAGGCGGCTTCGATCCACAGCGCCGCACCCGCGCGCGTGAACAGCGGTTGCGGTTTCATGCCGTCAGCGCCCAGACGCCGCTGACGGTCAGCACGGCGAACAGCATCCACTGGGGCATGTCGCGATGACGCTGTTGTTTCCAGAGCACGAGTGCCACCCCCCAGAGCGCGAACCCGCCCGCCAAGACGGTCGCAGTGACCGCGAGCGCGCGCGCATCCGAGGCAATCGCCGCATAACCATAGGCGCCGGCGAGGCCGGCAAGCGTGATCGTCACGAGGTGCCAGCAGTAGTAGAGCGTCAACGTCACGACCGGCGGCAATGCTGCCTGACGCAGCAGCGGGCGGGCCATCTCACGCCCACCGGCAAAGGCATGAGTGGCAGCAATGGCTGCGGCGACTGCGGCGGGAAGCAGGAAAGGGCTCATGGATTCACCATGCTCCACTCGGTGACGGTGGAGCCTGTTCGAGAAACATACCGTATGTTATGGTACTCTTGCTGTACGCATGGCGACTGTCAAGTCCCGCGTCATGGATTAGGGCCGAACCGCCGTCGGGGCTGG
>Ga0105049_10004243_pt1 | contig 16833 bp, 9 predicted proteins | sample MAT06_FD_78087 | JGI IMG/M metagenome (GOLD analysis project Ga0105049, IMG submission 78087) | Freshwater microbial communities from Lake Fryxell liftoff mats and glacier meltwater in Antarctica - MAT-06 | ecosystem: Environmental > Aquatic > Freshwater > Ice > Liftoff microbial mat | place... | reverse complement strand
TCCCACCACTAGCGGCACCGGCAGCGAAGTTGGCAGGAGCGCCATCATTTCTGAAGATGAAACCCATCGCAAACGAATTTTATTTTCACCTAAATTATTGGCAAAAGTTGTTTTTGCAGATCCGTTACTTACCATGGAACTACCCGCTTTTGTAACCGCTGCCACCGGTATGGATGCATTAACGCATAACATGGAAGCCTTTATTGCCAAAGGGTTTCATCCCATGGCAGAAGGCATTGCATTGGAAGGTATCCGTTTAATCAACCAATCAATTGTTACCGCAGTCAACAAACCAGACCTTGAGAGCAGGAGTAAAATGATGATTGCATCGCTGATGGGTGCGGTGGCTTTTCAAAAAGGATTGGGCGTAGTACATTCATTGGCACATCCACTCTCCTCTTTGCTGGATACACATCATGGCCTTGCCAATGCGGTAAACCTGCCCTACGGTATGCGTTTTAATGCACCGGGATTAGAAGAATTATTTAAGCGTATGGCACAGGCAATGGAGCTTGCAGATGAAACCGGCGAAGCTGTAGTCAATCATTTATTTGATTTAAATAAACAAATAGGTTTGCCCACCAGGCTCAGTGAAATTGGCGTAAAGGCTGAACATATAGAAACCCTGAGCGACCTTGCATTGGCGGATTTTTGCCACCCAAGCAATCCAAAACCGGTAACAAGAAATGATTTTAAACAATTGTATTTAGAAGCGCTGTAAACATGTTAACCAACATAAAAATAGGATTAACCTATACCGGATCGGATGAAAAACATGGGTATTATGTAAACTGGCTAAAAGGCAACGATGACATCGAAATCATCCGGCTTTCTGCAGAAGACGATAATCTGCATTTGGTGAAAGAAGTTGATGCCATTGTATTATCGGGTGGTGTGGATGCTCATCCACAAAGTTATGGCAGCAACAATACCAGTTATCCAAATGCACCTGCTGCCTTTCAGGTAGCGAGAGATGAATTTGAAACGGCTACTTTTTTGTTGACGCAGCAATTACATATTCCTGTGCTAGGTGTTTGCCGCGGCATGCAACTGATTAATTGTATATTGGGCGGCGATTTAATCCAGGATATTGGTGAGGAAGCCAATAACAATCATCGCAACCAGGGAGACGATAAAAAGCATCCGGTACGTATTTTACCCGACACTTTATTGGGCGAAATTACAAGCCAGCAACAAGATGATGCCAATAGTGCCCATCACCAATGTGTCAATCATCTTGGTAAAGAACTAATGGTAAATGCACAATCTGAAGATGGTATTATTGAAGGAATTGAATGGGCTGATAAGAGCGAAAAGCCTTTCCTGCTGGGCATTCAATGGCATCCTGAACGGATGTTCAAACTTAATTTACAAGCATCTACCCTGTCAAAAAATATCAGGGAATACTTTATCAACCAGGTACAAAAAAGCAAAGCAACAAAATAAATATGGACATCATCAATCCGGCAACCGAAGCCATCATAACGACAGTAACAGAAGATACAGCAGCAAGCATCCGGCAAAAATTTGAATCGCTGAAAAGCGGTCAGCGGCGATGGTCAGCCGTTAGTATAGATACAAGAATTACCGCTATCGAAAAATTTTATTCGTTGCTGGATACAAATAAAGATGAACTGGCAAATATACTCAGTAATGAAATGGGAAAGCCCTTGCAACAATCTTACAATGAACTGAATGGTGCCAGAAACCGGATTAAATTTTTTATTGAAAATTCAGCTAAATATTTAGCCGAAGAATGGATAACAAGCGAAGGAGCTACCAAAGAAAAAATTGTATTTGAACCGTTGGGCGTTATCGCAAATATCTCTGCGTGGAACTATCCATACCTGGTTGGTGTAAATGTTTTTATTCCTGCGTTAATTGGCGGCAATGCAGTTTTGTATAAGCCATCTGAGTACACAACACTTTCAGGCTTGCACATTCAACGCCTGTTGCACGAGGCAGGCATTCCGGAAAATTGCTTTCAGGCCGTAATCGGCAAAGGCAATGTGGGCGAGTATTTGCTGCAATTACCATTGGATGGATATTTTTTTACCGGCAGTTATAAAACTGGTAAATACATTGCTGAAAAGGTTGCAGGTAAATTAGTTCCTTGTCAGCTGGAGTTGGGTGGTAAAGATCCTTTATATGTAATGGATGATGTAGCAGATGTTGCCAAAACCGCAGCTGATGTGTTGGAAGGAGTAGTGTACAACAACGGACAAAGTTGCTGTGCGGTAGAAAGGGTTTATGTGCACGAGAAAGTGTACGATACTTTTGTAGAAGCTTATGTATCGGCATGTAAAAAATTACAAATAGGTGATCCAATGCAAAAAGGAATTGATATTGGTCCGCTTGCAAGAAAAGAGCAACAGGCATTTTTATTAGGCCAGATAAAAGATGCAACTGATAAAGGTGCAACCCTGCTTTGTGGTGGTAATATTCCCGAAGGTGAAGGCTATTTTATTGAGCCGGCAGTATTGGTAAATGTAAATCATACGATGGCAATAATGAAAGAAGAATCTTTCGGTCCCATCATCGGTATTCAAAAAGTAATGGATGATGCTGAAGCAGTTGCTTTAATGCAGGATACAAAATATGGCCTTACAGCTGCAATTTATTCAGCCAATTATGAGAGAGCGGAAACAGTGATGCAGCAAATGAACAGCGGCTCGGTGTATTGGAACTGCTGCGACAGAGTGAGCGCAACATTGCCGTGGAGCGGTCGTCAACATTCCGGCATTGGCAGCACCTTATCTTACCAGGGCATCCGGGCATTTGTGCATCCAAAAGCATATCATATCAGGAGTTAATAATCAATTTTAAAATGAAATGATTTATTTAAAACAGATTGATAATGCTATTTTAGCCGGATTAAAAAACTAGAATGTACAAAGCAGTTTTTATTGACATGGATGGCACGTTACTTACAAGCCATCATAGCATTACAGCTACAACAAAGCAAACCATACAGCAATTAATTAAGCAGGGGATTTTGGTTATTCCAATTTCAGCCCGGCCTTTACATGGTATATTGCCACTTACTGCAACTGTTTTTGATGAGGAGAAACCGGTAGTAAGTTTAAACGGAAGTTATATTTTTCATCAACAGGCCATCATTCATGAGATAAAAGTTTCATTGCCCCAGGCAATCGAGTTACACAACACCGTTTCAAAAAAACCGGTATCCATCATGTATTACAGCCAGATGGACTGGTATGCAGCAGACCATACTGATGCTATAAAAAAAGAACAACGTATAACGCCTGTCTCCATAATCATCCAGCCTTTTGATAAGACGGTTTCAATATGGGAAAAACAACAGGCGGGTCCCAATAAAATATTAATTACCGGAAATGTTGCAGAAATTCTTGCAATTGAAAAGGAGTTGCTAGCTCAATACCAGGACGAATTAAACATCTACAAATCGCAGCCACGTTACCTTGAAGTAATGCACCAACAGGCTTCTAAAACAAATGCCATACAACTATTAATGGCAAAATACGGGATACAGCAAGATGAAATAATTGCCATTGGTGATAACTACAATGATAAAAGCATGATTGAATTTGCAGGCATGGGCATAGCAATGGGTAATGCGCCGGATGAAATAAAAAAGGTGGCCGATTATATTACTGATACCAACAATAATGACGGAGTGGCAAAGGCTTTAAAAAAGTTTTTCAATTTGTAGCATTAGGTTGCAATTAATAAACCATTCCGCTTTTTACAGCGTACATAACAAGGCCTGCCATATTGCGTACGCCTACTTTTTCTATCAGCCGTTGGCGGATACCTTCTACAGAACGAGGGCTCAGGAATATTTCTTTACCAATTTCGGCTGCAGTTTTTTCTTCACAAATCAATTTCAACACTTCCAACTCTCTTTCGTTTAATTCAACGTTTTGGTTAAAGGTTGGTTTTAACTGGTTTTTAATCACCAGTTTTTTAAGCAGTGCTTTGTTAACTACGTCGTTAAAATAGTAGCCATTTTCGCAAACGCTATGGATGGCTCTGCGTATTTCGTCGGGCTCCGTATTTTTTAACAGGTAACCATTAGCGCCAATCTCCATCAGATGTAAGATAAATTTATCATCATCATACATACTAACTACCAATACTTTTACCTGTGGATATAATTTCTTTACTTGCTTCGTTGCTTCCATACCATCCATGATGGGCATTTTTAAATCCATTATTATCATATCCGGCAATATTTTTTTACAGCCTTCTAATAAATCTGCGCCGTTATCAGCTTCAAAAACTACCTTGAAATTATCATCGTCAGCAAGGCTAACTTTCAGCCCGTCTCTGAAAATTTTAAAATCATCTGCGATAGCAATTTTAATTGGTTTCATATGCTATTTGTTTTTTGGAATGTTGAGTAAAATGGAATAGGCCTTTTCCCTTTTTGCAAAAGCGATGGTGCCTTTTAATAATATAAGCCGGTTTTGAATCGTAGGCAGTCCAAGTCCGCTGGTTTTAAAAAGCAACGCCTCAAACACTTCCTGTGTAAGGCCTTTGCCATTGTGCTCAACTAAAATTGATAATTCATTATTGGTAAACCGGCTGCTGATAAACAGTTCCGTAGGGAGGGCATGTTCAATAATATTCTGTACCAGCTCCTGTATCATCCGGTAGGTGCTGATATCACCTGCGATGTCTTTGGCAGTATAAGTATCATCAAGGTTTAATTCGGTATGTACAATGCTGCCAGCAGTTGTTTTTATAAGATGTAGAATGGCCTCATTCAATCCGAATTCTTTTAAAATATTGGAATGGAGATTTTGAGAAATCAACCGCACTTTTTGTATAGCTTCATCCAGCAGTTCTTTCGATTTGATATGCAATTGTGCATCCCGATCTGGTAAAGTGGAAGTTTCAATATTGGCAAAATGAAGTTTGGTAGCAGATAAAATCGCTCCAACTTCATCATGCAGTTCTTCTCCAATCCTTTGTCGTTCTGCCTCCTCACTTAATACGGCACATGCTATCAAATGGTTCTGCTGTTCATCCCGCAGTTGTTGTATGCCTTGCTGACTCTTTATTTTTTTCTTAAGAGATGAAATGTGGACTATAAAAAAGCTACCCAACAACAATAATAGTACAATACTACAGATGATGACGATTCCAATATCATTGATGGCTAAAAGCATAAAAATATCTTACCATAAAGATACATCGTAAAATAGGTTTATTTCTGTAATCTGTTGGTGAGATGCCAGTATTTTACAGCTATACAATTGATGCAGTTTAAATAGTTATTAACCGAACATGCTGCAACAATCAAAATAACTCCGTTGAATTACAAATCCTGTAAAGCAGTCAGCCGCAATAAAAAAGGTCATTAATTATTTTAGTTAAGATGGGCATTGAATGCAGGATCATCCATATTTATTTCAGTAAAGTCTTTTACAACGTTATATAAAGTATCCCTTTCAACCGGTGAGCGTTTAACCTGTTTTATCAATGTTACCAGTTGCTGTGTATTCATTGTTGGAGATTGTTCTTCACTGCCTGCCATACTGTATATTTTTGTAGAATCGTCGATGGTACCATCAATATCATTTACACCAAATGACAAACTCAACTGGGCATTTTCCCTTCCCAACATCGGCCAGTAAGCCTTCAGGTGAGGGAAGTTATCGAGGTATATTCTGGCAATGGCATACAACCGCATATCTTCTGTGGTGGTAGATTCGGTTACATAGCTCATATCGTTATCCTGGTTGCGGAATTTTAATGGAATGAACGTATTAAAGCCACCGGTTTTATCCTGCAAGTCCCGCAAGCGCCTCATGTGATCGATGCGATGTTCGTATTTTTCAATTTGTCCGTACAGCATGGTTGCATTCGTATGCATGCCCAATTTGTGCGCCACTTCATGTATGTGCTACCAACCAATGGCATCTACTTTATCAGCACATATTTGTTCCCTTATTTCAGGTGCAAATATTTCAGCGCCTCCACCCGGCAGACTATCCAAACCTGCATCATGCAACTGTTTCATTCCTTCTTCCACTGTTAATTTTGCCTTGCGAAACATGTAATCCAGCTCAACTGCAGTAAATGCTTTTACATGCAAACCGGGCCGGTGATTTTTAATTTTTTGCATCAGCTCAATAAAATAAGCCATGTTCATTTTTGGATGCACACCGCCCACAATATGTACTTCTGTAATGGGTTTGCCGTCGTAGGATTTTACAATGTCGAGCATCTGATCAATGCTTAGTTCCCATCCTTCTTCTTTATTGGCATACAAACGGGAGTAGGAGCAAAATTTACAACTAAACACACAAACGTTGGTTGGCTCAATATGAAAATTCCGGTTAAAATAAGTAGTGTTACCATGCTTACGTTCCCTTATAAAATTGGCCAATGCACCTACAAAAGGCAGACTTCCTTTTTCAAACAGCAGTATGCCTTCCTCATCTGTAATGCGTTGCGCTAACAGTACTTTTTCTGCAATTCGTTTTAAATCTTTATCTGTAGTAAATTCAATAATCGTATTAATAGCCGTATCCATGTTGCTGTTTTTTACAAAGTTAACCTGATGTGGTAGTTAAAACAAAAGGGGCTGCCTATTGTTGGAAGGCGCTATAAAATTAGTGATAGTTTAGTAATAAAGTGCTGCCCCCAGCACACCCAGCTTGCATTAGAATAACTCCCGAGAATGTGTAGGCAGCCCAAACTCATCGATATTTTCTTAATAATACTTTGCAGACGAAAACCTGTACTCCGCAGAGCTACTGCATAAACACACATGTGGCTGCATAGGTTTCATAAGTATTTATGCTGATTTTTATGCTGCCATCTGCCTGCTGAAAACTTTTACTGCCAGTGGGGCTCTAAGCCATCTATTGTATTTCCTGGCGGTTGCTGCTACCCGATAGTTTTTCGGTGCAATATCTTTCATTTATTTCATCTTATTCACCAAAGTTTTAGAAGTAAACTTTTTAAAACTATTTTCAGGAAACCCTTTTCCATTCCTGCACAATTGCTACCACATAAAGTGAATATGATTGAAAAACATCCGTTCATTTTTACTCAGACTTTTTTTATTTTTTAAGAATTGTTAAAATTAACTAGGATTTCTAAATTCTTTTGTCAATATTTGTTTACTTGTTAATATGATCGCTAACAATGTAGACCCAAATAGAATCTTATTCCAATATCTTATAATAAAACTCCCTCCTGTTTTAAGTCGCAAGAAATAATTGTTTTAATTGATTGCTATCTAACCGATATCTCATTAAATTTTTATTTAAACCTTTAAACAACCAACAAATTTTTCATTATGAAAAAAAATCTACCAGTGAGGTACGTGTATACCTCTATTTTAATTGCCTTCATTTTAATTTCAGTTTCTACCATTGGTAAAGCACAATGCAATTTTCTAAATGAAAATTTTGATACCCCTCCCGTTTTGGCTGCAACCAACACGGATGGTACGTGGTACCCTGATCGCTATCCGCCTGCCGGGTTTACATCAGCTGCCTTTGGCGGTGGGAATGTTTTGAAAATATCTATTGATGGAACTGCTGATGGTGCTGCAAACCGGGGAGGTTTGAGCGCAAATTTTTACAATACGCAGGGCAGAAAGTTTAATCAATGCAATAAATGTGTAACTGTTCTGAAGGGTGACCTGTATATCCCGGCGGATTGGGAAACTAACCACAGGCGTTCCGATATGTGGGCTACGGCCTTTGATGCTGCAAATCTAATTTCCTTCTACCCCATCATTGGATTCCGTAATCCGGATGGTGCATCACCAAATCTGTATTATTGGGATGGTGCAGCCTCTATTGACCTGGGTGCCCCGGCGAATTATGATACCTGGTACTCACTCGAGGCAAGGTTGGTCGGCGCTAATTTGGAGTATTTGATTAACAATGTGATAGTTGCAACCGTTCCTTCGAATGGTTCTACCTATTACGGAAATATCATTATGCAGGCTTTTAACTTTAATAATGCTGCTATCGCCGCTCCCTATACGCAAAGTGCTGACTCTTATGACGCATATTGGGATAACCTGATTACTACGGGAACAGGTGGAAATGTGGTAACCAATATAAACACGGGCCAGACTTTCTGTACCATCCAGGCAGCAATTGATGATATAAATACAACAGCCGGACATACAATTGTTGCTAGCGCAGGAACCTATAATGAAGATGTTAATGTAAACAAATCTGTAATAATTACCGGTGCTGGTGCTGTATTGACAACAATACGGGGTGTTATCGGCGGGGCATCGGCCTCAACGGTAGCCGTTGGTGCAAATAATGTAGCGATATCCGGGTTTACCATAACAAGAGATGGTAACAACACTACTGACTGGAATAATCCCAGTCTTAACTCGGCAGGCTTTTCTGTGCAGGGAATAGCCATTGTCGGAATGCATATTCATGACAATATCATTTCAGGGAATCGCACCGGTATTGATATTAACAATAGCAATAGTCATTTTATCCATAATAATATTATTACAAATAACCGCACTGGCCTGATCTTTCGCAATCAAACGGATAATTTAACGTTCCAGGAAAATGAAGTAACGGATAACTGGACCGTAGGTATATTATTTCTGGATGCCAGCGGAGGCACAAACAGTCCGTTACAAACAGCACTGAATTGCACTTTCTTTAATAATAATATCAGCGGTAACTGGTATGGCCAGATCGTTGACAGGCAAACCGGTGGTTCATTACCAATGCCAGGTACAACAAACCTGAAGAATTTCAGTGGTAATTGGTATGGCACCATTACACCGGTTGTTACAACAGCTAATAGTGCTGAACCGGGATATGCGGCACAGATACCAGTAGTATTCGGTGGTGTAGCAACAGCTCCGGGCGGACAACCTGATATCGCTGGATCTGCTTCAGCCAACTTTGACTTTACCCCATATCTTAATAATGGCACTGACGTAAATGTGGAAGCTACCCCGGGCTGGGGTACATTTGGCTTCCAGGGCAATTTCTCTAGTTTATGGGTAACCGCTGCCAGTGTTCAATCAGGAGGTATAGCCCGGATACAGGAAGGTATAAATACTATATCCGTTAGTACAATAAATGTTACTGCCGGTACATACAATGAAAATGTTTTGGTCAATAAATCCGTTGATATAATAGGGGCGGGCATTGGTTCTACTATTTTAACGCCATTGGTAGCCTGTACCGGTGATGGTATGAATATTACCGCATCGAATGTAAATGTGAGTTACCTCACAATCACCAATTATTCGTATGGTATCAAAACCTCCGCGGCTACAATATCGTTGTATTATGTGGAAAGTAATTTAAACTGCTTGTATGGCCTCAATACTACCTCAGGCACAAACGGTTTGAATATTTTAAAGTGTAAATTCAACAGTAACACTGTTGGTGGCTGGAGAGCAGGTACGGCTGACGTGGTGACTAATGTTACTGTTGACAGTACTGAAATGAAAACCAACGGGGTGGGTGTCAACAATGGATTTGGAACCTTCATTGCGGCAACAACTTCCGCTACCAACGTGTTTGATAATATTACAATCAAAAATTCAGATTTCAGTGACAACCTGAAAAAGGGCATGTACTTTGAAAAACTGAATCATGCATTGATTGATAACGTAATTGTAAACAATAGTGGAATTGACCCTGCTTATGGCTTCAACAATGGTATTGATGTAAATCTGAAGTATGATACCTACACAGATATCGTAATTCAGAATTCATCAATAACCAATAGCGGTATAATGGGAACAGCCACAGATGTCAGGAACCCTGCTGCTGTAACTATTAAGGCAAGAGATGACAGCCCTTCTTATATTAGTGACCCTGCCACTCTGACTGGTTTTGTGTTTAAGAATAATTTTGTAAGTGGCCCTGAAAATGGTTTGCGATTTGGTGAATTCGGTAAAGCAAATGCAGGCCCGGCTGGGAATACGGTTTATGAAAACCATTTTGGAAATGCTTATTCCAATAAAGCGGTATTAAACGAAACCGCTGCCCCACTTACCGCGGAATGTAACTGGTTTGGAACAATTGTTGAATCGGAGATTGGTGCATTGGTTTCAGGTACAGTTGATTATTCTCCTTACCTGCTAAATGGAACTGATAATTCGATAGACCCAGGCTTTCAACCCGTACCCAATACATGCGGGACCGCTGATGATTACGATGGTGATGGTATACCCAATGCAAATGATTGTGATCCGCTGGATCCTGCTGTAGGTGCCAAACCACAATTAAATACCAGTATAAATGGTGTTATGGTAAATTCTGTCAATGATGGTGCGGATGACGTAGCCTCATTTAGCGTATGCAATACGGCTAATAATATTTTATTTGATTATTTCTTGGATGCCAATGGTTTGGCAGGCCCGCTGGTTAAAGCATACCAGGTGATAGAAAACACCAATGTAACGGTTCCATTCTGTAACAATTGTTCAGCAACCTTAACTGCTTTTGCAGGAGCTAGCGGTACAGCAGCATTAATAAATCCAAACATTTCCGGTACCCTGGTGATTAAGTTCAGAGAATTTGTTGATACTGACAACGATGGTCAATTAGGAGATGGTGAATGTGCCGGTGACTGGGTGATATACACCGTAACAGTTAATCCATCGCCTGTTTGCTCAATCAGTGGTTTTGATGTTAATTGCCCTGGTTCTGGTAGTGACTATACAGGGGCGCCTGATATGAGCAGTTATAAATGGTCTATTTCCGGAAACGGCTCAATCTCCGGAAGTACTACCGATCAAACAGTTACAGTGATAGCCGGCTCAGAATGTAATTCTTCCTACACTTTGTCATTAACTGTTACCAATAGTAACGATTGCAGTGCAAGTTGTACCAAAATAGTTACTGTTATTGATGATACCAAGCCGGAGATCACACTTACACCAGCAGCTACCCTTGGATGTAATCCTACGGCATCACAGATTGCAGCAGCTTTTGGAAGTGCATCGGTACTTGATAATTGCAGTAGCGGTCTCGTAGCAACAGGCGTTGTGCAGCCAGAAACCGGAAGCGGCTGTTACTTCTCAACAAAAAAGACATGGACTGTAACCGATGCCTGCGGCAATACACAAACAGCTGAGCAAACTGTCTCCTATAAAAAAGATAACCAGAAACCGGTTATCAATAAATGTCCTTCAAATATCTATACCTGCAATACCACAGTTAGCTGGACAGCGCCAACCGCTTCAGATAATTGCGGGGTAAAGAGTTTTAACAGCAATTTTAATTCTGGAAGTATATTCCCTGTGGGAACAACAACAGTAACTTATACTGCCAGGGATCATTGTGGTAATACCACCAACTGTAGCTTTACTGTTACCGTAAAAGTACAGCCAAATGCAGGTTCGTTAAGTTGTACACCCAACATCTGTGTAGGCGCAACCACTACTATTACCAGCAATGGTACCGCAGGTGGAAGCTGGATCAGCCTCCATCCCGCAGTGGCTACAGTGGATGCTACTTCAGGATTGATTAAAGGAATTTCAACGGGTACTGCTACCATTAAATATACTGTATCAAATAGCTGTGGTACAAAATACGCTACAAGATCAATTACGGTTGTAAATGGCACAGTATCTATTAGCTGTCCATCCGGTAGTCCATTCACTAGGTATGCAGGTACATCATGCAAATACACGATTTTGAGCAACGAATTCAAGCCTACCGCAGCCAGCAATTGTGGCACTGTGGCCTTATCGTATAGTTTGAGTGGCGCTACATCGGCTACTGGAACTTCTCTTAGCGGTGTACAATTAAATAAGGGCACTACCACTGTCACGTGGAAGGCCACAAGTGGCTCACTGTACAAGACTTGTTCAATTACCATATATGTGAAGGATAACAAGGCCCCTTCCATTACCTGCAAGCCGGGCACAACAAGAAATATCCCTGCTTCCAACTCCTGTTATACAGTATCAGCAACGGAGTTTAATGCAACTACATCGGACAATTGCGGAACTCCTTCCCTGATTTACTGCCTAAGTGGTGCAACGGTTGCATCCTATTCAGGCTCTAATACTTCCCTGGCTGGCAAACTGCTGAATGTGGGTACTACTACTATTACCTGGAAGGCTACTGACGGAAGTGGCAATGTTTCCACTTGTACAACAGTAGTTAAGGTAATAAAAGGCAGTTATGCATCAAGGTCTAGCAATTCAGAAAATGTTTACGATCAGGTGGTTCCAGGTACGTTGAAAGTGAAGGTTATGCCTAATCCCTCCGGGTCCCATTTCACATTACTCATCAGTAGCCAAAGTAATGATAAAGTGAATGTAAGGATTGTCGACTTCATGGGCAGGATAATAGAAGTAAAACCAAATATTATACCCAATGGAACAGTTGTAGTAGGAAGTAGTTTCCTCCCGGGTACTTATATAGCAGAGGTTATTCAGGGAAAAGAAAAAGCAGTTTTGAAATTGATTAAAATAAATAAGTAACATTACCGTTAAAAATAAAAAAAGCTGGCTCATAAAACAATGAGACAGCTTTTTTGTGTATGGGTATTATTAAAACCGGTCTGTGTCTTAAATGCCTTAAAAATCCATAATTGGCGGACGGAAGAAGCAGTGTTTCAGCTTTTTGATTTTTCATCAGGCACCGGACTCCGTACGATGTTTACCGGTTGATCATGTTAAAAACGTTTCTCCATAAGCAATAAGAAAAGCTGAAGACGTTTTTACGACGAAGCGATCTTTCGTTCCAAAAAAGCAGCGGCCTTTGCCTTCCGACGACAGCCTCTTTACCAAAATTAAAAATTCCAGTCCTTCAATTTCTTTTTTGCAGGAGCTGGTATCACCACATCATCACATTTCATTTGTCATCTAATAAGTATCCTATTGCTTTGTAGCCTCAGCACAATTGCATTTAAAAACTACCTGCTATTTTGGAAGCCGTTGTTTGGTGTTCTCACCAACAACCGAAGTCTTAACCAGCTTAATCGTTTAAATGCGTAAGAAAGCCAAAGTCATCAATTCCGGTTAAATAGAATTTTGCTGATGAATATTTGTAATCTTCCGGAAATTCACAAATGCCTGCCTTCACCGGGTTCCTGTGAATGTATTCCAACTTTTACATGAACACATCATGCGTATACAAATCTATACTCAATGGGTTACGTTCCCAAAATTCCTGCCCGTCCGGTCAGGCGGTGGTGCTTTCTGTCTTTGGCGGTTACTTTAAATAGTTCCAATACTTTTGGGTGGTGAACGCTTAAATCGGATTTGATACTTTGTGCTGTAAATTTTAGGAAGTCACGCTGCACATCCTCAGGTTTGTTATCTGGCTGCACCTGCCATATTAAATGCAAGTGATTACTCATAATTACGAAAGCGTATATTTTTACCCTATTGTCTGTCACCAGGTGCATCAAGCTGCCCGTAATAATGTCTTTATATTTATCGGGCTTCAGTAAATGCTTCCATTCTAAAATGGTTGCTGTAAAAAACTGTGTAAAGTATTCGATGTATTTCATTTATTATTTTATGCGATTTAGTGCATTATACTTTAGCAATTTTCTTTTCAATTCATACCCTTCGGCTGTTGGTGAGAACACACAACAGCGGCGTCCCTGATAGTTGGGTTATAAAATTCATTGCAACCGAAAGAATTACACCTACGAATCTATCTGTTTGCCTGCAGCGGTAAAAAAACTTTTTGCGTTAGAATACTTCCCTAAAATGTGTGAGTAACAGGCGACCTAAGGTTTACATGTTTGGGCAAGTTGCCTTCATTTTTACTCAGACTCTTCTCAACTTTTCAGTTACAGCCTTAACATTCAAGCAGGTCGGTGGGGCGGCCGACCTTGGAGTGCGGGTGTACCTGCTACGGTAGCAGTATTTTTTACTGCTGCCCTGCAATCACCAAAGCTCCCCCGGTAGAAACCGTAACATTGCTGCCTTTAGCTACACGAAGGCTTTTACATGTTGCAGTAATACCATTGGGAACCAGAGGCATAAATTGAGTTCCGGCTGGTAAAACAATGTCATCTGCAGCAGTTGGCAACCTGCTTGCCGACCAGTTTTTTGTATTTGACCAGTCGGTACTTATGGCACCCGTCCATGCAAAAACAAATGACTTTTTAGTTAATTTAATATCCAGTGAATAAGTACCGGTGGTACCTACAAAATAAGGTGCTACTTTTAAATAAATTGTCTGGCCGCCGCTGAGGGTAACACTGTCTGCTGTTACATCATCAAAGGCTTCCGACCAATTAACGCCATCTGTTGAATAGGTAAACAAGGCATCAAGTGTATAGGTTTGTCCATCGGCGCTGCTGTAAGAATCATGCAATCTTGGCAAAATACTATAGTTGAATCCGGCAGGCAATACCACTTTGTAATAATCCACATCGCTACTTACATGGCAGTTGGCTCCGCTTGTTTTTATACTGGCGGTATTGCCGGTAAATGTTAGTGGTAATGCTGAAGCCTTGTCTGCTGTATTATTTACTTCATATGCATCGGGTTGTGTAGCGGCAGCTTTCACAATTACTTTAACAGGATTTTGAAAATAACTCGATCCTGTTATCTGAAAATTACCATTGGCTGGCTGGTGCAAAATAGCCATCAGGTAAGTACCAGGAGCCACTGTAATTGAATCAGCATAAAAATTTAAATAAGGCGACAGGTAAGTATAACCTGAAGGAAGGCCTGCTAATTCATTATAAACCCCAATTGTTTGGGCAAAACTACCATCAAGGTTATACAGGTTTGCTGCATACTTTCCTGTAAATGTTGCTGTGCCGTTGTTCAATATATTTACACTTACGCTAACAGGATCCCCCGTTGTTAACTCCCCGGCAGGGTTAGTGCTGATGGCAGTGTAAATTTCTATGTCATTTGGGTTTGTAACGGATATTGCTGCTGAATTAGTATACAAACCGCTATTGGCAAGTGCCGTCCAGTTGCCACCCGTTGGCCTGTAGTAAACTCCAATAATATAAGATGCAGGCAGCATGGCAACGATACCAGTACTGGAAAACACAATATCATTGGTGTAATGAAACCCGCCGCCAAGTGATGCCCCTGTTTTAATTTCAATGTAGTCAACAAAATTATTGGCATTATCAAAAACTGCTGCGCAATAATCGCCATTAAATGTACCATTGCCGGCATTAACTATATTAGCCGACACAGTAAAAGACTGTCCATAATAAATAGATGGTGCTGAGGCTGTAACATAGTTATACAATTGCATATTGTATTGCTGTGGTGCAGCCGCAGGAGGCTGAATGCCAATAACAGCCTGCTGTCCGCTGTTATAACCTCCGGAACCTCCGCCGATGCCTACGCCACCGGGGTTTAACGCATTCACGGTAAAATATCCGTCAAAGCTTCCATTCCAGCCCCAGTTAAAATGAAAGAAATTATTGTTATCGTAGCCATCTGTCACAAAACAATGACCACCGCCATTACCAAAACCGGCATAAATTATCGGTCTTGATGCATCCAGTTCTGCCTTTATTAACCCAATCCATTGGGCATCCGAATAACTGGCTCTTTGCACCCCCTGCAGGCTTGGTCGATAGCCAAAATAAGTTTTTAGCGCATACTCTGCACAATTGGTTACGGGGCTTTGTGCAGAAATAACATAAGCTCCGCTTGACTCCGGGCTATAACTCATATCTACACTTACACCTGCATGATACATCAGCGTAGCTACTGCATTGTTGGCACCGGTAACCTGCAAAGGCATTGCACCCCAATCGTAAGTTGTGTTACCAAAGTTAGCAGACAGCGTACCATATCCGTTATTGGTTGGGTTATAAGAGTGAAAACCGGTACCGGAAGCCGGATAGTTCCAATACTTCATTACCTGCGCCATGGCAGTAGCCACACAACCGGTAACAGACCCTCCGGGACAAAGCTCATTGTAATTGGGAGCCTGATTCCATTTGGTTTGTACCAACGGGTTCACAGCCATTATTGATGCTGGTTTGCTGCTGATAGTACTGTTGTTGTTAAGCCGTTGCCATTGTTCTTTAATGGTAGCCGTTTGCTGCAACCTTGCGGCAACAGCAAAACGAATTTGACCCTTATAACCTTCAAGCCACTTGCTGGCATTCTCGGGTATATTTTTTGGGTTAAAACTAGTTTCAGTAGAATATGCAAGAATGGGCAGCACAGCATCATCGCCTGCTACTATTACAAAACCCTTTGCAGGCAGCAGGTTAAACACATAAAAATATACATTGGTGGAAATGGCCTTTTCATCGGCCCCGGCCCCACCAACTTTATAAACCAACTGTAGTTGTAAACTGTTTAAAGTGCTGTGCGTTTTGGAATAGCCCGTTATAAATGCCCTTCCAATTTTTCGTGCCGTACTTTCATTTACAGGATTGGCTGCAGTTACCAGGCAAATTAACAGTAGGTAAAAAAAGGTAAAAATTTTTTGCATAGTCAGGTTTTGATATCGGGTATAATATTAAAGCTTTAAGTTGAATTTGATATAGCTTTTTTAGGGGATAGTTTAAAATTTTAGTTTCTATTTTATCATTCGTTCAATAGACGCTATGCTGGGTAGTCCTGTTATTAACCCGGCTTAGGCCAAAGGCTGCATCCGTAGCAGGAAGAGCGACCTTGGAGTAAGGGAGTACCTTACGGGCAACAAATTATTAATCGCTTAATAATTAGGTGCAGCTAAGTTATTCGCTCAACTTGGTTTTGAGGGTTTAGCATAGTTCTTATTGCTTCACAATTTTTGCCGGTGCAGGTATCTCCACATCGCCACATTTCATTTGTCATCTAATAAGTATCCTATTGCTTTGTAGCCTCAGCACAATTGCATTTAAAAACTACCTGCTATTTTGGAAGCCGTTGTTTGGTGTTCT
>Ga0105049_10004242_pt1 | contig 16834 bp, 13 predicted proteins | sample MAT06_FD_78087 | JGI IMG/M metagenome (GOLD analysis project Ga0105049, IMG submission 78087) | Freshwater microbial communities from Lake Fryxell liftoff mats and glacier meltwater in Antarctica - MAT-06 | ecosystem: Environmental > Aquatic > Freshwater > Ice > Liftoff microbial mat | place... | reverse complement strand
TTTGGCAGTGGCGGCACCAAGAATTACGCCAAGCCCAACACCAACACCCAGGGCTGCTCCACCGCCTGCAAGCACTGGCCGCGCAAGGGCACGAACGCCAACAAGCACTGCAAGATCTAGCCCAGCAACGCCACACCCTGACCCAGCAACTAGCCGCCCACCCCGACCCCGAAATAGACCTGCAAACCCTAGACGCCACGCTCCAGCAGCAACGCCACGATCTCGATGCCCACTTGGCACAAATTGGGCGGCTCCAACAACAACACCAACATCTCACAGCCCTCCGCACCCAGCGAGAGACAGGGGCACAGACCCTACAAACCCTGCGGCACCAAAGCCGGGTCTACCACGAATTAGCCCAAGCCTTTGGCAAAAACGGGATCCAAGCCCTGATGATTGAAAACGTCTTGCCCCAACTGGAGGCAGAAGCCAACCAAATTTTAGGGCGCTTGAGCAACCATCAACTCCATGTCCAGTTTGTCACCCAACGGAATCGGCGGAAAGGCAGCGCCCGCAAAAACCAATCGTTAATCGATACCCTTGATATTCTCATTGGCGATGCCCAAGGGACGCGCCCCTACGAAACCTACTCGGGCGGCGAAGCGTTTCGCATTAACTTTGCCATCCGACTCGCCTTAGCCCGCCTGTTAGCGCAGCGATCTGGGATGGCGCTACAAATGCTCATTGTGGATGAAGGCTTTGGCACCCAAGATGATGTGGGGTGCGATCGCCTGATTGCCGCCATCCAGGCGATCGCCGACGATTTCACCTGCATCCTCGCCGTCACCCATATTCCCCGCCTCAAAGAGGCCTTTCAAACCCGCATCGAAGTCCACAAAACCGCTGAAGGATCCAAGCTTTCCCTAGTCGTCTAAGGGGATGGTTGAAGCAGATTGGATCCGAAAACCGACGCATTGCCAGACGACTCGGGCTTCTCTCTAAAAACCCGATTCAAAGATATGCGGCTTCAGATATGCTGTTTCACAAAACAGCCCTAAGCGAAACTCAGCAGACTGCGGTAAACTTTAGACCGAATAAATTTATTGATCACATCGGCCTCCGTAGGGTTGCATTACACCCTGGGCTAAAGACCTAAGATTCCAGAAGTCATTTTCATAAATGAATCGAAGATCCTAGATGTCCTAGAGACTTTCCAGAAATGACAGGTCGAAGGGGCAAGATGATTTAGGTTTCTGGTTTCACAGCCATCACAAATCAGCAGGCTCCTTTTTGACAGAGCCCCCGCTTAAAACAGAGATTGAAGTGCTAATTTCAATGCGTTCGTTTCTCCCAGTTATGCCATCTAATTTGTCATGCTTAGACAGAAATCATTGACAGATAAAGGGATACTTCAGACAACTCTTATAAAGCTAGTTATATAAAGCTAGATACCTTATAAACCTAGATACAGCTAGATATATAGATATGGTTCAGGTGTTATCTACGTCTCTTTTCAAGCGGGTGGCGATCGCCATCTTTCTCAGTTTTTTTGTGCTTGGATGTAGCGATAACGCCGTCTCCCAATGCAACCGCCTCACAGCCGTTACCAATCAAACGGTCGGAGAAGTACAATCGATCATCAGTGCCAACAGTCTCCCCGATAGCGAAGCCCTCCGAGCGGTTGCCATGAGCTTTGATCGCGGACGCGAGCAAATGGGAGCCTTAGAGTTAGCAGACGAGCAATTGCAAGACTACCAAACTCAATTTATTGATCTCTACGCCACCGTCAGTCGCTCTGCCCTCCGCTTGGCCGATGCCCTCAATGAGCAAGACTTCACCGTTGCCCAAGCCGCCCGTACAGCCTTCCAAGAAACCACCGACCAAGAATTACCGCTCGTCCAAGCAGTAAATGACTATTGTGGGGCGATCGCCCCCTCTCCTTAACGGTTTGGATGCCACCATCGTCATCGCCTAAAGCATCGCTGCAGAGACAAGGGCGTCATCCCTAAAATGCCAAAAGCCAGCACTGCAAACTCTACTAGGAACGCCAGGTTAGGGATCTGCAGATTCATCGCGCAGCAGTCAAGCAGGGCATCGCTTGACAGCAAAATTAGCTTAAGTCATCGACTTAGCTAAGACCCCAAAATCTGATGCGGATTTTGGGGTCTTAGCAATGGCTCTAAGCATCAAGCCCAAGCCCACTAAAACGACTGTCCACGTTTCCGCAGAGCCGCGAGCATTTGCTTCCGAACCGCAAGTGCCCACGCATCAAAATTCTCGACAGATCCCTTGTCGTTGGTCTTTTCCATCCCGTCCCGTAGCCGCTGCCCAAACTGCTGATCTTCCATGGCCATCTCCTAAAACTGCAAGGGTTGTCTGCGAATGCTGATTGCCAACCAGGGAAGCCCATCTCACATTGCAAGACAGGGACATATCCTCTTTTAACGAATTCCACGTCAAATGTCTGTAACACTATGCATTTTTTGCATAGCACGGTCACGCAAACTGCATAGGCCTGCCAATGCTTATCCTAGAGGCAGGGTAAACCCGTCTGTGATTGGGATTTTCTGAGAATTTCCCTTCCTCCGCCCTCGGTTGTTGACCTAGCGATGCAGGCCAACGCGCTTGTTTTCCAAGCACTCGATCTAATCGGTTGTAAACCCAATCTTTAGTCATTAAGCGAGCATTTCTATGGCACTCACGGCTTCCACAATGTTGGCATTAGGCACCCCTGCCCCTGATTTTCAACTCCCCGATGTCGTCACAGGCGACACCCTTTCCCTGGCGACCTTTGCCGATGCCTCGGCGCTGCTGGTTATCTTCCTGTGTCAGCATTGTCCGTTCGTCAAACATATCCAAGCCGAGCTAGCCCGCTTAGGCCACGACTATGGCCAGCAAGGGGTGGGCATCATCGCCATCAGCGCCAACGACGTGGTCGGGTATCCTGATGATGCTCCCGACAACCTCAAACGCATGGCCGAAGCCCAAGGATTTACCTTCCCCGTGGGTTATGATGCTAGCCAAAAAACCGCCAAAGCCTACACAGCAGCCTGCACACCCGATTTCTTTTTATTTGATGGCGATCGCACCCTCGTTTACCGGGGGCAACTCGATGACAGCCGCCCCAGCAACAACCAGCCTGTCAATGGGCAAGACCTGCGCGCCGCCCTTGATGCCGTATTGCAGAGGCAAGCCATTGACCCCAACCAAAAAGCAAGCATCGGCTGCAATATCAAATGGAAACCGGGCAATGCCCCAGCCTATTTGGGCTAGCCCACAACCCAACGCCCCGTCTCTTAGCGTTCTAAGGGCTTTTCAGACGAGGCTAGAGACCATTCAACTTATCGTGAATAGCAACCGGGAGTCTGCGTCCGCCCCCATCTTGCAGCAGGTTGATTTTGTCGTTTTGCTCACGGATACGGCGAGAAAGCAGGCGAATCACGTTGACGGCAATACCGGGGGTTTCTTCGATGGCCTCGTAGAGCTGCTGTTGGGTCAGCATCAGGCATTCGCAGGGTTCAACCGTGGTCACAGAGGCAGAACGTGGTTCTGCATCAAACACCGACATTTCCCCAAAACAGGCTCCTGTGTCGAGGCGGGCCAGTTCGCGATCGCCCAAATGCACCCGCACATGCCCCGACACCAAAATGTAGAGCGATCGCCCCTCTTGGCCTTGGGTAAAAATAGTGTGCTTCGCTGGAAATGACAGCTCATCCATAATGGACGCGAGGCGCACCAAAAAATCGTCCCGCAGTTCCTTAAAAATGGGGACAGCTCGCACAAATAATAATCGATCAACACTCGTCAGCAGCATCTAGTTTTATCCAACATCCGGTAGAATCCGGCTTCATTTGGCAGATCGGTTTACTCATAGTAGGCGCTGCCGCTAAATCAGAGTCAACCCTGGCTGCTCTGGAAAGGGTGGCATCCGATCAGCATACCCATTTGAGTGGCGACCATTACCCATCCCTTTTGGGTTGAACTGAGCCATTAAATGCTGGACTTGCGCCAAGACCATGCGGTCAGGATCCCGTTGTAAAGTGGGCAGCAAATCTTGCAGCACACGGGGCGAGGCCACACTCAGGTAAGACAGGACAGCTTCCCGGACAAACCCAGTGGGGTGGCGCAACCCGGCTAGGGTGTGGTCTGCGGTCAGGCTCCACCGCTCAGTCCGTGCTAAGTGATAGCAACAGGCCAACGCCCAATCTGAGAGGAAGTAGCGTAAATCCAACAGACTTCGGAGGCGATCGCTGGGGCTAATGGGGACGTAGTCTAAAAAGTCAGAGAGACTTTCTAACTTTTCGCGATCGCTGCGCTGATCCAAAATATCCAGGAGCGCCCCCTTATTTTCCACATCGAGGGTGTTATCGAGAATTTCTAGCCCCCTAGCATTGCTTTCCCAAGAATTGGATTGCAAATTAAACAACGCGGCTTGAATCGTGCTGGAAGGATAGAGGAATCGCATTAACAGAAAAATGCGTTGACGGCCATCTTCTTGGATGTCGCGCATGGCGCGTCGCCACAAATCGCCCTCTCGCCCAGGGATAGTGGCAGGAGGCAAGTCGAGCAGACAAGCATAGCTATGGCCAATCAGTTGTAGCTCTTGGTTCATCAGGGTGCCAATGCCCTTGCGGCCTAACCGATCGGCCACGGCATCAATCCCCATTTCCTGGGGCAATTTGAGCAAAATGCGGAGCAGGGTGCGGCGGGTATTGCCCCAGGCATGGGTCAAATGCGACACCAACTCATCCACCGCTGAGTTGGTGCCAATTTGGCCGAGGGTGCTCCAGGCATAGGTTCGCACCAGCTCTGGTTTATAAATATCTTGCCCTAGGCTGACCAACATGGGGATGGCATCATCCCCTAGGCGCACGAGGGCTTGCATCGCGGCTTCGCGGGTCGATTTGTAATAGAGACCGCGCAACAAGGAGGGGTAGAACTCCTCTAGGCGGGTGGCGGCGATCGCCTCTAGCAACGCGCAACGCACCCGCAACGACTCGTCTTGCAATAACGGCTTAATGTAAAGCCGCAACGCTTGGAGATACACCGCTTCCCCCAGTGCCCGACAGCCCATCACCCGTTCTCGCTCTCGTTTGTGGGTTAACATTCGCCGCAGGGTATCGGTGGCCTCGGCTTTTTGTTGGGGGTTCCCCCGGCGCAACATCAAGGAAGCGGCAGTACCCCGCACCTCAGGGTCAATGTCGGAGTGGAGGTAGGGAAGCAATTGAGCCGTATCGGGATCAGCCTCCGTCAGCCAGACATAGCGTAAAGCTAAGGCTAATACATTTGGCTGAAGGGGTTGCTCAATGAGCGATCGCACCCCTTCTAAATACACAAAACTGGGATGTTCAGCCATCGCCTGTAAACTTTGGCGCTGCAAAGCTGGCGATAACTGCGGCAACAATGGGCACAACACATCGCCCACATTTTTGGGATCAATGTGGGTCAAAAGTTCCACACAGGATTTCTTGTCGGCTTCCGTGCCTCGACCGAGGGCTTCAACTACCGCCCGCTTAAAGGTACGGAGATCGACATCCGATAGGCTGAGATCTCCCCGGTCGGAGCTTTTGACCAAGAGATCAACATAGCGCGATCGCAACCGCCATACCGTAAACCACCAAGCCAAGCTAAAGAGGGCAATCAGCGCCACAAACACCAAGCTTACGATCCGGGAAAATTCATCGGGAGCCGTTGTGCCCCAGAAATGTCTGCACACAGCCAACACCGCCAGCATCCCCACCCCCATCAGCCCCGACGAGATGGGTTCTGCGATCCCTCGCACAAAAGACTGAATCCGACTGCGCACGGTGTCAGGAATCGGCTGGAATAACACAGGCCCCGTGGTCGCCAGCACTGTGTAGCGGAATAATTCATCGACAAAGCGCAACACCATCACGCCCCAAAAAAGCGGGATCAAATTCCCAAGGGAAAGCCCACTCACAATTATCAGCAGCACCGGGGAAGACATGGTGACTAAAAACACCCCTAGCCGCTCAATCATGCGGCTTGAGACAAACCACTGCACCATCAACTCAAAGAACCCCAAGATGGCACTAAAGACGGCCAAAAAATCGACCAGTCGGTCTAAGTCTAGGTTTTGCTCTAACTGCGCTAGATATTGATAATCCAACAACAGCCAAAGGATCTGCGCCATCACAAAAAAAGCAACCACCAAAATCACATAACGCTGTAGGGGGCCGCGCAGGCGGCGGGTGGTGAAGTCGGGTTGCCGTTCTTGCAAGCGGCGGCGAGACGAGTCTGGGAAAAACTGGTGATAGGTCTTGCAGAGATAAAACAGAATCACCGCGCCGATCAGCAGCAAAACGCAGGCACAGGTAATGACGTTGTCTAGGCCAATCCACTGGCGCATCAGCGGCAATGACAGCCCACTCAAGACATCGGCCACCAGCACCCCACTGCTAATAAAGGGATAGGTCCGCTTAATCTCACGGATGTTAAACAGTTGGTTGGCGGTAATCGAGGTATTTAGCTCGTTTAGAACATAGATCGCTTCAAGCCATAACCGCATCAAAAAGACGGTGTAGCCCGCCAGCAGCGGCAATGATAGGCCAACCCGAAAGACGAGCAACGGCAATGCCATCAACACTGCAATGATGACAATGACCCGACGCAGGGGCAAAAACTTTTGCATCAGGGAGTAGGCAGCCCCTAGGAGGGTGCCGATACCGGCACTGACGATGTAGATCCAGGGGAGAGAGTTAGCGCCGTATTCATCTAAAAATTTGGCGGCAATGCTGACCTCTAGCCACAGAATACCGATAGACGTCGCGGTGTAAAACGCAAACATCCAAAAGGTGCGACCGCTCTCTTCGGCACGAAGATTAAGCCACTGGAGAACCGTGCGCCCTAGATTATTAGATTTCGCGGATGGAATTTCTTGCGCAGCCATGCAGTAGTTTCAACGCGGTGTTAGGCGGTGTAGATGAAAGCCCCGATATCAATAAAGTCAATAAAATCAATAAAAAGTTTCGATATTGCCTAGTTCTAGTTATTCCCTAATAATGCCTAACATCTAACTATGGCTTCCAAGTTTCAGACTCCTGAGGATAATGACGATTCAATGACGATTCATTGAGGACGATTCATTGAGATAGCTGAATCTTTTGATCCACTCCATCAAGCCTTAACCCAAGGAAACCCAAACCCTTTGCGGATTTTTGGATTTCTAAGGACTTAAGGCGATCGCCCATCCAAATTATCTCCACTAGAACTCTAGATCCATCTCTGGAATTCTGAGAGAGAGTCTCAGAAGCTGACGGAGGGGTTTAGCGAGAGAGCAGCTTGGCGAGAGAGCAGTTTAGCGCAAGAACAATCCAAACCAGACTTTTCTCAGCTCCACGAATAGAGCACAAGCGCATCAGGCCAGCCATAATTGGCATATTCTACCTTAGGAACGCCCATGAAGACGCCTATGGAGAACCCTCAAAAAAGGAGAAAGCGGTTCCTTGTCTCAGCACAAGCTACCGCCCTCCCCTCATCTAATCGCAATCCTCAAAGCTCCCCAAAGGCCATCGGACCGTACCAGCTTGGCCTGAAGAAACCAAGTGGCGCAGATTGCTTGCAGCATCGGGGTTAGGCAACCCTTATTTTTTGGGAGACAAGATCATGATCATATTTTTTCCTTCCTGCTTAGGGTACTGTTGCACCTCTGCCAGGGGATCTAGATCCGTCGAAAGCTGTTTAAGAAGGACTTCGGCCAAGTCTTTATGCTGAATTTCACGGCCTTTGAAGATTACCGTTGCTTTGACCTTGTCTCCAGCCTTTAAGAAGCGCTCTGCCCGAGTCACGCAGACGTTATAGTCGTGTTTCTCGATCTTGTAACGCATCTTCACTTCTTTGACTTCGGCGTTATGTTGCTTCTTGCGAGCTTCGCGGGCACGTTTTTCTTGTTCAAACTTGTACTTGCCATAGTCCATAATGCGGCATACCGGAGGGTCTGCCTTTTCACCACTGACAAGCACTAAATCCAAATCCTTATAGCGGTTCTTTGCCGGGTGAGGTACAGTAGACCCCGATAAAACCCTTACTGAATAAGGCTTTCAAAAATCAACCTGTACTTCACTGAACCAGGAACCGCTATATCTTCGGCTATCCGCTGGGCCTCCTTGGAATGCATGACGCCCAGGTTAGAGCCATCCGTATCAATTACTCTGACTTCAGGAAACCGGATGCGATCGTTGATATAAGGTAAATCGCGAGCAACTTTGGTGGGTGGTAATACCATGTGAAATCTAGTTCGTGAATCGTCGCTTGTAGGGAAGTCAATGACCTCAGTGCAGTAAGCCGGTGGAGAACGGTCTGCTGACCCAAGCAAACCCTTCTAAGGAAGCTCCTTAGATTAAGACTATGACCTGGGCAAGACCATAACTTAGATAAGACCGTAACTTAGATAAGACCGTAACTTAGATAAGACTATAACTTAGGTACAACTATGTTAGTTGTACCCCATCTCGATGGAACTATAGATTTGTTAAACAGCATGGAACTATAGATTTTTTAAACGCGGTTTAGCAAACGAGCAATTAGCGGTGAAGCTAGTGATTCTTCGGAAGTTTTCTACTAAACCAAGTCCACGTTGAGAACTGTAGTTTTAGCCCTCACTCCCCGCCCCTCTCCCAAAGGGCGGGGGAGCCGGAAAAGCTTTCAAAGTCCCTCTCCCTGGGGAGAGGGATTTAGGGTGAGGGAAAACTCTGGGTTTCAAGTTAGACGAGGTTTAGGGATGATAGATGGTTTCTGCAACCGACACTATTGCTAAAGCTGGTCTCGTTCTAGGCCGTAGGATGCTTGTTCCTAGCGCCACCTTCTCCTAATAACTGGCCGACTCAGTTGCAAGGCCAGGCCAGGCATAAAAAAGGCAAGGCATAGACCAAGGCGTAGAACCAGATCACCAACCCGCCAAGCCAATGCCTTCGCGGGGAAAATAAGGGGTAGCAGAGATGAATCAAGGATGGAGACGATCAAAGTGGGGACGGTATATTGAGCCGTTGCTGGGGTGGGTGTTGGAGGGGTGTTGTCCTCTGTGCGATCGCCCCACAGCCCAGGAATTTTGTCGAGATTGTATGCGGCAAGTGCAAGCTTGCGCGCTGACAGGGCGATCGCACCTTTGGCAAGCCGAGGATCTGTCAGGCTTGGCTTGGGGCCAATACGGGGGTTCTTTGAAGCGGGCGATCGCAGCCCTCAAGTACAACGCTCAGCCAGCCTTGGCTCAACCCTTAGGGCACTGGTTGGGGCAGGCTTGGCTCGCCACACCGCAGAGTCTCCATAACGCCCAGGTCATGCCAATTCCCATGCATCCGGCTAAGCAAAAGGAGCGGGGCTTTAACCAAGCCGAGTTACTCGCCGAGGCATTTTGCCAAGTCACGCGGTTGCCATTAGAGCGGCGAGGCTTGGTACGGGTGCGCGCAACCGCCGCTCAGTTTGGGCTTTCTGAGTTGGCTCGGTCTGAAAATCTAAAGGGGGCGATTCAGTTACACCCAGCGTTGCTGCAGCGGAAACGCCCACCGCATTCTATGCGCCCGGTGATCTTGCTAGATGACATTTACACCACCGGGGCAACTGTGCGGGCGGCAGCTCAAGCTTTGCAGCAGCAAGGAATTCCTGTGTGGGGCGTGGTGGCGATCGCCAAAACCATCTCCGATAGGCCAGCCCATCTATCATAAAATCACCGCTTAGGTTCCAGACCTTCCGATCAAACTCCAGCCTTAGATTCTGGACTTAGATTGAGGACGCTTGAACACGGGCAGGATAATAAAAACGGACTACGAACGATGGGACTATGGATAATTAGGACTATGGATAATTAGGACTATGGATAATTAGGACTATGGATAATAGGACAATGAATGATAGAAAGCGTCAGCTTGAAGTATTACCCGACCTCGCGGCGCTAGTGGCGCGTGCCCTCGAACAGGTGATGGCCGTCGCAGAAGAGGCGATCGCCCAACGCGGGCAGTTTACCCTGGCCTTGGCTGGTGGCAGCACTCCCAAACCGCTGTATGGGGCGATCGCCCAACAAAACCTCCCTTGGGACGCCGTGCATGTTTTTTGGGGCGACGAGCGCTATGTGCCAGCCAGTCATCCTGATAGTAATGAAGGCATGGCACGGCAAGCTTGGTTAGACCAAGTACCCATCCCCCCCAGCAATATCCATGCCATGCCAACGGATGAGGCCGATCCGGCCCTAGCCGCCGAGCGCTACGACGCCACCCTGCATCGCTTCTTTGGCACCACCGCCGGAGACTTTCCGGCCTTAGATTTGATTTTGCTGGGCATGGGGGATGATGGCCACACCGCCTCGCTATTTCCCCATACGACGGCCTTACAGGTGCGCGATCGCCTGATTACCGTCGGCAACAAAGATGGGCAACCCCGCCTCACCTTCACCGCTCCTTTTATTAACCAAGCGCGCCATGTCCTGTTTTTAGTGGCCGGAGAAAACAAGCAACCAGCACTGAGCCATGTGTTTGCCCCCGATGATGATGCCGCCCTCTATCCCTCTCGATTGATCCAACCCCAAGGCAGCCTGACTTGGCTATTAGATGCAGCCGCTGGGCGATCGCTCCCTTAGCCTCTTTCCCACTCCCAGATCATTCACTTTTATAAATCCATAAAATTGCGATTAAGTGCCATGAGATCAAGTGCTATGGATGGAACACGCTTCATGGATTTGGGATCGCTTTGCTGTGCCTCCAGGGTGCTGGGTTTCAATGCCTAGGTTGCTATTAGTGGCCAGGATCAGCGGTCAAAATGAGAAGGAAGCAAGAGAAATCAGGAGTTACCAGAGGTATCTGGCAGAAAACCAAGAAATAGTGAGGATCAGCGGGTATTCTAAAGCACAATCAGAGTAGCGTCTTCTCACAGAATTCTTTTCCAAGAACTCTCAGATTTCTGATCCTTGAGAGGAATGCTGACCTAGCATTGGAGCATCACCCGCATTTCCTGACCCAGCTAGATCGAGCCGCCTTCATGGTCGGTGTTTTAAAGTCACACTTGTCTGGCCATCCAGCTTGGCAAGCTGTCCATTTGCAGGCTAGGCTGCGCCTGAGGGCTGCTATGCTAAGACGCTTATAGACATAGACTTTTAGACATAAACTTCTAAGCATAGACTTCTAGGCATAGAGGAAGAAACCTGTCTAAGATCTGCGCACACAGGATCCACGATGACAGATACAGGATCCAATCTTGACATGCACAGGATCGACTAGGGAGGGGTGCTAAAAAGCGGGGTGACGAAGATGATGTTTATGGGAATATCGCGAAAGTAGAGAGCGAGATGATTGTTTGCCCAAATTGCAATCACCAAAATCCAGATGGTGCCATTCAATGTGAAGCCTGCTACACCCCATTACCTGCCATGAGCACTTGCCCTAATTGTGGAGCCAAGGTTCAGGCAGATGCTAGTTTTTGTGGCCAATGCGGGTTTAACCTCAAAACCAAGGTTGAGCCTGAAGCCGCAACTCCCGATTTAGAGAGCAGTAGCGATATCCCCGATGTCGCCATTCCTGATTTGCCACCGATTGAACCCCTTTCTGCCCCCGATCCTTTGATTGCGGAGTTGGGGATTCCAGCCCGCCCACCCGATACTGGAGAAGAGGTTGCCATTCCTGATATGCCACCCATGGCTGGGGAAGAAGTGGAGTTGCCCAGCCCCCTACCGCCCTTGCCGCCCCCAATACCAACGGTTCCGTCCCCACCCGAAGGACAGCCCACTGCTACTCAATTACAATTCCAAACCGCCCGTCTGTTGCATGTGCAAACCGATTCGTTGATTGAGTTGCCCGCTCATTTGACAGTGGTTCACCTAGGCAAGCCAAATGAACGGATTCCGCCTAACATTGATGTTTCAGGGTTTCCCAATTCAGAAATCGTGTCGCGCATCCACGCAGATATTCGAGTTGAAGGCGACGCTTACTACCTTGAGGATGTGGGCAGCTCGAATGGCACCTATGTCAACAACATGCCGTTACCGATGGGAAACCGACACCGCCTGCGTCCGGGCGATCGCCTTTCCCTAGGCAAGGGAGATAAGGTTAGCTTTATCTTCCAGCTTTCCTAAGTCCTAGGCTCTTTTAAGGGCAGCGCTTGAGCTTATCTCTTATAAAATAAGGGAAAGATAAAGCTTTAAAGTACCCCTTAACCGTGTTTTGTTCCCCATCTTCTATCCTCGTCACTCCCTTGTTTTGACCTTACTATCTCGTGGCTCCACATCAGTGTGATTACCTTATCCCTCCTCCACCCAATCAAACAAATCCCGGTTCAGATCTGGACATTTGAGAACGAATCTGTTATTCGCATTGGGCGATCGACAGATAACCACGTGATCCTCTACAGCGCGGTCGTGTCTCGCCATCATGTCGAACTCCGCCGGGTGGGTTCGACGTGGGAAGCGGTGAACTTGGGCACCAACGGAACCTACCTCGATGGCAAGCGTATTACCCAAATGCCTGTGACGGATGGATCGGTCATTCGGTTAGCGCGATCGGGACCCAATATTAAAATTCGGCTGGGCACGGAGGGGCTTAACGAGGTGCCCGATTCGATGCGGTTTGACCGCACCGAGACACAACCTCGCCCTGAAAGCTGGCAAATGCCCACGGAGGTTACAGAACGAGGAACCGCCCCCCATAACCCCAAAGCCGTCAAGTCATCGCAACCGCCAGACTCTAGTGAGACGGCTGAACCCGTCAGTGGGATCATCCCCGTTCCGCCGCATCTCCAACTCCAGCGAGCAGCGGCTGAGCTGCACTCATCAGAGAGTTCACCGGGGGGGCGAATGGCGAGCCATGGCCCTTCGCTGACACCGCTCCGCCCGTCTCTTAGCTGCCTACATTTGCGCGGGGGCGAACAGTTTTGTGTGGAGTGTGGAGAACCCCTACGGGTGATTGACACCCTGGGCCACTATCAACTCCTGCAAGTGTTAGGCCAAAGCGATGTGAGCATTACCTATCAAGCGTGGCATAACGGCAAAGTGGTGGCGATCAAAACCCTCAACGAGGAGTGGCGGCAAAACCCCCGAGCCATTGATATGTTGGACTATGAAGCCGACACGCTGCGGAGTCTCATGCATCCGCAACTTCCCCATTTTATTGAGTCATTTCGAGATGGAGACAAGCCAGCGCTAGTGATGGAGATGATGGCCGGAGAGAATCTGCGGGATTTTATCCTACGGCGGGGGCCGTTGCCCTTAGAGCGGGCGATCGCCTGGATTCTACAAATCTGTGAGATCCGACATGACCTCCACAGTTTTGTTCCTCCCGTCGTCCATCGCGATCTCCGCCCCCAAAATTTGATCTTAAAGCAATCAGACGGCCAAGACTTACTGGCTCTAGTCGATTTTGGTGCCGTGAAGCGGGTTATTTTGGGGCTGCCAATGCCCCCTGGCAGCAAAGGCTACACCCCCCCCGAGCAAATGGATCTCCAACCTTCTCCCCCTACCGATTTATATGGCCTAGCCCCCCTCCTTGCCTTTTTGACCACGGGGCAAAATCCGGTAGTTTTCTACAACGATGAAGGACGGTTTCAATCAAGGATGGTGCCGCGCCTGCCCCAAAAAATGATGATCATTCTCAACCGCCTGACCGAGCCAGATCCCGAGGCAAGGTATGCCAACGTTGATGAGCTGATCGAAGCCTTCCAGGCAGTGCGAGTGGAGGTTTAGAGCAATTATAAAACGGGACAATGTTAGGAGTGAACCCCAATCAGTGACCTGGTTTCACTCCCAACATTGTCTCTAAACCCAGTCTCAAACTCACACCATCAGATCATGTCTAGTAGTTATGTTCTTTTGGAGAGGTTCGTGCAATGGACAAGTATGCGCTCGCAAAATCTTAAGTGATATATATGAGAACGCTGCTGCTGGAGAATCAGTTGCGATAATTCATCTGTTTGGCATCAAATATGCGAAAGACATCATCAATGCGGAAACAGCGAATTCATCGGAGATGATATTCATCAAGGATTGGGAGGCTGTTTTTGCTGAATCGGGATCTTGATAGAAAAGGTTGTGCCTTGGCCAGGGTGAGATTTGCAAGTCAGCGACCCACCATGGGTTTCTGTCACAATTTGGTAACTAATCGACATGCCTAAGCCAGTGCCCTTACCCACAGGTTTGGTTGTAAAGAAGGGGTCAAAAATTCTGGGAAGGAGGGTGTCTGGAATGCCAGAGCCATTATCTATGAAGGATACTTTCACCCATTGGGCATCGAGCACCTGAGTCTGAATGTGGATTTGGGGCACTAAGGATGGATTTTGTTCAAAAGCGTCTTCTAGCGCATCGATAGCATTGCTAAGAATATTCATGAACACTTGGTTTATTTGGCTGGCGTAGCACTCTACTAAGGGGAGATCGCTGTAGTCTTCGATGACCGTAGCCCCTGGAAAATGAGGGCGTGCCTTGATTCGGTTTTGGAGAATTAGCAGGGTACTGTCGATGCCTTCATGGAGGTTCACGGCCTTGAACTCGGCTTCATCTATCCGTGAGAAGTTACGCAAAGATGTCACAATTTTTCGAATGCGCTCGGCTCCTAGTCGCATGGATAACACGAGTTTGGGTAAGTCTTCCATGACAAAGGGTAAATCCATTTGTCGCGCCATCGCTTCAATGTCTCGACCCGGCTCTGGGAAATATTTTTGATAAAGGTTCAACAGTTCTAGCAAGTCTCGGGTGTAGTTGCTGGCGTGCTGCAAGTTGCCATACACAAAGTTAATGGGGTTGTTGATTTCGTGGGCAACCCCAGCCACCAGTTGCCCCAGCCCTGACATTTTTTCGCTTTGCACCAGTTTGGCCTGGGTATTTTGAAGTTTATGCAGAGCTTGCTCTAAATCTAGGGCTTGTCGCTGTAGCTCAGTGCCCGAGAGGCGCAGAGCGGCTTCTACGGCTTGGCGATCGCTCACTTCTTGTTCGAGCTTAGCCACCAGATTTTGCAAGGCTGCGGTACGTTGATGCACTCGCTGCTCTAGGCGCTCGTTGGCCTGTTGAATGGATGACTCTGACTGTTTGCGCAGGGTAATATCCATAGAAATACCAACAATCCCAATCACTTGATCGGCGTCATCTCGAATGGGGGTTTTGGTTGTGGAATACCAGCGGATGCTCCCATCTGGGGTTACAAATTGCTCTTCTAGGGTCAACGGCTGCCCTGATGTGAGGATCGCCTGATCTTCTTGGCGAAAATGTTGGAGTTTGGCTTCGGGGATGAGGTTATGGTCGTAGGAGCCAACCACCTCGGCGGGCGATCGCCGCAACGCCTGACAAAAGGGTTCATTCGCCGCCAGGTACTTAGCTTGGCGGTCTTGCAACCAAATGCGGTGGGGGATGTTGTCAAGTACCGCCTTTAGAATCGATTGCTGCCGCCGCAGCTCTACCTCAGCCACCTTCCGCTCTGTAATATCGCGCAGTAGCCCTACCGTGCGGCGGGTCTGCTCTCGCTCTCGTCGCAGAGTCTTGCTCTCCGCCCGAAACCAGCGAGTCTCACCGCTCTTCGTCAGCATCCGATATTCTAAATCAAACGGGGTGTCGCCACTGGCATCAACGAGATGGGATTGGAGGTCGGTCAATACCCGCTCTCGATCCTCTGGGTGGAGAGTTTTGATCCAACTGTTGAGTTGGTTTGGAAAATCAGTTTCGTCTTCGTAGCCCAGCAAATGGCGAAACTGCTGAGACCACCAGATAGTGTAAGCCGGAATGCTAGTTTTTTTCGAGGATCCTTTAGGTGCTGCCCCTGTATTTTGGGTGATCTCAATTTCCCAAAACCCTTCCTGCACGGTTTGGCTGATCACTTCCGAGAGTCGAGATACCCGCGCTAGGGCTTGATCTTGGGCATCGTGGTCAGTCAAATCTGTTAAGGTAATCACCGAAATATCAGCCTCTTCAGAGGTTGGCTGATCCTCTTGGAAGCAAGATACTTGTAGAGATACCAATCGTTTTTGCTGTTGCACCACCAGGGCAAAGGGAGGCGTTCGACGTGGCTCTCGATCGGGTTCTGCTTGGATCGATTTCGATTGAGCCGATTTCGATTGAGCTGCCTTTGATTGAGGCGATTTTGATTGAGCGGCTAGATCCAGCCCTTGCACGAGAGCAGGGGGCAACACATCTACCTCTAACCGCTCTAGATAATCGGCGGCACTCCCCCCAAAGAAAATACAAAAAGCCCTATTCAGCCAGACCACCCGATGCTGTGAATCACGCAGCCAAACGGGTTGAGATAGGCTGTTGAGGGCAAAGGTCAACACCGAAACTGAGATAGGAGTAGGCAAAGGCTCGATGGAATAAGAGGATTTTTCAGGGGTTATGGAAATCGCCTATCTGTAGGGTATAGGAGATCAGGGTATAGGACATGTAGAAATAGCTAGAAGCCATTCCCCATCGAGGATCCGTGATCGGGAGTGGCATCCATCCCTATAGCCCCGAGTCTATATAGCGATTTTACCCAGTCTTGCCTCAGAATTCCCAGAACACACCGCAGAATCACAGGGTGTTTGTGATCCTACGGGTCGAATATTCAGAAAGTAAAAGGCTGATCCAGTTTTTTCTCCGCTCTAGCCAGAATTGCGATCGCCCACTATTCAAAGCGTTCGAAGCGTTCTGTTTTCAAGGGTTTAGGAGGGTGGGCGATCGCCCCTTCCCTCTGCCGCACCAGCGACACCTCCCACATCCCCCGCACCGAGTTGACCAAAAATAGCCGAGAGCAATGGCGCAGATCTTCGCACCAGATCACCTGTTCTTGCACCTTGCCTTGGGCTAGCAACATCCCCCGATAGGTGCCAGGCAGGAGGCCACTGGCCACCGGAGGGGTGAACCATTGCCCTTCTCGCTCTACCACGACATTGCCAATACAAGACTCAGTAATTTCGCCGCGCTCATTCCACAACAACA
>Ga0105049_10004241_pt1 | contig 16835 bp, 14 predicted proteins | sample MAT06_FD_78087 | JGI IMG/M metagenome (GOLD analysis project Ga0105049, IMG submission 78087) | Freshwater microbial communities from Lake Fryxell liftoff mats and glacier meltwater in Antarctica - MAT-06 | ecosystem: Environmental > Aquatic > Freshwater > Ice > Liftoff microbial mat | place... | reverse complement strand
TCGGTCGCCCAGACCGACGCAGTTCCGCTGAATCCGCTGTTCCGCTTCGGTCCGACGTACCTCATCGCCTGAGCGGTCAGCAACTGAATGCATCGACGACACTTGATGTTCGCGACAGTTCGCACACGGCCTGAATCTGACTTTCGCGGTACCTAACCGCTGACCGGACACGCGCGCATTTCAGTTCCTTTCGGGCACTTCGTTGTTAACTCTGTTGGACCCATCGCGGTTGTCAAAGAAAAAAGTGTTCTCGGATTGCTAACGCTTTTCACGACCCACTTGATCATGGCATTCGAATTAGCACGTCGAAACCGCCTGTCCCGAGGCGGTGGATACAGAATTAAAGCCTACCAGGATACAACAGCGGGAATACAAAACAATATCCGTGCTACTTGTGAGGAAAGTTTTTGTGATCGGATAACAATGCGAGCTGAAAAACGGCGCAAATTGTTTCGATGATCTGCGTTGGAACCAGTCTCTTCAAATAAAACGGATTTCGTGGTCCAGACAACGGGGTTCGCCGAATGGCGAACGATTTCATGCCGATGATTTTTTCTAAAAAAGCGGACATACTCCTGCGGAAGTTCACACTTATTGCGGTTCTCGGAATCGTTGGAGCGGCGTGTGGCATCTCCTACTACTTCACACCCAAGTACACGCGCGTAGGTTACGCACCCGAGCAGCCTGTTCCTTTCTCTCATGAACTTCACTCGGGAAAATTGGGGATGTCGTGTCTCTACTGCCACACGAATGTCGAACGTTCGCCGCATTCGAATGTCCCATCGACGCAGACCTGCATGAGCTGCCACGCGCAGATCAAGGCAACCAGTCCGCTGCTTTCTCCTGTCCGAGAAAGTTGGGCCAGTGGCGATCCTGTTCCCTGGAAACGAATTCACAAGGTTCCCGACTACGCTTATTTCAATCATTCACTGCACATTAATCGTGGCGTCGGCTGCATCAGTTGCCACGGACGCGTGAATGAAATGAAGGTCGTCCACCACGACCAGCCCTTGAGCATGGGCTGGTGTCTCGACTGCCACCGTAATCCTGAGAACCACCTGCGTCCCTTAGAGGAAATCGTGAATTTTGACTGGAAGCCTCCCGTTGGCGAGACGCAAGCCGACGTGGGCCGCAAACTGATCGAGCAATTTCATATCAATCCCGGTCAGAACTGTCAGGGGTGTCACCGATGATGAACTGTCCCTCGCACGAGCCCTCCGTCGCGGCCCCCCCCACGATCTCGACGAACAAAGATTACTGGCGAAGCCTTGAGGAATTGTCTGACACGCCTGAATTTCGCGAGTGGCTGGAACGTGAATTCCCGAATCACGCCAGTGAATGGCTGGGGGGTTCGGTCAGTCGTCGACGTTTTCTGCAATTGATGTCAGCCTCCATCGGTTTGGCGGGACTGGCCGGATGTCGACGGCCAGAATATCCGATTTTGCCGTTCTCGAAGACACCTGAGGCAGTCGTCGCGGGACTGCCCACGCAGTATGCGACATCGATTCCTCGACCCGGCTCTGCGTTTCCGATTCTCGTCGAGAGCCACGAAGGTCGGCCCACGAAGATCGAAGGCAATCCGCTTCATCCGTGGAGTTTGGGCTCCAGCGACCTTCAAGCGCAAGCGGCGATCCTCGACCTGTACGACCCGGACCGCTCGCGTGAGGTGCTGCTGTCAGGGCAGCCGTCGAGCTGGGAAGCGTTCGATCAATTCGCGGACACGCATTTTAAGGAATTCGCCGAGCGGCAGGGGAAGGGTCTGCACTTCCTGAGTGGCAACATTTCTTCTCCAGCGATGCGGATGTTGCGTGAAGACGTGGTTCGCGCTCTGCCAGAGGCGGTATGGCACGTTCATGAAGCGATCGACGATGAGAACCGGCAGTTTGGTAACGAAATGGCGTTCAGTAAGCCATATGCGACCGAATACCGATTCGAAACGGCCGATGTCATTGTGAGCCTCGACTGCGATTTCCTGGGCGTTGAGGATGGGGCGGTCGCCATGACCCGCGCCTTCACGGAACGAAGAAAGGTCGAAGAGACATCCTCGACGATGAACCGCTTGTATGTGGTCGAAAATCACCCGACGACAACGGGGGCGATGGCAGATCATCGGTTGCGATTGGCCTCGGCCCAGGTCATCGAGTTCGCCCTCGCACTGGCGAACGAGTTACTCACGCTCGCGGCTCAGGATCAACCACTGAATCAGCCAGCAACGAATTTTGCGGAGGCCATCGACGGGACCCGTCTCCCCAGCGGCGTCCCTTCGGCCTGGGTTCGCGAAGTCGCCCACGATCTGAGAGCTTCACGCGGACGAAGCCTGATTCTTGCGGGGCCGAGTCAGCCACCGCTGGTTCATGCACTGGCTCACTTGCTGAATTGGGAACTCGGCAATCTCGGTCAGACGATCGTTCTTCGCGAGCGACCCAAAGAACAAAACGCCACTCTACCCGCGCTGGCCGAGGCGATCCGGCGAGGTGCGGTCGGAACCCTCGTGATGATCGGCGGCAACCCGGCTTACGATGCCCCCGCTGACCTGGAACTTGACCAACTTCTACCGCGCGTGCCTCATACGATAAGGGTCAGCGAATCTCTCGATGAGACGTCTGCGCTGTCACTCTGGCAACTCCCCATGTCGCATTTTCTGGAGTCCTGGGGGGATGCCGAGACTTCTGATGGCACGTACTCTCCGATCCAGCCTCTGATTGCTCCATTGTTTGCGACTCGATCTCCACTGGAAATTGTGGCTCGGCTGATTCGGTATGAAACAACGGAGCCATACGAAATTGTTCAGCGGTCGTTTGTCCAACGGACGGGCGTCGGGATCGGAGCCTTTCGAAAGTTTCTCCATGATGGCGTTCGACCCGGCAGTTCCTGGCCCGCGATGGGTGTGGTTCCTGATTGGACTGCTGTTCTCCAGGTCGTTGGAGAGCGGGGCGACCGAGCCGTCTCGATCGGTGAGAACAACATGGAACTCGCGTTCCTGGCGGATCGTTGCTTGCAGGATGGTCGATTCGCCAACAACGGCTGGCTGCAAGAGACTCCGGATCCGATTACCAAATTGACCTGGGGCAACGCGGCCATGATCAGCCCGTTGACAGCGAAAAAAGTTGGGGTCGAGACGGGTGAAATCGTTGAGTTAAGTATCGGCGGCCGGACGCTTGAGGTGCCCGTCTTCGTGCTTCCGGGTCAAGTCGATTTTTCAATCTCGCTGCCGCTCGGCTACGGCCGCACGGTTGTCGGTCGCGTCGGAACCGGCGTCGGTTGCAATGCCTACAAAATGCGGACGACTGCGGCCCTCTGGTCAAGCCTCGGAGTGACGATCAGCAAGACGGGAAAAACGGAACGATTGGCATCGACGCAGAATCACGGCAGCATGCAAGGCCGTGACCTGGTCCGAACTCTGACGCTGGCAGACTTTCAAAAACTTCCGACCGAAGAACCTCACGATCACCGACATTCGCTGCCACTTTACAAGCCCGCTGAACTGGAAGGTCAGCATCAGTGGGGAATGGTCGTCGACCTGAATCAGTGTACCGGGTGCAGCGCGTGCGTCGTCGCGTGCCAGAGTGAAAACAACATCCCCATCGTAGGGAAGGAAGAGGTCCTGCTCGGTCGAGAAATGCACTGGATTCGCCTGGATCGTTACTTTACGGGGACCGAAGACGAACCTGGTTTTGCTCATCAGCCTGTCGCTTGCGTGCACTGTGAGAATGCCCCATGTGAGACTGTCTGTCCCGTGAACGCCACGGTCCACAGTCCCGAGGGGCTCAATCTCCAGGTCTACAATCGTTGCATCGGCACCCGCTATTGCGCCAACAACTGCCCGTACAAAGTGAGACGGTTCAATTGGCTCGATTACAACGAAGTCCCCCTTGTGCAGCTGCATTTGGGACCTCTCGCCGAGCACGGGATGCCCGAAACGCTGAAAATGCAGAAGAATCCCGACGTGACGGTCCGCATGCGGGGTGTGATGGAAAAATGCACCTACTGCGTGCAGCGGATTGAACGCGGTAAGGTCGGTTCGAAACTCAAGTCCCCGGGCTCGGGTGATACCAACATACCGGATGGCACGATCGTTCCGGCGTGTGCCCAGGCCTGCCCGGCGCAAGCGATTCGGTTTGGAGATCTGTTGGATCCGAACAGCCAGGTTTCTCAGGCCAAGAAACGAAACCGCGACTACGACCTGCTCGGTGAATTGGGGACATTGCCGCGGACGAGTTATCAGGGACGCGTCCGCAACCCGAATCCTCTGCTGGCCGCGATTGTTGCGGAAGAGGAGTCGAAGGCATGACCCAACAGGCCGTGACCCAACCGGTGACAACACAACCGGTGACCACCTTAGACCCACGACTCCCTTACATCCTGGGCGATCATGACAATCACAGCTTGACGGAACTGGTTTGCGGGATCGTCGAGCGTCCGGTGCCGCGCTGGTGGTGGCCTGCGTTCCTGATCAGCCTGACGGTAGCAAGCGGAGCTCTCTTTGCAGCAGTGTATCTGATTTCTACGGGCGTCGGAGTCTGGGGAGAGAACCAGCCTGTAGGTTGGGCGTTTGACATCACGAACTTCGTCTTTTGGGTCGGCATCGGCCACGCCGGTACGCTCATCTCCGCGATTTTGTTTTTGCTGCGGCAAAAGTGGCGGACGAGTATCAATCGGTTTGCCGAAGTGATGACCCTGTTCGCCGTCGCGTGTGCGGGCGTCTATCCCTTGATTCACGTAGGACGGGTTTGGATGGTCTTTTATCTTGCTCCAATCCCCAATTCGCATGCGATTTGGCCCAACTTCCGCAGTCCCCTATTGTGGGACGTGTTTGCCGTTTCGACGTATGCGACTGTTTCACTCATGTTCTGGTACGTGGGCCTCATTCCCGATCTCGCCACACTGCGTGATCGGGCAACGACGCGGCCGCGTCAGTGGATCTACGGCTTCTTTGCATTAGGATGGCGAGGTTCGGCGCGACACTGGCATCACTACGAAATCGCCTATTTGTTGTTAGCGGGCCTGGCCACTCCGTTAGTCGTGAGTGTCCACACGATCGTCAGTTTCGATTTCGCCACGTCGGTGATCCCTGGCTGGCACACGACCATATTTCCACCATACTTCGTCGCCGGAGCAATTCTGTCCGGGTTCGCGATGGTGCTCACGCTGATGATTCCAGCTCGCGAGCTGTTCGGTCTTCGGGATCTGGTGACAAATCAGCACCTGGACAAGATGGCACGTGTCCTTTTGGCGACAAGCTTGATGGTCGGCTACGCGTATGGAGTCGAGTTGTTTACCGCTTGGTATAGCGTCAATTTCTACGAGCGCTTCGCCTTCATGAATCGCGTTTTTGGACCGCTCGCCTGGGGTTATGCGATTATGGTCAGCTGTAACGTTTTGATTCCGCAACTTCTGTGGTTTGGCCGCGTCCGCGGGAAACCCTGGATGCTGTTAACGATTTCGATCCTGGTCAACGTGGGAATGTGGTTCGAGCGATTCGTCATCATCGTCGGGAGTCTCGAACGCGACTTTCTGCCTTCGAGCTGGGGTCGTTTCGTACCGACCTGGGTGGATATCCTGCAGATGGTTGGGGTGTTCGGACTCTTTTTCACGCTGATGCTTCTTTTCTTGCGGTTTCTGCCCATGATCGCGCTGAGCGAGGTCAAAGGGATTTTGCCCCACTCGTCACACCATGGTTCGACGGATCATGCGACCGACGAACCATCAGTCGCACATTCGGACAAGGAGTTGGTGGTCACATGAGTATCGAGAGAAATCAAAGAGAATTGTTCGGAGTCATCGCCACGTTCGCTGGCCCGGCAGAGTTGTTGGAGGCGACACGCCAGACACGCGATGCGGGTTACGAGCGTCTCGACACCTTCTCGCCGTTTCCTATTCATGGGATGGGACGAGTGCTCGGTCTACGCCCATCGGTTCTTCCCTGGATGGTCCTGACGGGCGGAATCCTTGGCGCAATAGTGGCACTGGGGGGGATGTTGTATATTAATGTCATCGAGTACCCCATCAACGCCGGTGGTAAGCCACATGCGGCGATTGAACCGCTGATCCCCATCACTTTCGAAGTCTGCGTGCTATTTTCGGCGATCACCGCTGTCGTTGGATCATTCTTCCTTTGCGGGCTCCCCCGCCTGCATCATCCACTGTTCAACTCGGCGGAATTTGCTCGAACGACCGACGACGGTTTCGTTCTGGCGATCGAAGCCAGCGATCCCCGATTCGATCCGGATCAAACGGTTCGGCTGTTGGAATCCCTGGGCGGACAGCCCGTTACGCTCGTCGAGGTTTGATTCGTGCGCCAGATCCTACTCGGTTTTATCGTGTTGATAGCCACTGTTGTGGCGGTGTTCGGTATGCGCGGTCAGCGCAGCACGCGGCAGCCGCTGCAGTTCATCGATGATATGAAGGATCAGTCGCGGTACCACACGCAAGGCGGAAGTCCGTTTTTCGCCGATGGTCGATCCGCGCGAACACCGCCGCTTGGGACAGTCGCCTTCGGCGGGGCGGACTACTTCAACGACGCGGGTTCAGCCCGGCAGAATCCTGACTTTCTTCAGGCAGATGACGGTTATTATCGTGGTAAACAAGGAACGGATTGGATCGCAAAGTCCCCTGTGAAAACCGATTCGGCACTGCTGCGACGAGGTCAACAGCGGTACAACATCCACTGTTCCGCTTGCCACGGTGCCACCGGAGTGGGTAACGGGATCACGACACAATACGGAATGATCGGCGTGGCGACCTACCACGCCGATCGCGTGGTGAAGATGGCAGACGGTGAGATCTTCAATACGATCACCAACGGCAAAGGGGTGATGATGGCCTATGGGCATCAGGTACCAACCGCCGACCGCTGGGCGATCATCGCCTATGTGCGGGCGCTGCAACGCAGTCAGCGGGGGAGCCTGGACGACGTGCCCGAACCCTTCCGGACGGAGCTACAGAAATGAGCACGCTGACCTTGTCTCACAATGACCCCGTGCGACTGGCTCCGGCCCTGGCCGCCCGAATTCAAACCGCGCTGCTCGCTGCCTTAATTGCAGCGAGCGCCGGATGCGTCGCAGGGGCCGTTTATGAACCCTCTCGATTTTTCGGGTCTTACCTGGTGGCGCTGTTGTTCGTACTGAGTATCGCCCTTGGGGCCTTGTTTTGGGTCATGCTCCACCATCTCACCGGTGCGATCTGGTCCGTTGTGATCCGGCGGGTCATGGAGCAATTTTGCCGCACGATCCCCTGGCTGGGCCTGCTGTTCCTCCCGATCGTATTCGGCATGTCGCACTTGTACTCATGGACAGACGCCGGACACCTCGCTGATCCCGTGCTCCAGGCCAAACAGCCGTACCTGAATGTCCCCTTCTTCCTCATCCGAGCGACGGGTTATTTTGCGGTTTGGTCGTGGCTAGCGCTCCGCATGAGCAATTGGTCTCTGCGACAGGATCTCGATGGGAATGTCGAGTGGACAGTACGGATGCGAAACCTCAGCGGCGTGGGAGTACTGTTGCTGGCGGTGACCTCGACATTCGCCGCCTTCGATTGGATCATGTCGCTCGATCCGCATTGGTACTCGACAATTTTTGGGATTTACTTTTGGTCGGGCTCAATCGTCGGCTCGCTGGCCGCCATTGTGGCTCTTGTCATGATTCTACGAAGTGTCGGTCTACTCGTTGGGGTCGTCACGCAGGAACATTTGCACGATCTCGGAAAACTGCTGTTCGGATTCGCGATCTTCTGGGCGTATATCGCCTTTTCTCAGTATTTCCTGATTTGGTACGGCAACATCCCGGAAGAGACAATCTGGTATATTCGGCGTCTCAAGGGAAATTGGTCGTACGTCGCGGTGGCACTTTCCGTGGGTCATTTCGTGATCCCCTTCATCATTCTCCTCAGTCGATCCGCGAAGCGCAACCCGAGCATCATGGGATCAGCGGCCGTGGTCGTCCTCTGCTTTCACTATCTGGATCTCTACTGGCAGATTATGCCGGAACTCCAGCCGCATGGCCCCGACCTGCATTGGATCGACGCGGCAACACTTGTCGGAATTGTCGCGTCTTGCGGGCTCGTGATTCTTCATGGAGCCCGACGCGATGCGCTCATCCCCATTCGAGACCCGCAACTGCAAGCTTCGCTGCAAAGCCTGAGCGAGTAGCAGCGATAGAAGGAGGCTCTAAAAATGTCTGTTTCAGTTGAAGGTTCCACCGTCCAGGATCGCAGGGCTTGGTCGAGGATCACTTTGATCGGCGTCATCCTGAGCCTGTCGTTGTTTGTGGTTCTCGTGGGGATTCTGTTCTGGTTCACCGGAGTCAATTTCCGCGAGTCGCCTTCCGAAGGCAACACCCCTGAGCAAAAGCTGCGAGAACTTCAAGCCGCTGATCGTACGAGCTTGTCGAGCTACGGCTGGATCGACCGTCCCAAAGGAGTCGTTCGACTACCGATCGACCGCGCCATGACTCTGTTGGTCGAAGAAACCAACACCGAGGAACCAGTGAAGTCGGTTCCCTCCAAGGAGCAAAACCCTCAACCATGACACTCGCCTACATCGTAATTTTCGCGTCGTTTGTCCTCTTTGCCATCAGTGTGGTGTTCGCACTGGGATGGGCCATGAGCCACGGACAAATGCAAAATTTTCAACGCGGAGCAACCGCGATCTTCGATCCGGATGAACCGCTCGGCACACGCACCGATTCGTTCCCCGGCTCCGCTACGCACGTGGAACCGCCCCCGGAGGGATCGCATGAGTGATCAAACCATTTCCACCGCTCAGACGGAGTCGCAGCGGCAGGCGTTTGCCCGACAACGAGCCGCGATCGACGCGTCTGCACGATGGCCAGTGCTCGGGTTCTTCACGGGATCCGTCGTTTGGCTGTTGGTAGGCACCGGGCTGGCTCTGCTCGCCTCCATCAAACTGCACAGTCCCGAGTTTCTCGACGGTCCGTCATGGTTAACGTTCGGGAGGATCCGCCCTGCGCATTTAAACACGGTTGCTTATGGCTGGGCCTCTCAGGCAGGAATCGGCGTCACCCTGTGGTCGATGGCCAGGTTGTCGAGGACCGAACTGCGATATCCTCGGTTACTCATGTTCGCCGTGCTGTTGTGGAATATCGGAATGCTGGTCGGCACGATCGGAATCCTGGCGGGCGAGGGAACGTCCATCGAATGGCTCGAATTTCCCGCCTTCGCGCCTCCATTCTTTGCCTTGGCTTTCGCGATTGTGACTGTGTCCACGATGGTCACCTTCAGCAATCGCCGCGAGCCGCACGTGTACGTGACACAGTGGTACTTGATCGGAGCCGTGTTCTGGTTCCCGTGGCTCTACACAGCCGCGAATTTGCTCGTGATTTACGCTTCCGTCAGCGGAGTTTCCCAAGCGTCGATCAACTGGTGGTACGCCCACAACGTGCTGGGACTGTGGATGACACCGATCGGAGTGGGATCGACCTATTACCTTCTGCCGAAGGTCCTGGGTCGACCAATCTACAGTTACCAATTAAGTCTGCTCGGATTCTGGTCGTTGGCCTTGTTCTACAATTGGGCGGGCGTCCACCACCTGATCGGCGGGCCACTTCCGGCATGGTTGATCACGCTCTCGATTGTTGGCAGCGTGATGATGTTGATTCCGGTGATTACGGTCGCGATCAACCATCATATGACGGTGCTCGGCAGCTTTCGCCAACTGCGCTACAGTCCGACGCTGCGGTTTATCGTATTCGGAGCCATGAGCTATTCAGCCGTCAGCATCCAGGGCTCGCTTCAGTCGCTGCGGACGATCAATGAAGTCACGCACTTTACGCATTACACGGTGGCTCACGCGCACATGGGGGCGTACGCCTTTTTCACGATGATCATGTTCGGCAGCATTTACTACATCGTGCCCCGTTTGACCGGCTGGGAATGGGCATCGGGCGGACTGATCAGTTTTCATTTCTGGTCGACATCAGTGGGCGTTCTGGTGTACTTCATCGCACTGACCTTCGGCGGCTGGTATCAAGGTCTCGATCTGAATCGTGCGGATGTTCCCTTCATGACAATCGTGCGAAACACGCTTCCGTACTTACAAGTTCGGTCATGGGCCGGGATATTGATGGCGGCCGGACATCTTGCTTTTGCGGCGCTGTTTGTGATGAATCTACTCCATATCGGCAAGCAGCGGAGCGGTCCCACTCTGTTCTTCGATCGGCCCGATGCGGCCACTTTGACAGTTATCGGTGACGCGTCAGGGAGAACAGTATGAATCAAGGCCCCACGATTTTTCTGGGCGTCTTCCTGACGTTTGCCTCGGCCTGGTTGGGTTTGGTAGTGGCGCCTTATGTGCAGTTCGAAGCTCAGCGTTCTCAGAATGCAGCGAAAGTCGATGCGCCACCCGAGACGCCGATGGAAGGTCTCGCCGCACAGGGTCGTCAAGTGTACCGAGCCAACGGCTGCGTCTATTGCCACAGTCAACAGATCAGGCCAGAGAACTTTGGTTCGGACATCGCTCGCGGTTGGGGGCCGCGACGAACCGTCGCTCAGGACTACGTCGGCGAGCGGCCCGTGATGCTCGGGACGATGCGAACCGGGCCGGATCTGGCGAATATTGGCACGCGCCAAACGAGTGCGGCCTGGCACCATCTGCATCTCTACAATTCGCGGATCACATCGCCCGGTTCGATCATGCCCCGCTTCACGTTTCTCTACGAGCAGCGTAAGGTCGTCGGCCAGCGATCAAGCGCGGCGCTGACGTTTCCACCAGAGTGGGATGTGAAACCGGGGTACGAAGTCGTGCCGACAAACGAAGCCAAAGCGTTGGTAGCGTATCTGCTCGCGATGGATCGGAGTCGTCCGTTGGAGGAACCAGGCCCATGAAACACGCCACGACGATGTCGTCGATCGACAAAGCGACGCCACAACCCGACATTGGCGAGAACCACAACGTCCTGGATTTGCACGCTGCAATTTTACGCGAGCAGGCTGAGCCGCGCGATGGGTTCGAACCGATCCCCGCATGGCTGACGTTCGTCTTCGGGGCCATCATCTTCTGGGGCGGCTACTACCTGGCGAGTTTCAACGGCGGGTTCCGGGTCACCGAATATGACGAACGTCGAAATGGGGCGAGTGATTCCCTCGCGAAGTCTACGGCACCGGTTGACCCCGTTGTGCTTGGGAAACGGCTCTATACGGCGAATTGCGCGGCCTGCCATCAGCCGACGGGTTTGGGGGTGAGCGGGCAATTTCCGCCATTGGCCGATTCGGAATGGGTCCTGGGTGAACCCGCCATGTTGAAAAACATTCTGCTGCATGGCTTACAAGGACCACTGAAAGTCAAAGGTCAGTCTTACAACGGCAACATGCCCGCCTTCGGTGCTCGGCTGAGCGACGATCAACTGTCGTTGGTTCTTTCGTATATCCGACAGGAATGGGGCAACGCCGCCGCACCCATTCTCCCCGAGTCGATTGCCGCACAGCGTAAAGCTTTCGCGCAGAGGACGAATCCCTGGTCCGAATCCGAGTTGAAAACGTTGCCGCCGGATCCCATCGCAGTGGAGAAAGCGGGATGAGTTGTTGTGATCCCGTGCAGAGTGTGATCGGGCGAATCGCTTCGCCCATCGCGAATGGTTTCACGATCACCGGGAACCTTCGGCTGGCCGTGTCGATTCTTTTGGCAGGCCAGTCGATGATGCTCGGCCTTGCGATCAATCTTTCTCCGCCCGACCCGGAAACATTGAGGGTACTGCAATTTGCAGTTTTATTGGCGACACTTGCCGTCGTCGGACTCCTGATAGGGCCGGTCGCGCGGTCAGCCGTGGTCGAGTTGCGGCAAAAGCGAGTCACACTGGATGCGTTGTTTCTCACCGGCATGCTGGGCGCTGCGGGGGCGTCTATTCAATCCCTCATCACCGGCCAGGGTCCGATCTACTTCGAGGTCATATCGGTACTCTTCGTCGTCTCGGCGGTGGGAAAACGCATGACAGATCGGAGTCGATCTGATGCATTAAAGGCGATTCGAACCTGGTCCGAGCGGCTCGCCACGTGCCGAGTCATCGGCATCGACGGCCACCTGAATCCCTCAGAAGTCTCGGCCGTGAACGTGGGAGGCCTGGTCGCAGTCAGTCCCGGTGAGACGATCGCGGTCGATGGCGAAATCGTGCTTGGCGAGGGGTTCATTCAGGATACGCCAATGAGCGGTGAGCCATTCGCCCGCGTCTGTGGACCGGGCGATCGAGTTCTCGCAGGGAGTTTCAGTTTGGATGCCGCGTTTCATGTGCGGGCCATTCGCGCGGGGACCGAGCGACAGGTCGATACGCTATTAGCGGCCGTCGAACGAGTCTGTCGCGAAACGGCCCCCGCTCAAGTTCGTGCGGATCGGATGGCAAGACTCCTCTTTCCGTTCGTCGTCACTGTCGCTCTGGCAACATTTGCATTCTGGACACGGAACGCGACGTGGCAGACCGGCCTGTTCCGTTCTCTGTCCGTTCTGCTGGTAGCCTGTCCGTGCGCTCTGGGTCTCGCGACGCCGTTGGCACTCTGGTCCGCCATCGGGCGGCTTGCCGAACGCGGGTTGCTCGTCCAACATGCAGACTTTGTCGAGCGAATGGCGAGAGTCGATCGAGTGATCTTCGATAAAACCGGGACGCTAACGGACGACGAGTGCGGGCTCGTCGGACTCGCCACAGTCAGCGATGGAACGGATCGTGAACGTCTCTTGTCCTCGGTGGCTGCGGTTCAGACGTTGAGCGATCATCCGTTTGCCCGAGCATTTTCGGGCGTCATAAATGATGTCGATTCCAGCACTGTACGGGTCGTGTCGATTCGAAACGTCCCCGGCTGCGGTGTAGAAGCCGCCATCGTGGGCCCTGACGGCAACCAGAGCATTCTGCGGTTGGGACGTCCGGAATGGTTCGGCCAACTCGATCGCGAGGAATCCATCGCGCTCGCCCGTCAACTCCCTGTCGTCTCTGGAGTTCGCGTTGACATCGAGCTTGGCGGACATCTCGCAGCGATCGCTTTGGTGTCGAATCCGTTGCGCGCCTCGGCAGCGGAATCGATCAAATCCTTGCGACAGTTGGATCTGCCAGTGGAGGTGATGACGGGTGATTCGAAAGCTCGCGACGCCGCAGCGTTGGTGTCTGACATTCGAGTGGGCCTGCTACCGACTGACAAGCTACAGGCGGTGGAGGAGATCGTTCGCCAACGGGGACGCCCGCTGTTCGTGGGAGATGGCATGAACGATGCCGGGGCACTTGCTGCAGCTCATGCGGGAATCGCTCTTGGTCGAGCGGATGGCCTCGCCGCTGCCTCGGCAATGGCGACGATGTTCCACGGTGATTTGAACGTCATCCCCTGGGCCATCCTCGTCTGTCGTCGTGCCACCATGATCCTGCGCTTTAACCTCATCTGGGCCATTTCGTACAACATTCTGGGGATCAGTTTGGCGGCAGGAGGTCTGCTGCATCCAGTCGCGGCTGCGATCATCATGGTGCTCAGTAGCCTCGGCGTGGTGTTGTTTTCCCTGAGCACCGGTCGCCAGGGTTCGGCATACGACTGTGACCTCAAGGCGAAATCCACCTCGTCGAGCGACTCCGTGGGCCGCGCTAAGTTACTGGCGATTGGTCATGGCTGCTCGCTCGCAATGCAAGGTTTATTTCTGGCATGGTTGGCCAGGTCCTCGTGGCCATTCGCGGTGATGTTGATCAGTGTGTTCAGTCTGGTTGGCTGGCGTATGGCAGCGGCCTGGTTTCGAAACATGCGTATCTCTCATTGGCTGGATATGTCTTTCGGAATGCTCACTTTCGGCAACCTCGGGATGGTCTTAGGTTGGTGGGTTGATACCGCATTTGGGACATCAACCAGCAACTCGTGTCTCTGCGAAACATTTTTTCTCGACTTCAATTGGCATACCGTGACATCTCATACCGGAATGTTAACGGGAATGCTGTTTGCAGGGACGCTGGCCATGAAATTTGCTGGACGACGATCGTTGCCGCGCGGGTGGATTTGCCCTTTTTCGATGTTTACCGGAGGCAACGCGGGCATGGTGCTGGGAATGCTGGTCGGTGGCTATTACGTCGGTGACATGTTCGGGGCACAAGGGTCCTGGAACGTGCTCACAGGGTTCGCCGGAATGACGATCGGCATGCTGCCTGGCATGCTGATCGGACACGCCTTGACGATGCAACTCATTCGATGGTTCCAGCGGCTCGAGGCGGGAGACGAATTTCCTCTTCCGCGCCTTTGATTGACGCATGCGAATGCGTCCGTCTTCTACTCCGCAAAAAAAAGCGTTCCATTCGCGAAGCAAGGGGCGACGATCAATCAACTTTTCGTCGTACGCTCTTTTGTGGCTCAGGTCAGAGTTTTGTCCATCACAGCGTCTTCAGGTATTCCAGTATCGCCTGCTTTTCTGATTCCGACAACTGATCGGGAAACTTGTGACCGGCGCGGCTCTTACCGAACTGCCGTGTGTCGAAATAGCTGCGGCGGAAGACGGGATCCTGCTCGCTCTCGGGCATCTCCGAAGGTTCCTCAATTGTCAGCCCCACTTTTACTTCGTCCATCTGGACGGAGACAGGACGCCAGATCACTGGTCGATCGTCGGAATGCATCAAGTGCCACAGTGTGGGCACACTACCATTGTGCAAATACGGTGCGCTCGCCCATATCCCGTCCAGCGGAGGCGCTACGTAGCCATCGGGATCTACGATTGTCTGCTGAGCGTCCGTTTCTCCAGCATGCGCGAACCAGCTGTCGGCGTACTTCTTTCGGCCTTCCACTGTGAGAGCCGTGAGTCGCACGGGATCAGTGCCAATTTCGTCCAGCGGCACTCGCCTGTTTGGATAAGCCCATTCGTCGCCGTAAGTTCCGTGACAGTTCGAGCAGCTTTGGTCGAAGAGCACTCTCCCGCGACTGGCAAGTGTCGGATCGACGTGGCCGGGATATTTTGGAGGCCGGAGCGACGTGATATAAGCCAGCACGTCACGAAAATTGTCTTCGTGTTTCTTGTAGAAGTCCGGGCCGTTCTCCGGCACCAGTGTGAACTGCATCAGCCCGCGATGCCCCTTCTCCGCGAACCCATCAATGTACATCGTCGGTCGTTTGTAGAAGTACCACCACGGCGGCGCGTCCATGTCATGATTCACAAAAAACGTGGGCAGTCCGAAAACCAGATTCAGATGCGAGTCCCGCGCATTCATGAGTCCCATGCCAAACACCACCGCGTTGGTGGTCCCGTTGGTTGTGCCCAGAGGAATCGCGAACGCGCCCAGATCCATTCGACTCGGCGGTTTGCCCTGTCGCAATTTGGTCCGAAAAGTCTCTTCGGTGAGTGACTGCAGGGCGAAGCGGTTATTCGGCGCGCCTGCCATCGGCGTTCCATAAACCGTCCCCCCGTGACACGCGAAGCAATTCATCGACCAGCCACGTTCGGGGGTCACGACGTACTGCAGTGGTTTTCCGGAATCATCATCCGCGCGAGCGGTGAGCCCGTATCGATCGAAAGCCATCGCCCTTCGTTCGGCAGGGGAGGCTGTGGCCGCCTTGGACTTCACCGGTTCTGGCCAAACTTCCCAAACTTCGTCGAAGGTTGATTCGGCGAAGTCAGCAGGAATCAGAGCCGTTTCGATCAGAAACTGGTAGCCACGTTCAGCCGCCGGATTTCCGGGATCTGAGGCGAACACCTGAGCCAGGCTCAGCGGAGTGAATAAAGCGGTGAGGGCACAAAACAGATACTGCTGAAACATGAACTTTAGCTCGCGACGCCTACGAACTCCGAATCGGGGAAATGCGAATAAGGAAAATTGTAGAACCGACCAGAACTGCTCGGATGTCTGTTCAGGCTCCACGAGCATTCAATGCTGCCTCTGGCGATGTTGTTCCTCGTCGCCTCGGAAGTTCTCAAACAGGTTCGTTAGTTCCTCAATCACTTGCTCATTGATGGCTGAATGCTTTTTTGTTTCTCAGCGGTTGGTTGAATCGAACAGTTTTCGTCACAGCGCCCGGCGAGCCGCAGGCGGTTTTTCGCGAACACATGGTATCCAATGTCGAGAGACTGCTTGACAACCGGCAGTCTGGTGAGCCAGACGACGGGGCCGAACCCGACTGCCCCGTACAGCCGACGGAAGACTTCGACGCCGGTCACCCACGTTCCATCAGTGAGCCGACCGTGCATTTCAGCCGTGAGTCCTGCCTGCGTCTTGCCCACAGCCGAAGCATCAAATTCCGGAGCAGCAATATTGGTGAACAGGATTCTTTGTCTGCGATCCATTCGCCCCAGTATCCGAGTCTCGCGCATGCATAGTGGACAGTTGCCGTCATAGAACATTTCGATCGTCTGATGTGGTTGCATGTTTTCTTCTTGATCAACGCAGGTTGCCAGTGGTGTGGCGGTTCGCCTTCAGATGACTTCGAGTTATTCAAAAGATCAATCCGTCGGTAACATGGCCCACAGCTCTGGACGACCTACATTGCAGTGAACGGCCCTCGCCAGAGGACCGCCGAATGCCCAGCTCAGGAAGAGTGTCGTCCGAGCCACATTCCATGCGGGTACATAGTGCGGTCCTTCTCTCGCAAGCGACAGCGATCTTCGTTCCGGACAGGGGATCGGCTGGAAGACGGATTCAGCGGATGCTGACCGCGTCGGATCCTGTTCCGTAAGTTGGTCGATTTCGCAAATGGCCTCGTTGAGTTCGGCGGTGCTGACTTTGGTCGCAAGGTAGCGATCCAGTGCGAACACGCTCTTCCGGTTCAGACCCGGCAGCACCAGCAAGCCAACGAACGAAAGTAACAGAAACCACAGGAAAACGGTGACGAGATCGGCGACGGAAGCGATCACGCCGCCGCTGAGGAGAATCGCCGCCGTGAAGCTT
>Ga0105049_10004240_pt1 | contig 16835 bp, 18 predicted proteins | sample MAT06_FD_78087 | JGI IMG/M metagenome (GOLD analysis project Ga0105049, IMG submission 78087) | Freshwater microbial communities from Lake Fryxell liftoff mats and glacier meltwater in Antarctica - MAT-06 | ecosystem: Environmental > Aquatic > Freshwater > Ice > Liftoff microbial mat | place... | reverse complement strand
TTAACCATTATACTCCAACAAAAACAGACTGTCTAGAAACTTACTCGATAAAGTATTTATCGAAGTTATAGAACTAGATAGCAGTGTAACCATGCTTTAAGTATTCAGATTAAAAGTGCCAGCTGGCTTTACTAAACTCCTATCTTGAATTCTACCACATCACCGTCTTGCATGATATATTCCTTACCTTCGATTCGGAGTTTACCTTTTTCTAGAGCTCCTTTATAGCCATCAGTTTCAATAAAATCCTGAAAAGATACTACTTCTGCTTTAACAAAATTTTTCTCGAAATCAGTATGTATTACTCCCGCACACTCTGGGGCTGTCATGCCTTTTTTGAAAGTCCAGCTTCGGGATTCTTTCGGTCCTACAGTTAGGAAGCTACCCAAATTTAGTTTGTAATAACAGGCTCTGATTAGTTTATCCAGACCGGTTTGAGTTTCTAGGCCCAGCTCTTCTCTTTCAGATTCAGTCATATCAGCCACGGTGGATTCCAAGAAAATATCAAGATCAAAGTCAGACTGATATTCTAGATTTTCAGTATCGCTACTAATATTTGCAAGTCTCAAAATAGGTTTGTCCGTGAGTAAATTCAGCCCAGATCGCCATTTCAAAAGATCTTTATCACTACCAGCTGGTAACTGAAAAGTGCTCGCAAGCTCAAGTTTAGTAATTTTCTCAAGAATTTTCTCTATTATCATTATTTTGTCAGGAAGCAGTCTATCTTTGTTTGATTTTAAGTCTTTTTCTAGGCGAGGAATAGTTTTTTCAAGAACTTGCTGGTCAGCAAGCATCAGCTCTAACAGAAGAATTTCTTCATCTTCTTGAGGATTTACTCTGTTTTCTACATGGATTACATTTTCATTTTGGAAACAGCGAACTACTAGAAGTATCATGTCAGTTTCTTTGATGTGAGAGAGGAATTGATTTCCTAGACCAGCACCCTGAGAAGCATTTTTCACAAGCCCAGCGATATCTTTGAATTCAATTGGGCTATAGATTTCTTTCTCAGATTTAAGAATTTTAGCCAGTTCAGAGACTCTTTTGTCAGGAACTTCTACGATTCCACTATTTGGTTCGATAGTACAAAAAGGAAAATTTTCAGCAGGTACGCTACGTTTGGTGAGAAGATTAAATAAAGTGGATTTACCAGCATTTGGGAGTCCTACAAGTCCAACAGAAAGCATATAATAAAGAGAAATTAATTAGAATTGAATGACTACCTAGATGATTTGTATTGTCAATTTTTGACTAATTTTGGATTATTTTTTAAAACTATTATATTGACTAAATTTGCTCACAGTTTAATTAAAAATCCCTTGAAATCCCTTATTACTCTAATCTGGTGTGGACTTTTGTGTTTTAGTGTATTTTTTATGGTTAAAAACGAAATTAGACTTTTTGATTTGGTTGATCTTTTGAAAATCTACTTTAGTCAGTTTAGATACAACGGGCTTGGCTTGTGGGTACCACTTTTATTTGTGGTAGTTTTTGCATTAAGACCATTATTTTTCATTCCTACCTGGATTATGAATATTCTGGCTTATTTCTTGTTTGGGCCATTTCTAGGATATTTTTGGGTGGTTATCTCAGAAGTAGTTTCGGCGGCTTCATTGTTTTTGATAGTAAAATATCTGGTAGCTGAAAATCTTAAAAATGGCATTCTTAAAACTGCAAAAAAATGTGGGATTGACCTAAATTCTAGCCAAAACACTCTTTTGAATTATTCCCAAGCAATTGAGACAAAACTCGCAAAAACTGCTCACTCACACTGGCCTAAAAGCTTGAAAAAAATAGCTTCTTCGACTAAAAAATTCTTCATGACAAATAAAAACCTCAGTAAAAATAAAGACTTTTACACCGCTTTAGTTCTTAGACTTGCCAGTTTGCCTTTTGATCTGGTTACTGGGTTGTGTGCAGTTACTGGAATTTCCTTCAAAAAATTTATATTAGCTACATTTAGCGTGAGTCTAGTATGGGTAGGGCTGTTTTTTCTTACTTTTGACAGTTTAGTTTCTGGGTCTAGTCTCAATAGCACTATCAATATAGTAATATTCCTTTTATTAATGGTATTTAGCTTAATACTAGCAAAAAAATCGGGTTTAATTTCTTTTAACAAAAATACTCAAAAATATGTCTAAAACCTTGGCTTTAAACTGGAAAATGAATCCTAAAAATAAAGCTGAATTTCTAGAGCTCGCCAGGAATTATATAGATTTCAGTAATGTTAAGCCAAGGGGTTTAATCGTAATACCGCCAAGTATTTTTATTCCCGAATTTAATAATTCTTTGAGTAGCTGTGGTCTTGGAATTCAGGATGTTTCTGATGAACAGTCTGGGGCTTTCACAGCTCAAATATCAGCTCAAATGGCTAAAAGCATCGGTTGTCAGTATGCTCTAATTGGTCATAGTGAAACTAGAGAATATCTAAATTATAGTAATCAGATAGTTGCTAGAAAAGTTCAACAGGCTATGAATAATGAGCTTATTCCAATACTTTGTATAGGATATCAAGAATCAACCAAAGAATCTGACTTAGAATTAAACTGGCAAGAATTAAAAGAGCAGATAGAGGTTGGGTTTAGTAAAGTTGGTGATTATCAGGGTGAACTTATTGTAGCTTATGAACCTGTTTGGGCAATAGGCACTGGGAAAACAGCAACTTTGGAGCTAATTGAAGAGGTAAATAAGTTTATCAGAAAAACTTTAGGAGCAGTTTTGAATCAAGGCCAGCTAGCTAATTCCAAGATTTTCTATGGTGGAAGTGTGAATGAACAGAATATTTTGAGTTTGGCCGAATCTGAAGTGATAGACGGTTTTCTAGTTGGCGGAGCTTCCCTAGTTCCTGATAAAGTCCAGAAAATGCTAGAAATTCTGTCTAGTTTAAGTTTATAATTATTTTATTTTAGATCCCCAATATGTCACAAGTTTTATCATTTATCATTCCCGCCTATAACGAATCAGCAACCATTGAAACTATTACCCGGAAAGTCATGGGTTTAGAGCTCCCAAAGGGTTTCGGGAAAGAAATAATAATCATAAACGATTGTTCTGGGGATAATACCCTTGAGATAATTAACAAAATTGCTAGTGAAAATAAAATAGTAAAAGTCCTTGATAATGCTGCAAATCTAGGCAAAAGTCAAACCGTCAGAAAAGGAATTCTGGAATCTACTGGAGACTATGTGGTGGTCCAAGACGCTGATCTGGAATATGAGCCTGCTGACATAGTATTTTTACTTGAAAACCTTCTCAAGCATGACTGTGATGTGGCATACGGAAACCGTTTTGGAAAGTTTAATGGTGTAATATACTGGAAGAATTTCCTTGGAAACATATTTTTATCATCAATTTCCAATTTATTTACCATTTGGCACACTAGAGTAGCTATTCCAGATATGGAAGTTTGCTATAAGTTAGTCAAAGGTCCGATTTTCAGAGATATCGCCAAAAACATTCAATCCACAAGTAACTTTGGTATTGAGCCAGAAATTACAGCTAAACTGAGTAAATATCATCTAAACAAAAAAGGTGATTTTTTGAAATTTATCATTCTCCCGGTATCATATACCCCTAGATCAGTGGAGGAAGGTAAAAAAATGAAAGCTTTTTCTGATGGATTCAAAGCCCTTGTGGAAATATTTAGATTTAATTTATTTTAGTAGTTCAAATGTCAAATACTTTTTTCCTTAAAAAATACTCTGAAGTCAAAAGGTTCTTGTCCTTTTTTGCAATTGGTCTATTTACCACCTTTCTAACCTACTTACTCTGGACACTGCTTTTCAATCTCAGTGGAATATTTGAGCTGGACAAGGCTGTTAGGTTTTCTGGGGCTCAATTTATATCATCTTTTACAATAATTTTCCTTAGTTTTTATTTAAACAGGATTTTTACTTTTAAAGACAGAGCAACTAAGCTAAAAAAATTCAGTCATTCTTTGCTTAGTTTTTACGCTTTATATATTAGTTCATCGATCCTGGCTTCACTTTTTACTTTTACTTTGCAGTTTTTATTTCCTATTCTAAATAACGAAGTGCTCAAATTACTTGGCCTTGGCTTTGGGATGGTGTATAATTATTTAGGGCAAAAGTTTTTGATTTATTCTTAAAAATAGGGGTAATTGAAAAAGTGCCTTTACAAACTAGAAAAAATTATTTATCAGTTAACTGTGCTGAAATATCGTATTTAGTCGATGTCTAGTTCGTTACGTAAGCCTCTTATAACACTTCTTTTTGTATGCAAAATAATAAACTATTCGTAGGAAACTTAAGCTTCGATTTTTCTGAAGATCACCTACGAGAAACTTTAACTGAACTCTTTTCTAAATACGGTACTGTAGAAAAAGTAGAAATCCCAATTAACCGTGACACTGGTAAAATCAAAGGCATGGCCTTTGTTACTATGACTTCCGATGACGAAGCCGCTAAAGCTAAACAAGAACTTAACGGTGTCGAGTTAGCTGTAGAGGAAGGTAGTAATAATTACCGATCTATCAACGTAGACATTGCAAGACCAATGCAACCAAGAGCACCTCGCTCATTTGGTGGTGGAGGATCTAGCTATGGCGGAGGAAACGGCGGAGGTCGTTCCAGCTACGGTGGTGGAAATGGCGGCGGTTACAACCGAGATCGCTAGTTTTTCTATATTCAAAAATCAGCTTGTTTTGTTTGTACATCGCAGCAAAATAAGTATTTGAGTCGACCTTAGGGTCGATTTTTTGTTTGACTATCTTTCAAAGACTACCTAGGTATATAGTTGTGCCAGATCTATTTTTCCAAGAAGAAGCTACAGATTTAAGGCTGGCGGATAGTCCAGAAAGTATTAGTGACGATTTTTTGAGTCAAGTAGGCAAAGCCAAAGATATTTCAGCTCAAATTGATTGGGTAGTGACACATAGAAAAATTGATTATCTGGAAAACTTGTTACAACTTAGATTTCATAAAAGTGTAGCAATTAGGCGTAAAGTGGCTCAAGGAGTGGGTTTTTTGGCAACTATCGGTGATTTGGAGTCTCTACAAAAATGGCAATTATCTGAGTCGGATCGCCAGACTTGGCTGATTTTAGAAAGTACTATTGATAAAGTTCAACGAGGACTGAGTGGTCAGAGTCTTGAAAAAAGCGTAAAAATACTTAGTGTAAGTGAGGCACTTGTTCTGATAAAAAAACTAATTGGTGAAGGTGAGTATGTTTTGGAGGGGGAGCTCTCAGAAGTCAGGCCAGTGAAGCAAATGTACTACTTTTCTATTAAAGATAAAGAAGATAGTCGGCTGGATGCAGCGGCTTTTGCTGGAATAATAATTCGCTCTGGTTTTCCCATGAATGAAGGCCTTTCAGTTAGGCTTACTGGAAAATTCAAACTCTCCAAACAATCCAAAATTTATTTTGATGTTCAGAAATTAGAATTAACAGGGGAAGGCGCATTACTGCGAAATCTCAAACTGTTGGAGGAAAAACTAACCAAAGAAGGATTGTTTTCAATAGAAAGAAAAAGACCACTTAGCAAATTTCCTCAAAGTGTTTTACTCCTGGCTAGTCCTACAAGCGCTGCTTTAAGTGATTTTGTAAAAGTATTGGGGGAGCGAAGGAAAGCTACAAAAATCTATCTCTTACCTATAAAAACCCAGGGTGTAGGGGCTGAGTACGAAATTCTAGAAAATCTAGATGAAGTTAATGACCTTTGTAAAAAATACCAGATCGACACTGTAGTTATTACTAGAGGCGGCGGGAGTCAGGATGATTTAATAGTTTTTAATTCTGAAAAAGTAGTCAGAGCAATCTACGGCATCGTCAGACCAGTAATTGTAGCCATTGGTCATGAAAGAGATACTTCGCTGGCTGAACTGGTAGCGGATTTACGGGCTTCTACTCCCAGCAATGCTGCGGAATTAGTCAGTCTTAGTACTAATGAAGTTTTGCAAAGACTAAATTCACTCGAGGTTTTTGCCCAAAATTACTTTTCCGATAGAAAAATACAATACAATTCAGCTAGCGGACAATTATTTCTAGTGATCAGTAATTTGATTTTTAGAGAAATTCATAGACTGAAATTAATTTGCCAGCAAGCCTCTGGGGTGGTCACTAGTCTAACTACTTATACTAAATCTGAAGCCAAAAGTCTCTGGCAAAAATGTCTAGTAGAGTTTAGGAATTCATTAAATTTGTCACAATTAAATCTGCAAAAAACCAATAATCTGGGCAACCAAACCAGTTTTCAATTGCAAACTCAGAAGATTGTTAATCAGAATTTTCTCACTAGAATTAAGTTTTTGGTGTATCAAGAACAAGATAATTATCTTAAAAAATTTCAGTTAATAACTAGCCAGATTTTAATTTTGGATCCTAAAAATATTTTACAGAAAGGCTACGCATTAGTAAAACAAGACAATAGAATTATAGAAAAAACGAGTGATTTAAAACCTGGAAAGCTAATTCTAACTATGCAAGATGGTAACCAGGAACTAGATAACAGAGATTAATAAAAATTCCTAGATTAGGAAATTACTACCTTGAATGATTATTGAAAAAATATAATTTAATTATTGCCTGCTGTTTGAAGCAAATAGAAATCCACTTAGAAAAGCAAAAAGATAGGTTGCTGCTTGGATCCAGACACTTCCGCTGGATTTTCCCGTAGCAATGTCGTGGGCAGAACCAAATAGAATAATCAAAAGCGAGATTAGAAAGGCAACTATTAAAAATCTCAGAATCAAAGGATCAGTAAACTGATTCAAAATCCGCTGCCTTGTTTCCAAGTTTTGCTTTTCTCTTTCCTCTTGGTAGTCCCATTTTTCTTCTTTTTGACTTCTAATTTTTACTTTATCATCTGGGTCCATATTTAATATTGTTCTAAAAGTTTAAAACCAAGATTATTCAATCTATAAACTATTGATTCTGTTGAGACTTCAAATTTCTCAGCCATTTCTTCAGGCGTAAGATTTTGCTCAAAAAGTACTTCCACGTCTTTGGAGGGCATTAATAATTCTGCAGCAATAGAATTAGCTTCTTGCTCAACTAGGTTTTTGCTACCATCTCTTTTGTAAATAGCATGGTCTTTGTGGCTACCATTTTCCAAAATTTTGAAAGAAAGGCTACCAAATTTATGTGAAATAAAATGCCCAATTTCGTGAGCAATAGTAAAGCGTTGACGGTTTTCGCTTTCATCTCGATTGACGAATATTTCCCATTTGTCCATATCTTTTTGGATGGCCCCGCTGATGCCATAGTCTTCAAATTCCACAGCATAAACGCTGAGGTCTAAACTTTTGCAAAACCATTTCAAATCAAGAGCAAAATTATCTCTATATTCTTTTGAACTAGACTCAATGAATTCCATAATTTCTGGGGAAAGTTTCATATTAGAAACATGGCTAAAAATTCTTATTTTGGCAAGCTTAATTTCAGTAAACAATTATATTTATGATACCAAAAATCTATCTAACTTGCGATCATGCTGGCTTTGAATTAAAAAATAAACTGATTAAAGAAATGTCCGAAGTGAATTTCGTGGATTTGAGCCCTCAGTACGACGGGGATGATGATTATCCAGTGTTTGCTTCTGAGCTAGCTACTAGACTAAAACCTCAACCAGAGTCTTTTGCAATTGCAATTTGTGGCACTGGCCAGGGTATCGCTATGGCACTTAATAGATTTGCTCATGTGCGAGCTGGAATTGGCTACGATCCGGAAATAGTGAAACTCATCAGACTCCATAATCAGGCTAATGTGCTGTGCTTACCCGCGGTGTTTTTGACAGTTGAAAAAGCTGTAGAGCTGGTTAATATATTCTTGAGTACGAAACCAGATAGTAGCGAAAGACACCAAAGAAGAATAAATATGTTTAGTTAGTGATCTAGTGTGTTTTAGTTTCTGGCGTTGAGTTTGGTTTCCTGATTTTGAATCTGAAATACTAAATAGCTAGTTTCGCTGGTTTATATTTGCAGTTGATACAATGTTTCCAACCACAGAGATTATAGTGAATGAAGCTATGGCAATCACAAGTCCTATAATGGCATATAATAATATATTCAATCCTGTCTTGTAAGATTCAGCGTTGCCATTACTGGCTATCATACGGTAGCCCCCAACTACAATGAAAAGTACTGCAACTGCAGCTGCTATGTATACTAGAAAACGAGATACATCAATCACTAACTTAGTTACAGAATCTGCAGTAGTCCCCTCTTTGTAATCACTTACATTAGTAATACAGCCACCCACTATTTCGCATGGGTCCAGGGGTTTAGCACCTTGGGCACTTACAATAGTTTGGGAAAATAGTAGTGCCAGTACACCGCCAAATATAACAGCCCAAAGTATTAACTTTTTAATAAAACGACTTCTTTCGTGGTAGGAGCTAAGGGTCACAATCAATCCATTTTAGCTTATAGCATTTGAGTTGTCAACATTTGGGATTTAGACTGGTTTTTTAGATTCAAAAATATGATTAAAGAAACTTACCTAATTGAGTTTTTTGGGTAATATATTTGGATTTTAAATTAAATTACTTGCTTAACTAAAGAATTAGATTTTACAATTATAAAAAATTAACACTGGTTTTAGAAATGACTGAATTTAGTGTATCTACCAAAGATTTATATTTTGATTATAACCAAAAAACCACTGTATTTGAAGGTCACAATCTAGACTTGAAAATCTCAAGCACTCAGCAAAATAAACTGTATGGTATTATTGGTCCTTCTGGAACTGGAAAAACTACTCTAATCTCAATTTTGGGGGGCCAGCTCAAACCTACAACTGGAGATATTCTGGTTTGTGGGACCAATATCTATGAAGTCAATGATTTAGTTCGCCGCCAGCTCCTGGCCATGCAAATGCAAACTGCCACCAGTCTGCGAGGGAAATTGCGTCAAAACATGATTTTTGGACTTCCAGAAAAAACTGTAGTTAGAAATGAAATTGAAAAAATAGAGACTATTTATACAGATGAGTACTTAGTTGAGATTCTAAAAAAGGTAGGGCTCTGGAGTTTATTTAAAGACAAAGAAGGCCTGGAAACCCTAATCGGCGAAGGTGGTCTCAACCTTTCTGGCGGTCAGAGACAGCGTCTGAACTTTGCAGGTTTATACCTGCGGGCTAAATACTTTGGTCCAAAATTAATTTTGATTGACGAACCAACCAGCTCCCTAGATGAAATTAGTGAAAAAGCAATCACTGAAATGATTAAAGAATTAGCTAGTTTTGCCCTTACTCTGGTGGTGGCTCATCGGCTAAAAACTTTGGAAGAGGCTGTAGCTATTTTGGATTCGTCTTTGATTCTGGAAACTAAAGAAATGAACTTTCATACTCGGGGCGAATTGCTACAAATTTCTAAATATTACCAAGACCTGATGGTTGGGAAAGCCCAGCTTGATGAATAATTTTTAACTCATGTTTAATTCTCTCTTAGCCAAAATATTTGGAGTCTCAAAAGAGGTTATAGAGTTTGTGAGGGATAGTAAAAAGCGTTATTTCCAGAGACTGCTAATAATCCTGCCTTTGACGGCCTGGGCAACTATTTTTTATCAGATTAATCCCCTTTTTATAAAATGGCAGATAGATAGTTTGACTCAAGAGTGGACTAAGATCGGGAACTATGATTTGCAAAAAGTCATTTTCGTTTTCGCGGCAATTATCGGACTTTACTTATTTTTAAATCTTTTAGATAAGTTTTTTTTGTTTCTCAAAAACATCGTAATTATCAGACTAAATCAAGATACTGAAGGGTTTTTGGAAGATAAATTTACTAACTTTTTAACCAAATTTGACGGAGCTTTCCTCAGTAGTGAAAACAATTTACGGCTGATTAGAAATTTACAGTGGAGACTCAGCGATATTGAGAAAAAGTTTACTGAACTACTTCAAAAAGTAATTGAATCTGGTCTTGGTATTTTTGCTTTGATTTTAGTTTTACCATTGATTCATCCGTATTTATTGGGAATAATTCTATTTTCAGTTTTTGTAGATTTACTACTTGATTATGTTCAAAACCAAACTTGGCGACAGTTTGAACTACTAGAAGCTCGCCAATCTGAGCAGAGAAGTGAGATAAAATGGAGGCTAATAATGTATTTCAATCAGATTTTATCAAATAACTGGCTGACTCAAATTAATAGAATATATACTCAAAGACGAACAGAATTTTTTAAAACTCAGTTTCAACAGCAAAGACTAGATCAGAATTTTAGTTTAGCTAAGGATATTTCCAATCTAATAGTTTATAGTCTTGCTAGTTTAGTAGGAGGTTATCTAGTTATAAATAAGCAGATTGAAATTGGAACTTTTGTAATTTTTGGACTCTATATAGACAGACTAAAAACCCAAGTACAGAGCATCGGAAGTGTCTTTAGAACAGTTTTTGAACTTAGATTTGAGCTTTTTAGATTTGATTTTTTGATGCATATAAAACCCAAACTAGACTACTCCAATATTCAGAAATTTGAGTCCAATAGTGTTTTTAAAATCACTATTCAAAATCTTAGTTTCAAGTATCCGCAGTTCTTTCAAGAAGAGCTGGACTATCTCAAGTCGATGCAAAAGAGAGTGGGTGTACTAAAAGAAATAGATGAGAAAAATCCACATTTACAAAAGAAATCAAACTCAAAGAATCCTAAACAAAATTTCCTCCAAAAAATATATAATAAAATAATTCACCAGTCTACTTCAGTTTGGAATAGGGATCGGTTAAAGTCTGAGTTTAAAGAGCTTGAAAAAATGTTTGCCAGGGCAGGGGAGAATCAGATGATATTAAAAAACTTGAATTTAGAACTGGAGCAAGGAAAAATATATGCCATTGTGGGTTACAACGGAGCTGGGAAAACTACTCTAACAAAACTTTTGAAACGCTCCGTGGATCCGACTTCTGGAGATATATTCCTACACTACAAAATTCCTGGAAAAGCTGGCAAAACCAAGGACTTTGTACCTAATATGAAAAATATTGATCCTTTGATATGGAGGAAGAATCTAGCTAGTTTAGAACAGCAGAGTTTTTTGTGGGATTCTCTAAGTGTGAGAGATAATCTACTACTTGGGTTGGAGCCAAAAGAGGCTAGTAAAATCACTGATAAAAAACTTTTTGAAGCTATTGAAAAAGTCGGACTTAGGGAGATAGTTAAGGATCTCGAAGCTGTCATTGGCGAGGGTCTGGAGCTTAGTGGTGGACAGTCTCAACTACTAGAAATAGCCAGAGTTTACCTTCAGAAAAAACCTGTTTTGATTCTAGATGAGGGTACCAATCAGCTCGACGCTGTGAGGGAAAATCAGATTTTGGAATTACTTCAAGAAATTAAAAAAACTAGCATTGTGATTTTTATCACTCATCGAATGACTACTTGCCATAAATGTGATGAGGTTGTGATTTTGGAAAATGGAAAATTAGCTGTGAAAGGTAATCCAGTAGATCTATTAAAATCTGCCAAACCTAATTTGTACAAAAAATTCTGGCGACTTCAGGTGATTGGTGGACAGTCTGGGCTCGGAGAAAATAAGGCAGAGTAATGACTAATTTGAAATTAAATTTGCATAATTGGCGGATTTTTCAGAAACAAAGTCTAGAATTTCCAAATGAGTCTTTTTTAATTTTCGACACTAACGGTAGTGGGAAGACTTCTCTAATTGCAGCTTTGTATAGTTTACTCAGCTCTCAGTCCTGGCCCGGGACTAAACTCAATCAAAATCTCAGAGTAGGTGAAAATTATTTTGGGGTTTCTACAAACGACAATAGCTGGTCATTAACTGGTCAAATTTCTCCTAGCGGGAGGCTAGTTACCAAATATGAAAAACCAGAAAACTTGCATAATTTTTTTGCTTTAAACTCTGAAAAATGGCCAAAAGTACTGACTTATTTACCCACCGATAACTACTGGTTTGCCCAAAGTAGAACTAGCAAATTATCAGTTTTAGATAATCTTTTAGGGCAAGTCTATACCGAAAAATATTCTAAGCCTCTGGCTCAATTAGAAAAATTAGTAAAAAGCAAAGCAAGTCTAATCAAGCTTTGTCAGGAGGATTCTAGCAGGGCTGATATGACTTTAGTGCAGACTTTGAGTCAGCAAATATACTTGGAAAGTATAGTAATTTGGAATTTGAGAATTGAGTTTTGGAAAAATATTCAAACTAGGCTAAGTCAGTTTAGTGATTGGATTGAAAGTCCTTTGAAAAACTGGAGAATTGAAATAGAAATAAGTTTACTTTCTGGGCAAAAATCTAAATTAAATCTGGAAAATTATTTTTTAGAAACTAAAATAGATGAAAAAACTTGGCTCAGTTTATGGCCTCGTGAACTGGCTTCTGGAAAAGTATTGTTTGGAGCTCAAAGAGATGATTTTAGTATTTCATCAAACCACTTAGCAGTAGAAAATGTACTTTCTAGGGGTGAGATGAGGCTTCTGGTGCTATTCATCAAAAATTTAGCTAGAGAGTATCTAAAAGCTAGCGGGGAAAAGGTTTTTTGGCTACTTGATGATGTATTTAATGAATTCGATGACCAGCGTGAAAGCCTACTTGTAAAAAGTATTTTAGCTGATACTGATTATTTTGTAGCTACTTCAACTAAAAAACCACTGCTGGGAATGCTGACAAAGTCTATTTCTGACTTGACAATAAGCTAGTGCTGAGATTATTTTTGAAGTAATTATTGTAGTTATTTATGAATATTATTTACTATTTACTGGGGAGTTTTCTATATGCGATTTTTACAGTCTTATTCAATGTTTATAATTCTGGCAGTTTCACGCTCAATCAGCCTACTTTGATAGATTTAGCTATTAGGTCTGTACTTGCTGGAGTTGCTTTTTATATTGCTGATTATTTACTACGAAGAAAAAACCCCTAAACTATGCCCAAATTGATTAAACCAGAACTAAAAAAAGAAAGCCTAGGTAAAGCCGTCAGAGAAAAAACCCAAGAGCAATTAGCTGAAAGTAAAAAGAAAAAACTAGCCAAGGAAAACGAAGCTCCAGTAACCCGAGTTGTAGAATTAGAAGCCCCTAAACAACTGGAGTACAAGTCTGAAAAAGCTGATCCTCGAAAGATTCGGCCAGTAATTCAAGTTCGTGATTTAGTAAAAGATTATGGGGATTTTAGAGCTGTGGATAATGTTAGTTTTGATGTAAAAAAAGGTGAAATTTTTGGAATTCTGGGACCAAACGGAGCTGGAAAAACTACAACTCTGGAAATTATTGAAACTTTAACCAAAAAAACTAGCGGTCGAGTCGCTGTAGATGGTCTAGATATCGATATTTACCCTACTCAAGTAAAAAATATTATTGGCATTCAGCTTCAAAGCGGTGGTTTTTATCCAGATTTGAATTTGGTAGAAACTTTGCAATTATTTAGTGATATTTATAATGTGAAAATTAACGCAAAAGAAATACTCCAGAGCGTGAACCTGCAGGACAAAGCCAAAAGCTATCCTGAGAAACTTAGTGGCGGACAAAGACAACGTTTTAGTATTGCAGTGACTTTGGTTGCTGACCCAACTGTGATTTTTCTAGATGAGCCAACAACTGGTCTGGATCCTCAATCTCGCCGAAATCTTTGGGATACAATTAAAGAACTAAAAAGTAGGGGTAAAACAGTTGTAATGACTACTCACTATATGGATGAAGCAGAGATTCTGTGCGATAGAATTGCGATTATGGACGCTGGCAAAATACTGCAAATAAACACCGTAGATGGTTTCATCAACGATCTTTTAGGTCGTGGTTTTACGAGATCTCAGGCCACTAGAGATGCGACTATGGAAGATGTATTTCTAGATTTAACAGGAAAAACTTTACGAGAATAATATTAATTTATGTCAGGCACTTTTAAACAATATTGGGCGTTTTTTGTAGCTGGATTCAAGACTCAACTTAGGTCACCTTCAGCTATTTTTTTTGGTTTTTTTGTACCTTTAATTTTTTTACTTTCGTTCGCTTTTTTTGATAATTCGGGAGTAAAATTTGAAATTGGAGTAGTACCTAATTCTAACCAGGATTTTTCAATTTTCAAAGAGGCTTTGCAAAAAAGTACTATCTTCAAAGTCCAAGAGGGGAATAAAGATGAACTCACAAAGAAGCTTCTAAAAAGTGATTTGGATGTGGTGGTTGAGTATGGAGGAGATAGTAAAATTCAAGTTACTACAAATAGCAGTAGAGCCCAAAATAATCCAGTAATTCTTCAGACTCTCAGTACTTTGATAGACAAAATTACTCTAGGTGGAACTCCGCCGCTCTATAGACTTGAAGAGCAGTCAGTCAATGGAAGAAATGGAAAATATATAGATTTTATTTTACCTGGAATATTAGGATTTTCATTAATTTCTGCAGCTGTCGCTGGAACCAGTTTTAGTTTTGTTAGTTTGAAAAAAACTTTTGCTTTAAAAAGAATATTTGCAGCTCCCGCCAAACCTCAAGCCTTCATTGTAGGTCAATCTCTTTCTAGATTGTTTTTTAATATATTACAGACAGCAGTGCTTCTTGCAGTAGCAGTTTTATTTTTTCAATACACCCCAAAAGATGGACTGTTAAGTCTGGCTCAGATGATGGTTGTAGTGATTTTTGGACTTGTGGTGTTTTTAGGTCTTGGTTATATAGTTGCTGGAGTTAGTAAAAATGAAGAGCAAGCAGCACCACTTTCCAACCTTCTGACTCTTCCTCAATTTCTTCTTGCAGGGACTTTCTTTGATGTGTCTGGGCTTCCTGGCTGGCTACAAGCAGTTGCAAAATCACTCCCACTCTATAATTTCAACGAGGCTATGAGATATATCAGTTTGGACGGGCAATATCTGTGGTCGCCCGATGTTTTGGTTCAGCTTAGTTTTTTGACTTTGTGGGCGATTGTAATCTACTTTGTAGCCTCAAAAGTATTTAGTGTAAAAGCTATTTAATGTAGCTAAATCCAGCACTATTGGCTTCTTGAACCGTTACAAAACAGCTACTAGCCTCCTGATTTTCAGGTAGCTCCGTGCGAATCATTTTTCTACCTTGAAAGTCTATCCAACCCACTATTGGCTTAGTTTCAGGACAATACTTATATTCACTTTTGGTTTCTGAGTTAGCACCCAGGACACTTAAAGGTTTATTGTCTTCTAGTAATTTGTAGAGTTTGTCTTGGTCGTCGACGGTTTTGTAGGAAGTATTTACTCCTGTAGCCAGCAGAACCCAGAGCATCAGGCTCGCGGATACACTAATAAAGACTTTTTGAAGTAAACTTAAGTGCATTTTGACACTCTATTTTTACCCAAATTTTCCATATTGACAAGCTGGGACTGGATGATTTGCCAAATTTATTAAAACTAATTTGTATTTTACGATATGCCCACAAACAGTAATTTGAATTTGAAAACCATTGTAGATTTTTCTAGGAGAAAGGGATTTGCGTTTCCTTCTAGTGAAATTTATGGAGGTTTTGCAGCTACTTACGATTTCGGGCCGCTTGGAACACTTCTTAAAAAAAACTTGGAAGCCATTTGGCGGAAATGGAATGTCACTAGCCGGACGGATATGGTGGAAATTGAAGGAGCAATTTTTATGCATCCAAAAGTTTGGGAAGCTAGCGGACACATTGGCGGATTTTCAGATCTTTTAGTTGAAGATACTGTTACAAAAAAACGTTACAGAGCAGATCATTTGGTGGAGGATGCTAAGGTTATTTGGCCGTTAAATGAAACTAAAAATGGGGAATTCAAAATTCAAAATTACGAAGAAAAAAATCTAAACCAAGTTTGGGAAATTATTCAGGAAGGCTGGATAGACTCGGTAACTTTAGAAATAGACAAAGAAATAATCCTGGAAAATTGTAAACGTCTTTCTTACCCTCAATTATCAGATAGTAATTATCAGAAATTTGTCATTTTAGACAACCAAAACGTAGTCGGCTATTTATGTTTGGAGAAAAAAACAGATCAAGAATATTTTGGTAGCGATTTTTACATTAAAAAAGAATTCAGAAGGCAAGGTGTTGGCAAGCAATTATTCAATTATGGTTTGGACTATTTAAAACAACATGGAGCTACTGAATTATTCCTATATTTGGATGATAGCAATACCAAGGCAGCTAATTTTTATGAGGACTTTGGTTTTGTCCCAATTCAGAAATCTGAATTTAACTGGTTAGATAAAGATGGAGATATTATAGCTACAAACGCAGAGCATTTAATGAAGTTGGAATTAAATTCTAAAGCTATAATAAACAAAACGCTTATTTTTACAGTTCATGGTGGTAATAGTTCTGGGGAAAGAAAAGAGGATGGAATATTAAACAAAGAAATAATTCAAAATGAATATTCTACTAAAAAAGGAGTAGAGGTTTGGAGCGAAAACTTAGACAAATCTTTAAATTCTGAAGGTATCTTAGCTATAAACCCACTTTTCCCAAATGCCAGGGATGCTAATTATACTGAAGAAAAAATTCTCACCAACGCAGGTCCACTTTCTGCCCAGGAAATTGATAAAATAATTACTCATTACAATCTAAAATCTCCTGACGGAAATCCGCTTTCTGGTGCTAAACAGTTTAACTTGATGGTTAAAACTCATCTTGGACCTGTAGAAGATGAAACTAGCGTGGTTTATTTAAAAGGGGAAAGTTGTGCTAATATTTATCTTGATTGGAAGGCTGTGCAAGAAACAACTAGACGTAAACTTCCTTTTGGAATTGCCCAAATTGGCAAGGCTTTTAGAAATGAAATTACCGTGAAGCAGTTTATGTTTCGCACCCGCGAGTTTGAACAGATGGATGTGGAGTATTTTGTGAAACCTGGAACTGAAGATAGTTTTTATGCTAATTGGAAGCAAAACCGCTGGGATTTTTATACCCAAGCTCTAGGTTTTAACTCTGAAAATATCCAGTAC
>Ga0105049_10004239_pt1 | contig 16836 bp, 11 predicted proteins | sample MAT06_FD_78087 | JGI IMG/M metagenome (GOLD analysis project Ga0105049, IMG submission 78087) | Freshwater microbial communities from Lake Fryxell liftoff mats and glacier meltwater in Antarctica - MAT-06 | ecosystem: Environmental > Aquatic > Freshwater > Ice > Liftoff microbial mat | place... | reverse complement strand
GCGCGGGTCGCTGGCGTTGCCGGGCCTGGCGCAGCCGCCGAGCATGGTCTCAAACAGGCCCACGCCGTGCTGGATGGAGGCATCAAACACGGAGATGCGCGGCGATTCGGCGCCGGCTTCGAGCGAGACAAACTGCCCATTGAGGAAGACGGTGGTCATAGTTTGAGCTTCGCGGCGGTGAAGGTTGAGGCGGTCTTTTCGCGTTCCCACGTCCACGAGCGGCCGCGCTTGCTCTCGTAGAACTCCCACATTTCAAACCAGTAGGCGCGGAAAGCGTGGGCGCCGAAGGGTGCGAAGTGGGCGTTCACGCGCTTCATGATTCCGGGCGACGGGCCCTTCATGCCCAGCACGGTGCGGCCGTGACGGACGGTTTCGGTATCGAGCGGCAGGTGGCCGTAACGGCCGAGCAACTGCAGGATGTTGGCGGCGGCATAGGGGCCGATGCCGGGGAGTTCGATGAGCCACTCGCGGATCTGGTCGTCTGGCGTGGCGGGGTCCTCAAAGGCTTCGACGGGAACACCGCCGAGTTTGCCCTTGGCGAACATGGCCGAGAGCTCGACGATTCGGGCATCGCGGTAGCCGACGCCGCAGCGGGCGCGGAGTGTGGCGGGGCGCTGGCGCGCGATCTGATGGGCGGTGGGGAAGCCGCGCAGGCCTGACGCGCCGGCTTCGCCGAAGTGCTCGCAGAGGCGGCGATTCATGGCGATGGTGCTGGGCCAGGTGACGTTGCAACTGGTGACGGTTTTGATAACGTCTTCGTAGAAGGTTGGCGAACGGAGCAGACGGCCGCGGCCGAGTTTTTTCCAGCGGGCGTCGAGTTTGTGGAAGGCGCGGATGTGGGCGGCGTCTTCGTCGAGGCGGAGCATGCGGGTGACCTGGGCGCGAATTTCTGTCGCCTGGGCGTTGGTGACCTTGGAATCCACGGTGGCGGTGAGCGGCTCGGCTTTTTTGGTCTGGGTGATGGTGACGGTGACGGCGCGCGGTTTGGAAGCGGGGTCGACGAGTGTGAGCACGCGCCGGAAGGCCTTGGCGGCGGGGTCCCAGAAGTTGGGCTCGAGCAGGAAGTAGCCGTAGGAACAGACGTCGCGCCAGAGCACGTAATCAGTGGGCACCGGGATGCTGAGGCGGGGTGGTTTGAGGCGCATGGCGAGCCGGGCAGGAAGGGCCGAGCGCCTGAACAGTATGAGAGTTTCATGGCAGAGGGCGGGGGCACGGCGCGCTTCGAGTTGCGAGGCGGCGGGCTGGGGCGGGGTTGTCGTCGCTACGCTGGATGCCCACGAACCGCTGTTTCGCTGTCTTCATGTTGGCGGCCGTCATTTTTTTCGCGAGCGCACCCCATGCTCCTCATCGGTCTTGATCTTGGCACCTCAGCCGTGAAGGCCATCGCGCTCGATCCGTCGCTGGGATCGGCGGGGATTGTCGCGTCGGCGAGCAAGGAGCACCCGCTGCACACGCCGCGGGAAGGGTGGAGCGAGCAGGACCCGGCGGATTGGTGGGTGGCGGCGTGCGCAGCGATTGGCGAGTTGCTGGCGTTGCCGGGTGTGAAAGGAAAAGCCATCGCGGGGATTGGTTTGAGCGGGCAAATGCACGGGAGCGTGATGCTCGATCGCGCCGGATTGCCGGTGCGGCGCGCGCTGCTGTGGAATGATCAGCGGACGGCGGCGGAGTGCGGGGTGATCGAGAAGGCCTTTGGCGGCAAGCGCGGCTGCGTGGCGCTGGTGGGTAATGCGGCGCTTACGGGGTTCACGCTGCCCAAACTGCTTTGGGTGCGGCGGCATGAGCCGGTGATCTGGTCGCGGGTGGCGAAGGTGATGCTGCCCAAGGACTATCTGGCACTGAAGCTGACGGGTGTGAGCGCGACGGATGTGGGCGACGCGTCGGGCACGCTGCTATTTGATGTGGCTTCGCGGCAGTTTTCCGGGCGGGCGTGCGAGCTGGTGGGGATTGAGCCGGGCTTGTTTCCTGAGCCGCATGAGTCGAGCACGGTGGTGGGGCAGGTGAGCGGCGAGGCGGCGGCGCAGACCGGTTTGCCGGTGGGCGTGCCGGTGATCATCGGCAGCGGTGACAACATGACGGCGGCGATTGGCGCGGGTGTGGTGAGCGCTGGGACGGCGCTGGCGGTGCTGGGGACGAGCGGGGTGATTTTGGTGAGCAGCGATGGGCCGGAGAAGGATCTTGGTGAGGTCTCGGCCGGTGGCGACGCTTGCGGGCCTGCTTCGGGGATGGCTTCGGGGACGGCTTCGGGGGCGTGTGGGCGGATGCACACGATGTGCGCGGCGGCGGGTTCGCGATCGTGGGCTTTGACGGGGTGCACGCTAAGCGAGGGGGGCGCGCTGCGGTGGTTTCGCGATACGCTGGCCCCGGGTGTGGCGTATGACCAGCTCATGGCGGAGGCGGCGAGTGTGCCCATCGGGTGCGAGGGGCTGGTGTTTGCACCGCAACTGACCGGGGAGCGCTGCCCGCATCCTGACCCGCAGGCGCGGGGTGGGTTTTTGGGGCTTACGAGCCGGCACACGCGGGCGCACTTGGCGCGGGCGGTGATTGAGGGTGTGACGTTCACGATGGGCCAGATTCTGGGGATCGCGGGTGACATGGGTGTGAAGATTGAGCGGGTGCGGCTGTCGGGGGGTGGGAATCGGTCGGCGTTCTGGCGGCAGATGCAGGCCGATGTGTATGGGCTGCCCACGCAACTGGCGGGGAGCGATGAGGGGGGATGTGCGTTGGGTGCCGCGCTGCTGGCGGGCGTGGGCGTGGGTCGGTTTGCGAGTGTGGAGGCTGCGTGCCAAGCCACGCTCGCCGTGCAGCATGAGCATTCGCCCGATCGGCGGGCCCAGGCCGAGTACGCGCGTGCGGCGGCACGGTTTGGCAAGGCGTACGGGGCGATTTGCTCGCTGGGACCGGTCTGACCGGCGCGGGATAGATGCGGCCGCAACGCGGCATCGGGGCGGCCACTACCCTCCGCTTATGCCACTTCGCGACCTTCGCCAACAAATCCGCACGCACTCCGCTGACCAAATGGCGGCGCACATGAAGTCTTTCGAGCTAGACCTGGCCTTCTCGGCGGGCATCTGGTTTTTCTCGCCGGCGGCCAGCCGGTTTCATGCTCGGTATGGGGCTGAACTGACGGTTGAGCAGAGGTTGGATATCGCGCGGACGCTGGTGCCGAAGGGGCTTCGGGCGTTTGAGGCGCATTATCCAAACGAGATCAACGAAGACAATGTGGGGATGTGGAAGTCGTTCTGTGCGGCTACTGGTGCGCGGGTGCTTACGGTGATTCCGCTGCTGTTTTACGATGCGGCGTTTGAGTTTGGCTCGCTGTCGAATCCGGACGAGGCGGTGCGGCGGATCGCGATCGATCGCACCATCGGCGCGCTCAAGCTGAACCGCGCGCTGGACACCGACTTTGCGATCGTGTGGCCGGGTATCGACGGGTATGAGAACGGATTCGGGCTCGACTTTGCGGCGGCGCGGCGGCGCTTCGCGTCGGGCCTTGCTGAGGCCATGGATGCGGTTCCCGGTGTTCGCATCGCGTTTGAGCCCAAGCCTTATGAGCCGCGGGGGCACATTCTTTATGGCACGACGCCCGAGGGGGTGCTGCTGGGGAGGGATGTTGAGGCGATGCTGCGCAGCACGGAGAATCTGCGTCTACTCAAGGAAGGGCACGCGCTGTGCTGCATGAACCCGGAGATCGGGCACGTGCTGATGGGGTATGAGGATGCCCCGTATGCCTTCAGTTGGCCGCTCTGCGAGGGGCGATTGGCGCATTCGCACTGGAATAGCCAGCCGCTGGGCAACTATGACCAGGACCTCAACGTGGGCGTCATTTCGCCGGAGATTGTGGACAGCATTCTCTACACGATGAAGATGCACAGTTATCGTGAGCACTTTGGCATCGATATCAACCCCGAGCGAATGCCGGTGGATATCGCGCTGCAGTTGAATATGGATGCGCTGCGCTTTGCCAATGACCGCGTGAATGCGCTCGACCACGAGGGAATCGCGTTCTCGCACGCGAAGCCGGCGCGGGCCCGCGGCTGGCTGGAGGGGCATTTGCTGCGGGCGCGTGCGCCCGGGAGCAGCGCGGCTACGCCCTGGCCGCGGCCAAAGTGAGAGATTGGCGAGGCCAGTGAGTGAGCTGGTAAGTCAGCGTTGTGGGGCGCTTGCGAAGAGGCTGCCGGGCTCGACTGTGCTTTTGTCGCGCTCAAGCTTGAGGAGTGCTTCTTTGCGCCACACGCCGCCGCCGTAGCCGGTCATGGAGCCGTCGGAACCGATGACGCGGTGGCAGGGGATGAGAATTGCGAGGCGGTTGTCGCCGTTGGCGCGGGCGACGGCGCGCGTGGCGGTGGGGCGGCCGATGGCTTTGGCGATCTGCGCATAGGAACGGGTTGCGCCGGGCGGGATGGCGCGGAGAGCTTGCCAGACCTGGGCTTGGAAATCGGTGCCGGGGGCGACGAGGGCGACACTGAACTCGCGGCGGGTGCCGGCGAAGTACTCGACGAGTTCCTGTGAGAGCCTCTGCAAGTGCGCGGCGGCTGGGTGGCCAGCGGAGCCCGCTGCGTGCGCGGTCAGCATGGGCCGACCGAGGCGCTTGCGGAGCACGTCGATCTGGGTCTGGAGGGCGCGGCGGTCTACGAACTCGAGGAGGCAGACGCCGTCGGTCGTGGCACCGGCGAGCATGGGCCCGAGGGGTGATTCGAACCACTGAACGACGGCGACGGGGGGCGCACCATCGGCGGGGGCTGCGGCGCCAGCACGAGCCTTGACGGGTTCGCCGAAGACGCGTTCGAAGGCTTCGCGAAAGCCGCTCTCGGATTGAAAGCCGCTGGCCAACATGGCGCGGGTGACGGTCTTGCTTCCTGCGCTTCGCTTATCCGTTGTTTTCACGCTGGCACTCCCGCTTGAACCGCTGCGAAGGACTCGCAGGGCCAGGCCCATTCGTTTGGCGCGGCAGTACCCCGCGAAGGTCATGGCGAACTGCCGTTTGAAGAACCGCGATGCGCGGGCCGGATCGATGCCGATGGAGCGGAGTTTTGCGGCCGTCACGCGCTCCATCGGTTTGGCTTCGATGATGTCGATGAGCCGGGCGGCCCAGCGGGGAATTGTTCCCGGCGCCTCGAGTGGTTTGCAGCGCAGGCAGGCGCGGTACCCCGCCAGCATGGCGGCTTTGCATGTGGCAAAGAACTCGACGTTGACGCGGAGGGGCGTTCGCGCCGGGCATCCGGGGCGACAGAAGATGCCGGTTGTCTTCACGCCGGCGATGAAGACGCCGTCGAACGAGGTATCGCGCGCGGCCAGGGCGGCGTAGCGCTCGGCATCGCTGAGCGGCGCGGCGAGCAGGTGGGCAGGGGATGAAGGAGCGGCGAACATGCCAAGATCATTGCTGCGCGGGGAAGGCCCGACACCGGGAAGTGAACATCAATGTCGGGTCGCGGGGACCGAGGCGGATTGGGCAACGAAGGACCAACAAAAAAACCCACCCCGCGGGGGGTGGGCTCATTGAAGCAATAGTCACTGGGGCAGTTCTTCCGACCGTTTCTGCCACCATTTCTGGGACCATTTCTGGGACCAGCGGGCTCAGTTGCTCGGCTTGAGCGAAGCAACGGCCTTCTTGGGGTTGATGACCAGTCGCTCGGGGTAGCCTTCCATCGGCTCGCTGGTCTTGACGATGATGGTCGCGACCTGGGCCGAGGTGAGCTTGGGGTTGAGGGCGATGAGCTTGGCGGCGAGATTGGTCACATTGGGAGCCGCCATCGAGGTGCCGCTGAACTTCATCTTCTGGCCACCGGGCACGTATGAGTTGACCTCGAAGCCGTTGGCGTAGACCTTCACGTTCTTGCCGAAGGTGGTGAAGCCGGTGGGCTTACCTGACGAATCCACAGCGCCGATGGTGATCATGTTGGGGATATTCAAGCCCGAGGGGATGAACTCGGCGAACTGGTTGTCGTTGTCGCTGTTGCCGGCGGCGGCGACGAACAGGATCTCGGGCGCGCCCTTCATGGCAGCTTCGAGCGCGTCTTTCTCGATTTTGAAGAGCTCGCGCGACATGGCGGCGCGTTCTTCGGGAGTTTTGCCGACGCCCTTGGCCTCGAGGGCCTGCTCAACATCCTGGCGGCTGCCGCCCCAGCTCATGTTGCAGACGCGGACGCCCGCGGCCTTCATGTACGCGACCGAATCGGAGGCCGCCTTGGCCGTTTTGGCAGCGAGTTCTTTGCTGGGGGTGAGGGTGGGGATCTGGCGGAAGTCGAAGGTGATGCGGACGGGAACGAGGCGGGCGAACGGGTTGCCCTCGGCCGCGATTCCAGCGACGTGGGTGCCGTGGCTGTAGTTGCCGTAGAGGCCGAGGTCTTCCTGGAAGACGGATACCTGATCGGCCTTGAGTGAACCGACGAGCTTCTTGAGCGCGCCGGCCTCGGGCGAATCGATGTTGGCCTGCAGGTCCATCATGCCCTTGATGTTGGCGGCGACCAGTTTGGGGTCGCCACGCATCTCGGTGAGGGGGTGGAGCAGCTCGGCGGTGGGCGAGCCGGTGAGGTCATAAGCGATGCCGTTCACATCGTCAACGAACCCGTTGCCGTCGTCGTCCTTGCCGTTACCGGGGATTTCCTTGGTGTTCACCCACAGGTTCTGCGAGAAGAGTGAGACATCGACGCCGGAGTCCCAAACTGCGACGGCGACGGGCGTGCCGGCGTCGGTCTCCGAGAGGACCACCTCGCGGGCCGAGAGCACGTCCTTCCTGACGGTTTTGTGGCTGTCGATGATCTGGGCGTAGACCTTGCCCATCTTGGGCAGGACGGGGAGCATGACTTCCATCGTGGCGCGCGAGCCGATGAGCACACCGGCGAAATCGCTCGAAAGCTCGCCCTTGGCCTTCTCGACGATCGGGTCGAGCTGACCCTGAATCCCACCGAGAATGATCTCGCGACTGGCAAGCTCGGAGCTGCCCTTGGAACGGATGACATCCTCGCGCACTTTTTCCCACGGCAGCGCCGCGACGTTTTTAGTGAGCGTCTCAGAGAACACCGCATCCCACTCGGGCGTGCCGTTTTTGGCGACCTTGTTGGCAGCCAGCATGGCCGTGAGCACCTGACCGGTCATGAGCTTCTTGGATTCTTTGCCCTCGAGCGATTTGACGATCATGGACTGGGCCATGGCGTCGTCCCAGCGACCCTCGATGAGGGCGATCTGCTGCAACTGCGAGTGCATGGTTTGGAGCGTGCTCTGGTCGGCGATCTCGTACTTGGCGAGGGTGTTCTCCACATTGGCCCGCACCTGGGCCGCAAAGGCCAGGAACGGCTTGTCGGAGAGCAGGAAATCCGATGCTTTGCCCTCGATCTTGTAGGTGTAGCGCGGGAGATCGTCGGCGGTCTGCACGGGAATTTTGCCGCCCGCGGGAGGCTGGGCCGCGGGTGGCTTGTCCTGCGCTGCGGCGGGCATTGCCAGACCGCAGACTGCGATCATCAGCGCCGTCGCCATTGAACGTGCAACCAGACCACCAGCCAACAGCCGACCATTTCGATCAAACATCTGACAATCCTTGCATTGGGTGACCAAACCGCGGCGCGCGATACGCTTGGCGCGCTGCGGGGCCAATGGTAGCGGGATCGTGACACGCTCCGGATCAGCCCCGTGATCGGCCCGCATTCAGGGCCATGGCGTAGGCCTCCGCGGCTCGAAACAGTCGGTGCCGCACCGCGCCCATGCCGATGCCCATGGCCCGCGCGATGTCCTCGAGCTGTTGATCCTCGATGATGCGCATCCGCAGCAGCTCGCGCTGCTCATAGGGCAGCCGATCAAGGGCGGCCTGCATGGCGGCCGCCCGCTCGCGATAAATCGCGGCCCTGCTGGGGGTCGCCGTCGCGGCCGGGAGCTCTCCCAGCGGGCGAACGGCGCGCGAACCATTCTGCGGCGTATTGCCTGTTTTTTCCCTGGGGTCTGAATCGGTTCGCTTCAGTCGCCCGTCGTGGTTGGCCAGATCGACGATCACCCGCTCAACGAGCACCTTCACGAAGACGCGAAACGCACGAACGCCCTTCCATTCGATGGACTCCCGCTCGCCCCACGCCTGCGAGAGCGCTTCCTGATAAATGTCTTCGGGGGAGTGCTGCAAACGCAGCTTGTCGCTCATTCGAGATTCAATGAAGAGAAGCAGCGCGGGGGGGTTGAGGTCGGCCACCAGATTCTGCCAATCGGCGGCGTTGTCGCTTACGAGCGGGTTGGGCGAGGGTGGTTCCACTGTCGATTGTGGGGAAGTATCGAACATAGACCACAGCACCTTTTGATCGACGTTGCCAACGCCGAAACAGAGTTTTCGCAGGATAAAGTAGGACTTAGACTTAGGGAATACGCGACATTCGAGCTTGGTGTTCCCCGGCGCACCATTCTTCACGAGCAACGATCCGAAGGCCGGTGAAGAGTGCTTCAAACCATCTGCACTCCTGTTCAAGCGATCATGCGGGGCGAATCGGGCGTATCGACCACGGACGCGAAAGCGTCGATAGAACGGCGGAGCGGGCGGCGGTGATCTGAGGACCGATAACTCGTTCGCACGTCGAAGCGCTCGTTTTGCTCATTTCCAGTGCCTTGTCTACTATTCAATCCGTTCATCCGCATAAACGGATGATTCCCCAAGTTGCCGGGAGTGTCTAATGGCCAGTCAGTTCCTTCACCATCTCCGCAAGCGCGTCCTCGTGTTTGACGGCGCTATGGGCACGAGTATTTTTCAGCGGACGCTCTCGATCCACGACGACTATTGCGGCTGCGAGAACTGCACGGACATTCTCGTGAGGACCCGCCCCGACGTGATTCAGGAGATTCACGAGTCGTTCTTGGTGGCGGGAGCGGACTGCGTGGAGACCGATTCCTTTGGCGCCAACAAGCTCGTGCTGTCGGAGTTCGGGCTTACGCCCGAGACGCGCTCGCTGAACAAGATGGCGGCCGAGGTGGCCCGGGCCGCGTGCAGGAAGCACAGCAGCAGCGACAAGCCGCGGTTTGTAGTCGGTTCGATGGGGCCGGGCACCAAGCTCATTACGCTGGGGCACACGACCTGGGACGAGCTGTTTGACTCGTACCTTGAACAGGCCCGGGGCTTGCTTGACGGCGGAGTGGATGCGTTCCTGCTTGAGACCTGCCAGGACATTTTGCAGATCAAGTGCGGCGTGAACGCGATTCTGGCGGCGCTGGCCGAGCGGAACAAGACGACTGACGATGTGCCGATCATGGTCTCGCTGACGATCGAGACGACCGGCACCATGCTGGTGGGCACGAGCATTGAGGCCGCTGTTGCGGTGCTGAGTCAGTACCCGATTCTGTCACTGGGCCTCAACTGCGCCACGGGGCCGACGGAGATGTCTGACCACGTTGCGTATCTTGGCAAGCACTGGGGCGCGCAGCGCTCGGGGCCGGCGAACAAGTTTGTCTCGTGCATGCCCAACGCCGGGCTGCCGGTGCTGGTTGAGGGCCGGACGGAGTACCCGCTTGGCCCGCAGCCCTTCGCCGAGGCGATGCTCAAGTTTGTTTCGGGCAGCGGCGTGAACATTGTCGGCGGGTGCTGCGGCACGACGCCCGAGCACATTCGCCTGCTGGCGGAGGCGGTCTCAAAGTTGCCGACGCGGCGTGAGGGGCGAACCATCGCAACGCCGTCGGTGGCGTCGCTGTTCTCGCCAACTGAGTATCGCCAGGACAACTCGCTCTTGATCATCGGCGAGCGGATGAACGCGTCGGGCTCGCGCAAGTTCAAGCAACTGCTTGAGGCCGATGATTTTGACGGGATCGTGAGCCTGGCGCGCGAGCAGGTTCGCCACGATTCTGCGCATGTGCTGGATGTGAACGTCGATTACGCAGGCCGCGACAACGCCCGCGACATGCACGAGGTGGTGACGCGGGTGGTTCGGCAGGTTGATTCGCCCTTGATGCTCGACAGCACGCAGCTCAAGACGCTCGAGGCGGGCCTGAAGCTGGCGGGCGGCAAGTGCATCATCAACTCGGCCAACTTTGAGGATGGCGAGCACAAGTTTGACCAGGTGTGCGTTATGGCCAAGACGTACGGCGCGGCCATCGTCATCGGGTCGATCGATGAGGACAAAGAAGCGTCGATGGCGCGAACCGCCGATCGCAAGCTGGCCATCGCACAGCGGGCGTTTGATCGCGCCACAACGATCCACGGGCTCGATCCGTCGGACCTGATGTTCGACCCGCTGGTGCTGCCGATTTCAACGGGCATGGAGAGTGATCGCCGCTCGGCGCTTGAAACCATTGAGGGGGTTCGCCGGATCAGCAAGTCGCTGCCCGAGTGCCAGACCACCGTCGGTCTGTCCAACGTCTCCTTCGGCCTGCGGCCCGCCGCGCGGATCGTGCTTAACTCGGTGTTTTTGCACGAACTTCGAGAGGCCGGCCTCACGAGCGCCATCCTGCACTTTTCCAAGATTCTGCCCAAGAACAAGATTCCGCAGGAGCAGTGGGACGCGGCGCTTGAACTCGTCTATGACAAACGCCGCGAGGGATTCGATCCGCTCTCGTACTTCATTGACCTGTTCAAAGACGCCACGGCCGCGGCGGCCGTGCGCGAGACCAGGTTTCTCACGCTTGAAGAGCGGTTGCAGCAGCACATCATTGACGGCGAAAAGGAAGGCCTGCAGAAGACCTTGGGCGAGGCGCTCGCCAAGTACAAGCCGCTCGACATCATCAACGATCATCTGCTTGGCGGCATGAAGGTTGTCGGCGAGTTGTTTGGCTCGGGCGAGATGCAGCTTCCATTCGTGCTGCAATCGGCCGAAACGATGAAGATGGCCGTCGCCCATCTCGAGCCTTTCATGGAGAAGAAGGAAGGCCAGACCAAGGGCAAGATCGTGCTCGCCACCGTGAAGGGTGATGTGCACGACATTGGCAAGAATCTGGTGGACATCATTTTGAGCAACAACGGCTACACGGTGTACAACATCGGCATCAAGCAGCCGATTGCCGACATCCTGAAGGCCTGGCGCGAGCACAATGCCGACGCGATCGGCATGAGCGGACTGCTCGTCAAGAGCGTGAACGTGATGGAGGACAACCTCAACGAGCTCAACGCGGCGGGCGTGACGGTACCGGTGCTGCTGGGCGGGGCCGCTCTCACACGTCACTACTGCGAGGGGCACCTGCGCAACATCTATAAGGGCGCGGTGCTCTACGGCAAGGACGCGTTTGAAGGGCTCCGCAGCATGGACTGCATTGTGGGCGGTCAGCTTGAGCTGCTGAGCGCCGAGATTGAAGACCGCCGGGGCAAGCGCTCAAAGGCCGAGGAACTGATCGCGCGCACGCGCGGCGAGCAGGGCAAGCGCGTCGAGGCGTTTGAACAGAGCAAGGCCGATCGTGCTGCGGGTGGAGGCGGCACCAGTGTGGCCGTTATCGAGCGGAGCGACACGCCGTTTGATGGCCCGATTCCCCGCGCGCCGTGGTTTGGCTCACGGGTCATCACCGATATTGATCTTGATCAGATCTACGGCTTCGTCAACAAGATTGCTCTTTATCGCGGCCAGTGGCAATACAAGAAAGGTGCCAAGGACGACGCCGATTATGAGGCGCAGGTTCGCGACGATGTTGAGCCGATCTTCAAGCGGCTGTGCGAGCAGTGCAAGCGCGAGAAGATCCTGCGACCTGCCGTGGTGTACGGGTATTTTCCGTGCAACGCCGATGGTGATGATCTGGTGATCTATGACCCGACGCAGATGAACCCCGACGGCACCGGCACGCGGCGCGAGATCGAGCGGTTCGTCTTCCCGCGCCAGAGCGGTTCCAAGCGGCTGTGCATCAGCGACTTCTTCCGGCCAGTTGAGACGGGCCAGTTGGACGTGGTGGCGTTCCACTGCGTGACCATGGGCCGCGAAGTGAGCGAGGCGGCGGCCAAGCTGTTCGCGGCCAACAACTACAAGGAATATCTCTACCTGCACGGCATGGGTGTGGAGTGTGCCGAGGCGCTGGCCGAGATGTGGCACAAGCGGATTCGCCAGGAACTCGGCATCGCCGGCGATGATTCGCCGCGCGTCAAGGAACTCTTCACGCAGAAGTACCGCGGCAGCCGCTATTCGTTCGGCTACCCGGCCTGCCCGGACATGAGCGACCAAGAGAAGCTCTTCCGCCTTGTCGATCCGGCGCGGATCGGGTGCGAGCTGACGGACAACTGGCAGATGGTGCCCGAGCAGAGCACGAGCGCGATTGTGGTGCATCACCCGGCGGCGAAGTACTTCAACGTGTGAGCGGGCGGCGCGAGTGTGACGACGGGGACGGCGTGCCGCGGAGGCGGCGAGCGCTCGGGTTTGTCAAGCGCTCACCGGTGGGTGAGAAGGTCATTGCAGCGAAGTGCCAACTTTCCACTCGCAGAACCCGGGCGGCGCGGCGCCCGGCTTCACCCACACCGCCATCAGTGAGTGGTCCAGCAGCCGCCCGTCATCGGCGCGGAACATGGCCCGCTGCAGCCCCTCCTCGAGAAACCCCATCGACAGGTACAGCTTCACCGCTGCCAAGTTCTCTGGTATCACGCCCAGCGTCACCTTGGTGAGCTCTGTGTTCTTCCAGGCGTGATCGAGCACCACGCTGAGGAGCGCCCGCCCCAGCCCCAGCCCGCGCACCTTCGCACTCATTCCCATTCCAATATCGCCGCTGGTCGAAAGCCGCCGGCGCGCATCGTGCCGCAGGCCCACCATCCCCACCAGTTCGCCATCGATCCACGCCCCCACTAAGCATCCCGCGACACTCTCGCGCAGCTCCCGAATCACTTGCAACTGCACTTTCGCGTCGGTCCCGAGATCCGCTGGCGTGCTCACGATGTAGGGCGACGTGAGCGCCGCCTCGCGGCGCTGTGCGAGGGACACGGCCGCGTGCTCCTCTCCGAGCGATTCAATCACGACGCTTGCGCCGTTCTTCAGTGTCACCGTTACGGGCTTGATCACACTCATGCCGTCACCGATTTTCCTGGCCCGGCCGCATCAAACCCCGGCCATCCGCCAATCGCGCCCGCGCCGCTGTTTCCGGTTTCAACTGGTCCACCCGGTCCATCTGATCCACCGGCCATGCCCGATCGTCGCGTTATCCCGATGAAGTCCGTTGTGGCCCGCTCACCGCCCGCGGCCTGCACCAACATGGAAATCTGCCCCCGGTGATACGTTGAGTGGTTCAGCACGTGGGTCACAATCTCTTCAACCGTTGAGACCCAAGGCATCCCCTCGTTGCTGTGATACCGGACGCTCATTGCGAGCTTCGCATCATCCATTGCCTCAAGAACACGCTGCCACGCGCCGTCGAGCATCACACACTCGCGCTCCACCTCATCAATCCCGCATGTCGGCCACATCACAAACGGTCGCTTTTGCAATACTTCCAGCCGCACCAGCCACTCATACCGCGCCGAGTTGATGTGCCCCATCACCTCTGCCGCCCGTGCTGCGGGCGGTTTCCCATGCGCCCATTCGCTCGCCAACTTGGCGGGTTGCTTGAGCGCCGACCGGATCGACTCGATGGCCCGCCGATTCGCCTCGACCTCTGCCACCAGTATTCGCTGCAAATGCGCTGTCACACTCATTGTCGCTGCTCCACCAGATCGGTTTTCCAACAAGGTTCACCGGCAACGGCGAGGGACGCATCGAGCGAGCTGGCCACGCCATGAGTCGATTCGCGGCGGTAACCGTTTCACGCGTCACATTCTTGGACATTGTTGCAGGTTTGATCGAGTGCAGGTGGGCAACCGCGGCGATGCGAGGTACATTGTGATCACGCGAGCGTGCCCCGGCCCAAAGGACGACGCGGCGTGAAGGATCGAGCGAGATGCGACGGCGGTGTTCCAAGGTATTTCCGCAGCTTATGGCCCTTGGCGTCGTCACTCTGATGATCGCGCTGCCGGTGGCGACGGCCCGTGCGCAGCTCAAGCCCGAGGAGGTCCTTGTGGTCTATGACTCGCGGATTCTCGACTGCCGGCCGGTAGCTGAGTATTACGCTGGCTCGGCCAAGGTGCCCGGTGGTGCAGGGGGGATGGCGGGTATTCACCCGGGGGTGAACGCGGTGAACCTGGCGACGCTCGGCGTTCCCGCGCTGGCCATGGGCGATACCACCTACGCCGAGTTCGTCGCGCGGCTGCGCGACCCGCTTCGCGCCCACCTCACGGCGACCGGGCTGACCACGAATGTTCGTTCGATTGTGCTGTGTAAGGGGCTGCCGCACCGCATTCAGGACACGGACAACGCCGCAGTCGGCGACAACCCGCCGCTGGCCGAGACCGAGTTCCTGGCTGGCGATTACAACTGTGCGAGCGTTGATTCCGAGCTCACGCTGCTGTGGCAGAACCTGAACGCGGGCGAGGCCGGCGGCGGAGGCGACTCAAAGGCCGACGGAATCATCCTCAACCCCTACGCCCGAGCCACGCTGCCGATCACGGCGTTCACGAGCGCGAACATCATGGTGGCCAAGGCGTTTTCGCAAGTCGAGTCACCGGCCGGGCTTATCTGGTCGGGCGCAACGGGCGCGGGCGCAGCGCAGCTCACGCCGGGCGACATGTACCTTGTGTGTCGGCTTGACGGTCGCTCGGTGCTTGATGTGCGGGCCATGATCGATCGGGCGCAGACCCTTGTCGTCAACCCCGACACGGCCGTGTTCGTGCTTGACGAGTCGAACAGCAACGCCGTGGCCGATGCCGCCGAGACCGACGAGCTTGACAATCAGGGGCCGCCCGAACTGCGACTGGGCGACGACTACGAGCAGACCCGCGACCTGCTGATTGCCGATCGCCGGTACCTAGCGGCGAACATTCGCTACAACGCGCTGGGCGGCAACGCCAACTTCCTGGTCGGCCCGCGCATTGAGTTTGACGGGCTGGGCATCGTGATCCGCGGCCCGGTGTTGCTGCTGGCAACCGAGGGGGCGAATCACAGCATCATCCAGAACACACCGCCGACGCCGATGATGGGCAGCCAGTATCCGCGCTCGTTCAAGTACGCACGCGGGGCGGTGTTCAACTCAATCGAGTCAGCCAATGGGCGCGACTTTGGCGGCATTGGTCCCAACTTCGGGCAGGCGCAGGCGGCTGACTTCCTGGCGGCGGGCGGCACGTTTGCCGTGGCCAACGTGTGGGAGCCCTTTACGTGGACGATTCCTGACAACCTCCCGATCGCGCGGAGCTTCTTCCTTGGCGGGCTCTCGTGGGCCGAGGCCGCGTACGCCGCGCTGCCGGCGCTCTCGTTTCATCAGATCGTGCTGGGCGACCCGCTGGCGCGGGTGATTCGCACGAGCGAGGATATCAATGGCGATGGCACGCTCAATGTGGACGACCTGTATGCCTGGCAGGCGACGCCGCGGGACTTGAATCATGACGGCATCGCCAATGCGGTAGATCGTCTTATCCTTGAGACGGCTGTTCGCGGGAGCGAGAACACGTTCATGAAAGGGCCGCAGCGATGACGAGGCACAGCTGCACTCTGGCCGCCCGGTTCGTGCGCGAGGCAGTTTGCCCAGTGCTTGTACTCGCGTTGATGGCGGGGACGCGCTCGGTAATGGCGCAGCCGGTGGCAGAATCGGAACCCAACAACGCCAAACCGCAGGCCAACCCGCGATTCGGCCAGTTTGATGGGCTGGTGGCGACGGGGGTGACGACGGGCTCGAGCACGAGCGTGGCGGGCACGACGAGCGCTGACTACTTTCGCATTCAGTCACCGTTCCGCCAGCGCGGGCTCTATCGCCATCGCCTGGTGCTCTCGTCGCCGACGGCGGGGCTGGTGGGCTCGATCCGTGGCCGCTCGCAGATGGGCGGATTTGCGGACGCGAACTCGGACGTTGGGGTGCAGACGTCGATCCCGCTGGGCGCAGTGAGTGTGTTCAATCAGTTTTACTCGCAGGGCAACCCGGGGCCGGACATTTACTATCGCGTGACGGGCACGCCGGCGACGACGGGGCAGTACTCCGTGACGCTTGAGACGTTGCCGATTGCGCCGATTCGCGCGGGCGTGTTCCGGGCCAATGTGCCGATGACCGTCTCGACCGTGGGCGAAGGTCCGACGGCGGATACGGAGATCACCAACTTCACCGCCATCGGCAACGACGATGCGGGGCCGGACACGCAGCAGAGCACGCTGGTATTCACCCCGATCAACGGCACGTCCACGATTGCGATCAGTGACTTTAATCTGTGCAACAGCAGCGGCTCGATCGGCGTTGGCGAAGGCTTCCGCGACGGCAACGTGCTCGACTTCATCGGTACGGTGGTGTGCTCAAGCACCCAGAGCAATGTGAACATGTCGTTCTCCATGACCGACGGCACGGTCACGCGGCGGTACTCGGCGGTGAAGCCGGGGCCGTTTGATGTGGTGTTCGTCGAGTTCACAGTGGTCGATGACCCGTGCTATGCGGACTTTAACAGCGACGGCACGCTCAACCCTGATGACCTGGCCGACTACATCAGTGGATTCTTCGGCCAGCCGCCGAACCCGGCGGCGGACTTCAGCGGGGATGGCCTTATCGATCCCGATGATCTGGCGGATTACATCGCGGCGTTCTTTGCGGGGTGCTAACTTGTGGGATCGTCGCTCGGATTTTTCGATCACGCCAACGGCGCCCATCATGCGCGGACCATTTTGCACGTTGACATGGATGCGTTCTTTGCTGCGGTTGAGCAGCGGGATGATCCGTCGCTGCGCGGGAAGCCAGTGCTGGTGGGCGGGGGCCGTGGCGGGACGGGCAAGCGCGGGGTGGTGACGGCGGCGAGTTATGAGGCGCGGGTGTTTGGGTGCCGGAGCGCGATGCCGATGGCGAAGGCGCGGGCGCTGTGCCCGCAGGCGATTGTGGTGCCGGTGCGGATGAGCGTGTACGCAGGGATCAGCG
>Ga0105049_10004238_pt1 | contig 16836 bp, 13 predicted proteins | sample MAT06_FD_78087 | JGI IMG/M metagenome (GOLD analysis project Ga0105049, IMG submission 78087) | Freshwater microbial communities from Lake Fryxell liftoff mats and glacier meltwater in Antarctica - MAT-06 | ecosystem: Environmental > Aquatic > Freshwater > Ice > Liftoff microbial mat | place... | reverse complement strand
CGCGGGGGCCTTGGCGGCCTTGGTGGCTTTTTTGGTTACTTTTGACTTACTGGCCTTGGACGTAATCTTCTTTGCCATAATTTATAGATCCGAATGGAAGCTCCGAGATACCAGCCGGGAACACGCCGCAGGATCTGGAGCAGAACAACATCGCCTCTCACACCGATACGTTACATCACCCTTACCGGATGCTATATTAGTATCGACACAATATCAAGTTGTACTAAAAAAATTATTGACTCTGTATTCCCAGCCGGGAGAGCAGGCCGTCGAAGTGATCGATCGAATAGAACTCGATGCTTAACTTACCTTTCGAGCCGGAACGATCGGTAGTAATTAGCACCTTTGTGCTTAACTTCTCGCCAATTCTGCGCTCAAGATCTCTTAACACCGCGTGCCGCGCCCTGGCTTCCTCGTCTTTGACTGCTTTAGTTCCGATGTTCTCGGGGCTGACAGCGTGGGCCTTCGCTAACATCTCGACTTTGCGCACGTTCCACCCCCCCACCGCTGCCTCACGCGCCAAAGAAAGGCGAGCTTCGCCGGGAGGTATTGCTAATAAAGCCTTTCCATGGCCGCCCGAGAGGTCGCCGCGGGCGATCATCTCAGTGATTTCTTGTTCTAATTCCGTTAGTCTCATCAAGTTGGTGATTGTGGACCGGTCCAGTCCCACTCGTTCCGACAGCTGAGCGGCGCTAAGACCAAACTTCGCAACCAACTGCTTGAGGGCCACCCCACGCTCTATAGGATTAAGGTCCTCTCGCTGAACGTTCTCCACCAATCCCCATTCAGCCGACTGCTCGTCCGTAAGCCGTCGCACGATTGCCGGTACGGACGCTAGCCCGGCCAGTCGAGCGGCTCTCCACCTTCGTTCACCCGCGACTAGCTCGAATCCACCCTTGATCTCCCGAACTATAATTGGCTGCATCACGCCCGAATGGCGGATTGAATCCGCGAGCTGCTCGATCGTCGCTTGGATCATCGTCTTGCGCGGCTGGAAGGGACTTACTGCGATCGCCTCGATCACAATCATCTGAATTATGTCTGTACTCGAGGGCGAAGGCCGCGATTGAATCTCGGCCCCGCTAGCGTTTGGAACGGAGATTAGAGATCCAATTCCTCTACCGAGCTTTCGCACGGCACCTTTATTTTGAGTCGCATCATTGCGGGCCATATACGAATCCTTTCGTTGTTGGCGCACAATAGTCACCCGCGGGTGGGTTGTTCCACGTGAAACCCAAGTTTCACCGCGAAAAAGTTTTGAATCACTAGGGCGCATCCGTGTGTTCCACGTGGAACACCCGCCATCAGCTCTCGACAATCACGACATCGTCAGCCGCGATCCCTAGCTCCACCGCTTGCCCGATAGCGGGCGTCTCGGTCCCAGGATTATGCATCGCGGCGAGTAATCGCTCTCCCCCTTCGAGCTCAACGGTAAACTGCACCGCATCGCCCAAATAGACTGACTCAGTCAATGTGCCGCGCAGCCCCTTCGATCCTCTAGCTCTAGAAACAGTGATGGCCTCTGGACGAACAGAGACGATCACGGAGCCAAGCGGCCTGCCTTCACCGTGAGAGGTCTTCACCGTTACAGACTTTAGCTTGACCTCGTCCGTCGCGATAAGCTGCGCCGCCAAGAAGTTTGTCTCCCCTAAGAAAGACGCCGCGAACGCGGTACGCGGCTTTGTATACAAGCCTCTCGGAGTTCCCACCTGCTCAACCCGACCATCGCGAAGAATGGCGATTCGATCCGCCATACTTAAAGCCTCCTTCTGGTCGTGCGTCACGTACACAGTTGTCATCCCAAACAGCTTGCAAAGCCGGCGGATCTCACTTCGCAGCTCGATCCTTAACTTCGCATCCAGATTCGACAGAGGCTCGTCCAAAAGCAGTACGGCTGGCCGGATAACAATCGCTCTTGCCAGCGCGACTCGTTGCTGCTGACCGCCAGAAAGTTGGGTCGGCCGCCTCGACGCATACTCCGACATCTTCACCGCCTCCAGCGCCTCCCCTACTCGTCGCTTCTTCTCGATACCAACTATTTTACGAACATCCAACCCAAATCCCACATTCCCCTCGACGGTCATGTGCGGCCAGAGGGCATAGGACTGGAAAACCATTCCCGTGTTCCGCCGCTCCGGCGGGAGCGATGTTACATCTTGACGCTGCCCGGCGAAATCAAACCAAAGTTTCCCCGACGTCGGCTCAATAAACCCGGCAATCATTCGCAAAAGCGTCGTTTTGCCGCAACCTGACGGACCCAGAAGAAAGAAGAGTTCGCCCGGCTCAATCGTAAGCGAAATCGAGTCAACCGCCGCGGGCCCCGTAGGACTTGACGAAAATGACTTCCGTAATCGGTCAATATTAATACCTGTGGCGGCTTGCATTGCGGGGAAAGGTAGCGACAGGCGAGCGGTGGGGGAAGGGTGTATCATTCGCCCCCAAGCGACCGCGGGAAAAGGAGTTCACTATGAGTGAACCGGGCCGTTTGGAAAACCGCGGCAGTTCTGCGCCCGCTCTTCAATCGAGGTATCCGCGTGCAAAGGCGATCCCCTGTTTTGCTAGAACTGGAAAAACTTCGTCGCTTTCGTGCGAAGGTCGCGCCCGATCTCTCGCTGCATCAAGATATCACCGAGCTGTACAAGAACTTCTCGAAGCACCACAAGACCACCGGCCTCCTCGACGATGTGTGGAGAGAGATCGCCCCCCACGAGTTCGTCGATCGCGCTTCGATTAAGAAGATCGGCTCCGACGGTGTGCTCACTGTTGTGGTCTCTGACTCCGCCGCGGCGTGGGAGTTTGATCAGTGGTTGCGCGGCGGAGGGCTCGCGGCGATGAAGAAGAAGTGCAAGACTCCCATCAAGTCTGTCCGCATCGAGCAGTAGCTATTGGTAATAGAACTCTTCGATCGTTCGCCGCCAATCTTCTGCGCTCTCAACCCCGATCATCTTTCGCTTAATTTCGTCGCCTCGCGGGTGATGGTGCGCGAACTTAATTCCAAACTTTCGCATCATTTTGCTCGTGGCCTCTTCGCCGTGCTTGAAGCGCCGGGTGACCGCCAAAGAGAGATCAAAGTGCGACTGCAACGCGGCACGCTGCTGCTCGATAGTGGGGGGGATGGGCCTCTCGCCGGCCATCATTCCCCGAGCCTGCGCGAATATCCAGGGATTGCCGATACATCCTCTGGCAACGGACACCGCGTGAACACCGGTGTAAGCAATCATACGGAATATATCGTTTACGTTCCAGATATCCCCGCTACCGAAAATTACGTTATCCGGATACCGCGCGACAAGATCTCGCAGGAACGTCCACCGGCTCGGCCCGATGTAACGTTGCTCGACAGTCCTGGCATGAACAGTTGCCCATGCATATCCGATCGACCGTAGCGCGGCGAAAATCACCTCGAAGTTCTCCACCATTTCCGGGGTGTCGTCGAACGATCGACGCATCTTAACCGTGCACGCAATGCGCGATGGAACCGCCTCTCGAACCGCCTCAAGAATTCTGATCGCCCCTTTAGGCTCGGTAAGCCAATGACCGCCTCGCGACTTACGTTCAATCTTTTTGACCGGACAGGCTAAGTTAACATCGATCGCCTGGAAAGAAGCAGGCGCGATAACTTCAGACTCCCGTGGTAATCCGTCGCTGCTGAGCTCTTCCGCCGCGAACTTATCATCCACCGGCCAGATTCCCACCTGCTCGCCCCCCGCAGTTCGCAAATGTTGCCGAAGAACCCCATGCTCGCCGCCTTCCGTTCCGGCTTCTCTGAGCGCCATTTGCGCGGCGAGCACCCGATACTCGCGATCGGTCCGAACCTTCTGTTCGACCATCTTCACCGCAGCCGCGGCCATTTCGGCCGGCTCGCTCCCCATAATCTGCCCCACCAGCGGGTGGTCCTCGGGTCCGCCGGGCACGTTGTCATGCAGTTCGCCAAGGTCAGCTTTATCAAACCCGCGCCCGCCCGCCAACAGAGTGCGATCAAGCAGCGCCTCGGTTATACACAATGGGCAGCCATGCCGACGCGCGACAATCCGCATCGCTGCGTCCGAATAACCAGCGAGGCCCGCCTGAAAGAACGGTGCATCAAAACCGGGAATAAGGGCGGAAATTCTGCTGTCAACCCCGCGCTGGCCGATCAACTTCGCTACCTCGAAGGCGTCAATTGCTTCTGACCCCGGCGCAATGGCTGGGGATGGGGCAGTGGCATTGTGAGATTCGCAGGACACTCATCACTATAAGGATGCATTCTGCACATCGTAAAAGTGTCGCCAGGGCGGCCACGGATGTTAGTACTGCGTACGTTCTGGCGGCGTCACGGCGGAATCGCAGACCAGTCTCTACGGGAATGAGGGCCATTCGTCGCGTAGAGAGGTAGTGACGAACGATCGCGATGCGGGGCGACCGCAGATCGACGTCGTCTAGAGGGAACGAATACCCCTCCCGTGTCGTAGTAAACTACTTCGGCACGACGTTTGGCACCGGCCAACAATCAAGAGGCTACAAGAGCGCAAGCGTAAGACAACGTGGCAACACGATTACATCAACGACGCTGCGGCATACGAAGGCATTTGAAACATTGGAGACTATTACAGTGCAACACTTAAGTCAGCAACACATCGTCGGTACTTCGGCCAGCGCGATCTCTTTCGCCCGGCACCGTTTCGGCACGCGCTCTCTCTGTGCGCTGCTCTTGACCGTCGCGGCCGGCGCCTCGTTCGTGGTTTCAGGCGTGGCCCAGGCCCAACCAGTCGCGGCAAAGGCGACTGATGAGGCACCTGATGAAGTAATCTTAAGAAGCGGGAAGACTTTTAAAGGTAAAGTCATCTCTGAGACCGCGACCACGGTTAAGTTTAAGGGAGTGGTTGATGGTATCTCATTCGAGACCGAGTTTAGCAAAACCGACGTTCTCAAGGTGATTCGAGGCACTCCTACCGCTACCGACGCGGCGACCGCTGCTGACGCAAAGAAAACCGCCGACTCAACAAAGTCAGCCAGTGCTGGTTCGGATACCAAGAAGGCTGACACATCAGCGGTTTCCGCCTCTGATCAGGTGCGATTCTACTGGATCACACTCGAAGGCCACCTAGGTGAAGAGATCACCCAAACCCCGCTGCGCGAAGCGATCAACGACGCTCGTGCCAACAACTGTCAGACAATCATCATCGATTATCGTCCCGCTTGGGTTGCCGATGAACGCGACCCGCTCCCGGAACTGATGTCGAACTTTGATGAAATGTTTCGTGCGGAGCCGCTGGCGGAGATCTTTACCGACGATCTCCGTAAAGACTGGCCCGTCAAGCCCCGCGTCGTGTTCTGGATCAAGAACGCCATGGGGGGCGCGGCAATGCTCCCCCTAGTGTGCCCGGAAGTTTATTTTACAAGCACCGCTACCCTCGGCGGCCTCGGCAACCTCGGCCGCATGTTCGACGGCGTAGGCGACGAGGTTGTACGTCTGAAGCAGCGGTCGCTGCGCATGGGTCACGCCGAAGGCTGGACGTTGGCTGGCGGTTACGATTTCAGGCTTATCCGCGCCATGTCCTATCCTAATTATGTTCTTTCATACCGGATGACCGACGGGAAGCCCGACCTCTTCGAGGACTACCCCAGCAATCCTGGCGAGGAGCTACTCACCGACGACGGCAAGGAAACCAACGCAGATTCCCTGCAAGCCATTCTCCGCGGCGTGGGCAACGACGTACTTAATATCGATGCCCGGCTCGGCGAGATTCTTGGTATAAATAGGAAGACCGTCGACAGTAAGGACGACCTCCTCGCCGCGATGGAAATCGCCATCACCGGAGTCGAGGTTCCCGGCCGCAGCAAAAACATCATGCGCGACTGGACGACCGGGCTCGATAATACCAAGCGTCAACTTAAGAAGCTCCGGCAGGACTTTGACGACGTGCGAGTGCAAGATCCCGGCGATTTTGGCGCTCGCTCCAAGGCGCGAGGTCAGCGTCGAACAATGCTCGAGCAAATGTTGCGCCTGCAGAAGGGTCGCTTCGGCGAAGGGCTCACCGCCCGTTGGCTCTACGAAACAAGGATACCTGATGAACTCGTAATTGGTATCGAGCTCGAAACCATCCGCATCGAGCAGACCAAGGATCGCAAATAATTTCTTTCACCGAACCACGTAATACAGTCGGCTCGCACCAAAGTAAACTTCTGATTCCTACGAGGCAGCTTCGCCGCGTACGGGTCAGCAACGAAGAAGATCAATCATTATGAAACTCTCAAACATTCTCGCCGGGCTGCGGATGGGAAGCGCCGGTCATAGCCGCGGGCTCGCCGCGTTCACGGCCGCCGCAATCTTCAGTGTAATGTCCGCGTTCGCGTTACCTACATTCGCCGCGGATACGTTGGTCCTTAAAGATGGCAAAGTGCTGGAAGGCACTCTCGTCCGCGAGGCCGACGGCATCGTTTGGTTTAAATATTCAGTCGGTGGTATTGAAACTACCACCATGTTTACCACAACCGAGTACGTCAAGCTTCAGCGAGACACCAAGCCCACAGGTGAGACTAAGCTGGCAGATAAGACCAAGTTAGACCAGAGTGCGACGGCACCATCAGGTACCTCCGTTCCCACCGCCACTCCTAGCGATGCTTCAAAACCAGCCGTAGCCCCCAACAGCAAACCCGGCGTGCCACGCGCCACCGTGATTACGTTGGGCGAAACTCGTGATGGCAAGCAGGGCGACATGGTGGGTATTTACATGACCGCTTACGCCTTGCAACAGATGCGGCCCATGCTCGAAGAAGAACTGGGCAAAGATGGAACGGGGATTGTGGTGCTCCGCATTAACAGCGGTGGGGGATATTTGCTTGAGATTCAGAACCTCAGCGACGAAATCCATAACGTCTACAAGAACAAGTTTCGCACCGTCGGTTGGATCGACTCGGCAATCTCCGCCGCGGCCATGACCGGCATCGCCCTCGAAGAAATCTACTTTTCTGATAAAGGCCACTTCGGTGCGTGTACCGGATGGTCTGGTCAGCTCACCGCGATGAAAGGCATCTCGCTTGAACGCGTTCTAATTATGATGCAGGCGATCTCGGCCCGCGGCAACTACGACCCCCTCATTATGCGTGCTATGCAGATCGATATGCCTCTTTCCGCAACTCGCGGAGCTGATGGAAAAATGCAGTTCTTTGCCGATGAAACATCCGGCGACTTCATTGTGAACCGTAAGGGTGAGATTCTCACGCTTAACTCGCAGACCGCCACACAGATAGACTTTTCACGCGGCACAGCCAGCACGCTCGCTGAACTGACCAAGGCAATGGGTTTCCAGGAACTTAACTGGGTTGGTGAAGATGTCCCCGGTTCGCTCTATCCCATCTCACGTTCCGAAAAATGGAATATCGCCTACCGTAAACAAGTGAAGATAGATGAGGATCTCACTCAGCAATATTTCGCTACCTTCAACATGAATGTGCAGGCCGCGTCGGGTGAGCAGACACGTGAGGGACGCGCCAGGTTTGTCGGTCGTGCCAGAGCGGCGCTTGATCGCATCAAGGCCATGATCCGCAACAATCCTAACTTCATGTGGGTTGCACTCAATCTTCCCGATGAAGAGGCCTACAAGGAGTTCTTGGCTAAGCAGGAAAAGGTTCTCCGCGATCTCATGCGGTAACACTTCATCTCGCCCCAATAAAATAAACCCTAGAACGCCGCCCCAAGGGTGGCGTTTTTTTTAAACGCAACTGCCTCTCCTGACGCCCAGCCCTGAGCCAGCCCGCAACTCGTGGCGCACGTCCGAAGGATCATTCAAGCGCGCCAGCAGATCGCCACTCACACTTCCATCGGTAGTGCGATAAAACAGCGAGAGCGCGAGTACACTTAAGACATCCGCCCGATCGGTTGACAGAGTAACCCTTGAGCTTTTCTTATGCTCCGAGCCTTCTGCCGCTACATCACCCGTTACGCCAGGCTCTTGCTGTTCACCCCTTGGGGCGCAGTGCTTGCGGTGCTTGTTGGCGCTGCGAACGTGCTCGGGTTCCCCCCTCGATCGCCACCGCCTTGGGGTCCCAGCACGATGAAAGTTGGCTCGCCAGGCGAGTTGTATTACGTGCGCATGTGGCAGCGGCTGCCTCCTGGCCTCGCCCTCCCCGGGTACACCGGTACATCCACAGGAACCAGCAGTCCGGGAGATGGCTGGCTAAGCATGTCCCATCGAACGTGGTTCGCCCGCGTCGACAACCCATCCTCTTCATCGGCAGGCGCAACACCGTCGTTTGACTATAATATTACATCTGTAAACGATGGCAGTTATGAAGATTGGTACGCCCCTGATTCGCAGGGCCGCCGCCCCCAATTTATGGTCACGCTCTCCGGCGAACAGTCGGCAACCCTGATCTACTGGCCGCTCCTGCTTCGCTCTCGGCTGCATTTAAGCATGACGCCTCTGGCCGGGTTGGAAGGCTTGGATCAAAGCGTAAGTGATTCGGAGATCACTCGAGCGGCCGTGTGGCGCGCTGTCGAAAACTACGAGAGCGATCAAAGCACCCTCCTCGGCAAAGTAAGTCATGACGATACCGCCTTGCCACAGCTCCCCCGCCGGCTCGGTTCTTCGCTGGCGACCACGCACCAGCGGACCCTAGTGATGTGGCGCGGTACTCTTCACCTGCTCATAACCGGCCTTTGTGTAGCTCTCTTCGCCTGTTCGCTCGTCACGACTCCTTCGTGGTGGAGAGCCAAGCGGTTAGCCAAAGCCGCCCGACGCAACGTTTGCAGCGGCTGCGGCTATCCCCGCGCCGGACTTATTAACAGCGCCCCTTGCCCCGAGTGCGGCCGCACGTAACCCGCCCCTCGCATTTTTAACTTAACATCACTTTGATGCTTCACGCGCGGCTGCATCGCCGTCCGCCGCGACCTTATTAATAGCTCGCTTGGCGATCAATCCGAGAATCACTACGATAATGAGGCCCGCGACAATGCCGCCTATCCAGATTCTGAACGGCATTATGTTACTCACCGCGTCACCCGTCAACTCCACTTTCAGTAACTTTCCATCCGCCGTCGACGCGGCCTGCGCGTTGTGCTGCACTATCGCCGTCCGAATCCCCGCACCTAATACTACCACCAGCGCGGTACGTGGCAGCATACCGACGAGCGTCCCGATGTAGTAAGGCAATCGCGGCACCTTCACCGACGACATCAATAGATTCATCAACGCAAACGGCGAGTTTGGCGGCAGCCGAAGCAGCGTCACAGTCCCCACCGACTTCAGCAGCGATGCCGACCCATCGCGCTGCCGACCCGTCAACGCTCGCCTCACCGCAGCCCACTTAGGCTTAGCTTCGATCATTCGATCGATGCGGTCGCGTGAGCTCATTCGCCCTAACTCATACGCAATGATCGCTCCACCCAAAAAGCCGCACATCGCCGCGGGAACACCAATCGAAACTCCGAAGACATACCCGCCCAGCGCCGCTTGGGCATAGGTTGGCAAAAGCGCAAACCCCGAAAGCACCGCAAAACCCACAATATAAATAGCTACGCCCCACTCGCCCTGCCCTGCAAACCAAGAACTAATCGCGCTCATGTTGCTGAGCAAAACGACACCGGCCACGGCTGGCATGAAGAGCGCGAGAATCGCCATCCATTCAAACGCTCCCATCCGCTTCACGGGCTCCCCCAACCCCACAGTCGTCGCGGCTGCAAGACCGGAGCGAGGGAAGTCAGTCCCCTCTGGCAACACGTTCTCCGAAGACCCATGCTCCGTTCGATCAGTTGGCGTGGGTTCTACGCTCTGCGCTGGTGGCAACGGCTCTTGGGGCGACTCTGTTGGCATGGGTGCCAGAGCGTATCCTGCCATTGCCAAACTCCGCGCCGGTTCGCCGTTGCCTCCTCCCCTCCGCGGCTCGCTTTACATGATTAAGCCCTTTCGCCGCGTTCCCTCCGAAAACTGGCACCAGCGTTTTCCCTGGTATTCATCTAAGAGCATCGCCGGAGGTGCTTGAAACGCGACTCGATGCTCGACCGCCCTCTTTCGTGGGCCGCACCACCTGAACCTTACCAATTCATTGCAAGCCTAGCAACAAATGAGGCGTGAACGCCGCTTTTCTCGTTCGGGTTCACCTAAACTTCCATTGTGCTGGCTGCCCAAGCGGCGGTTGCCTGACTTTTTCGCCGATTAGGACGATGATTGCATCTCAATCGTGTTTTGATCGTACAAGTGATAGTGGCACCTACTCAGAACTGTTCGCGAGTAGACAGATAGAACGAACTGGAAGGAACCCATGGCTACCGATATCCGCGCTTTGTTAGGAAAAGACGCCGACTCCCTCTTAAACTACGAATCAAAGACTGTATCTAAAGCGCAGCTCCATGCGCCCGGCCCGGACTTTGTTGATCGGGTCTTCGCGCAGAGCGACCGCAATGTAGCAACTTTGCGCAACTTTCAGACGATTATGAATCACGGGCGTTTAGGTGGCACCGGATACGTGAGCATGCTGCCGGTTGACCAAGGAATCGAGCACTCCGCCGGTGCCAGCTTCGCAGCAAATCCGGCTTACTTTGATCCCGAAAATATAATCAAACTCGCTATCGACGGGGGCTGCAATGCCGTGGCCAGTACCGTTGGCGTTCTCGGCTCAGTCGCCCGCAAATACGCCCACAAAATCCCCTTCCTCGTCAAGTTCAATCACAACGAGATGTTGACCTACCCGAACATCTTCAAGCAGAGCTATTTCGGCAGCGTGCGGCAGTGTTACGAGATGGGTGCGCTCGCGGTCGGCGCCACCATTTACTTCGGCAGCGAGGACAGCCGCGAAGAAATCAAATACGTGAGCGAGATGTTCGAGGAGGCGCACACCTACGGCATGGTGACGGTACTCTGGTGTTACACCCGAAACAATGCGTTCAAGGTCAAAGGCGCGGACGGCAAGAGCATTGACTATCACACCAGTGCGGACCTCTCCGGCCAGGCTAATCACCTCGGAGCCACGATCCAAGCCGACATTATTAAACAAAAACTGCCCACCAACAACGGCGGTTATGCCGCGTTGAACGCGGGCGGTTCTTCCTACGGCAAGTGGGATAAGCGGGTGTATACCGATCTCGCGGGAAGCGATGAGAGCGGCAAGGGGGGCCACCCCATCGACCTCTGTCGCTATCAGGTTCTCAACAATTATATGGGGCGCGTGCCGCTGATTAACTCAGGGGGCGAGAGTAAGGGTGAGAGCGATTTGGCGGAAGCCGTGACGACCGCGGTGATCAACAAGCGCGCGGGCGGCACGGGGCTGATCTCCGGCCGCAAAGCCTTCCAAAAACCAATGAAAGACGGCGCGGCACTGCTCAACGCCATCCAAGATGTTTATCTCGATAAGTCAGTCACCTTGGCGTAGGTCGTGTTCCACCATTTTTACTCTGGGCAAACTTCGCCAGCTCGCCCATATTACTCCTTCACCCAGCCCTACATCTTCCCATCGTCCGCCATCGCTTTAACTCCCACCCTTCCCAGACCCACCCATGCTCATCCGAACTCATACGTGTGGCCAAATCCGCGAGTCCGAAATCGGTCAGACCGTCCGCCTCAACGGATGGGTTGGCTCCTATCGCGACCATGGGAAACTCGTATTCATCGATCTGCGTGATCGCTTCGGTATTACGCAGCTCGTCTTTGACCCAGATGACGGTGTCGAACAGAGCATGATGGATCAGTCAGATAAGCTTCGTAACGAGGACGTTGTGGCGGTAGAAGGTGTTGTGCGCAAGCGCATCGGTGGAGAGAATCCCAAGCTAATTACTGGTAAGATCGAGATCTTTGTAACCAAGCTCGAAGTGCTTGCCAAAACCGACAATCCTCCCTTTCTTCCGGACGATCCGACCGCCGATGGAAAAATCAAACTCCCCAACGAAGAGTTACGTTTAACTCATCGCTACATTGATTTGCGCCGCCCCAGTATGCAGCGCATCCTCTCTTTGCGGCATAAGTTATATCAGACCACCCGCCGCTACTTTGATGAAAATGGGTTCCTCGAAATCGAAACTCCGATCCTCTACAAAAGTACACCCGAAGGCGCACGCGAGTTCTTGGTTCCCTCGCGCCACGTTCCCGGAACTTTCTACGCGCTTCCCCAAAGCCCCCAGCTCTTCAAGCAAATTCTTATGATCAGCGGCTGCGATCGATACATGCAGATCTGCCGCTGCTTCCGCGATGAAGACCCTCGCGCCGACCGCCAAGCCGAGTTTACGCAGATCGATCTTGAACTGAGCTTCGTACGCCGCGATCAAGTGATGGAGGTAATGGAGGGCTTCATCCGTTGTCTATGGAAAGAGATCTGCGACTTTGATGTGCCGTCCATCCGCCGCATGCCCTTCCGTGAAGCGATGGAAGATTACGGTATCGACCGCCCCGATACCCGATACGACCTTAAGATCAAGGACATCAGCGACTTTGCCGCTACCGTAGATTTTGGCGTCTTTAAGTCCGCCCTGGAAAAAGGCCGCGACCGACCCAAGTTCAATAGCAACCGCGGCGTGGTCAAGGCACTTCGCGTCCCCGGTGGCGCGGAGAAGCTGACTCGAAAAATCATCGATGGCTACAGCGAGTTCGTCAAGGGCTTCGGCGCCGGCGGCGTCGCGGTTGTAAAAATAATTAAAGACGAGGTCGGAGGTCCGAAGCTGGATACGGGCGTCGCAAAGTTCCTCGAACCGGTTAAATCCGAGTTTCTCGCGGCGATGAACTGCGTCGTGGGCGACACTGTAATCTTTGTTGCGGACACCTACTCCATCGCGACCAAAGCGATCGGCGAGCTCCGTCAGAAAATCGCCCGTGATATGAACATGATTCCCAAGCCCGGCGCTGAAGGCGGGCCTTGGAACTTCATCTGGGTCATCGACTTTCCAATGTTCGAGAAGAACAAGGATACCGGCAAGTGGGTCGCGATGCACCACCCCTTCACGAGCCCCAACGACGATCAGATGAAACTCTTCCTCGACGCCGACATGAACGATGATGACGCGATCGAATCGATCGTTTCAGCTGGCTATGACGTAGTGTTAAATGGCCAAGAGATCGCCGGCGGCAGCGTCCGTATCCACGACCGCAGCGTTCAGAGCAAGGTCTTTGCGCTACTTGGACTTACCCCCGAGCAGGCCAAGGAAAAGTTCTCCTTCTTGCTCGAGGCACTCTCCTTCGGCGCGCCGCCGCACGCCGGTATGGCGTTCGGCTTGGACAGATTAGTCATGAACTTCACGGGCACCGACAATATACGTGATGTTATCGCTTTCCCCAAAACTCAGACGGGCGCCGACCTTATGACCAAGGCGCCCGGCACTGTTCCCCAGAACCAGCTCAAGGATGTTCACGTTGCATCCATCGCGCCGCCCACAGCGTAACCTCCTAGCCTTTGCCACCCGCCTTAGTTACCCATCTTCCACCCACTCCCTGGCCCTCTTCCCAGTGTAACTTAACCTCAAGCGAACCTTGGATACTCCTCCCCCATCTCCTCTCGTAACCGATACCGATGCCCTCTCCTCCGAAGGGGTACACTCGGATAACTTCCGCCGCGATCAGCCATTCATCTGGTGGGCCACCCTTATCGGCCCCTTCGTCCTCACCGGCGGTATGCTTATGGTGCTGGCTCTCTCTCGTGGTTATGAGTTTGTGGCCAAGCTCTGCGGCACCGCCGCGGTTACCTTCTTTGGCCTGGGCCGCTTCGTCATTCTCTTCGGCTCAGATGCTCCAAAGGCAGACGTGCTCGACACCATCGCTACCGATGCGTCCATCGCCGCCGAGCAGACTAGCCAGTTTAACTTCCTCACCCGTATCGAGCTGTTCACCCTGGTCACATGGATGGACCTGCTCGCGGCGACCATGCTTATCTTCCACATGGGCTTCCTCTTTCGCATCCCGCGCCTGGGCCCCGCCCTGCTCACAGTCCGCGAAGAGGGCGAGTTCTTCATGCAGACCCAGCCTTGGATCCGCCGCTTCACCTTTCTGGGTCTGGTTGCTTTCGTCCTCATTCCCGTCGCCGCCACCGGCTCTGTCGGGGGCGCACTCTTCGGCCGGCTGCTGGGCATGTCCCGTTTGGCCACCTCCTGCGCCATCCTTTGCGGCACCCTCATCGGCAATAGCCTCATGCTCGTCGCCGGTAAAGCCATCGCCTCACTCCCTTTCTTCAATCCCAATAGCCCCTTTACACTTATCATCGGCCTGGGCATCGTCATCGGCATCATCCTCCTGCTCAACAGCCGATATCGAAAAATGAAGCGCGACTGGAAGCAGCGCGGCACCCTCGCCCACCCCTACAGCAGTGTTCCTCGCAGCACCAGCACAGCACAGGAAAAATAAATTAAGATACCTGTCACGTCCACCAGCGTGGCCACGAACGGAGTCGAGCTTCCCGCCGGGTCCATCTTGCATTTCTTAAGCAGGAATGGAAGCATCGCGCCCATGATGCTTCCCCACACCACCACACCAAGCAACGATAGCGCAATCGCCAGGCTCAGCATTGTGTAATGCTCCTGCACGCGGGAATCAAGTATCACCTCGCCCGCCGCATCCAGCATGGGCTTGCCCGTTTCCGCATCGGTCTTGTCCTGCACCCACCACCCAAGCAACCCCCACGTATTGATGCGCACAAACCCAAGTGTGGCGATCAAAAACCCCAGAATCCCCGCCACCATCAACTCCCGCCGCAGCACCTTCCACCAATCAGAGACCTGAATCTCGCCTAGCGCCAGCGCACGGATCACCAGTGTCGAAGCCTGCGAACCCGAGTTCCCTCCAGATGAAATAATCGCGGGCACGAAGATAGCAAGGATCGACAACTGGCGAACATAATCATCGTACATCACCAGCGCGTTGCTCGTCAGCAGTTCGCTCAAAAACAACAGCCCAAGCCAGGGCGCCCGCTTACGAACCAGGAACAGAACCCCCGCCTTGTCAAAGGGTTCATCGAGCGCCTCAACCCCGCCCATCTTCTGCATATCTTCAGTCGCCTCGGCCTGGGCAACGTCCGCCACGTCATCGCTTGTTACAATCCCCATCAGCACGCCCCGAGAGTCCACCACCGGCAGCGCAGTCCGGTCGTAACGCGCCATCTGCCGCACCGCCTCTTCCCGATCCTGGTCCGCTCGCAGCGTAACATAAGTGCGGTTCATCACACTCTCGATAGTCGCCAGTGGCGCTGCCAGCAGCACCTGCCGCAGCCGCAACTCATCGATCAGCCGCCCGTGCTCATCCACCACGTACACCATGTTGATCGTCTCGGCATCCTTCCCGTACTTGCGCACGTGCTCAATGGCCTTATCGCACGACCACTCGGGGCGCAGGCGAACATAATCCGGCGTCATCAGCCGCCCCACGCTCTGCGCTGGGTACCCAAGAATCGCCTGCGTCACCTTGCGCGTCTGCGGCGAGAGCGATGCAATCAGCCGCTGGGCCACCTCGTCAGGCAACTCATCCACCAGCCGAGCCCGGTCATCGGGTGTCATCGCCTCCAGCACCCGCACCGCCGCCTCGTTCCCAAGGTGCAGGATCAACGCCTCCTGCGTCTCAGGGGGAACGTAAGAAAACGCCTCCGCCGCCTGGTCGCGCTGCAAAAACCGGAACCCAAGGCACGCATCCTGCGGCGCAAGTGTCGCCAGTATCTCCGCCATGTCCGCCGGGTGAAGGTGGGCAATGCTATCGCGCAGTTCAGCAAACTGACCATTGCGGATCAGCTCTTCGACCTCGGGGATGAGCAGTTCTGCCGTTGGATTCATCGCCTGGCCCACAACCGCGCCCCCACCGAGCCCGCCCCGTCGCCCTCTTCGCGCGTCAACCTCTCCGTCCCGCAAAACACCTCACGCCCCGCGCAAGTATACCCTCACCCCCTCTATACCCCCCGCACTACACCCGCCAACTCCCTCGCCATCCGCTCCGCCGCACCCCGCACCGCCACAGTCCAACTCTCATCTCCACTCTCCTGCGGCGCGTAAATCACCGCCCGGCTCGACGTAACTAATACTCCACCCCCGCCCCGCCCCAGCATCATCCTCACATCCGCCGCTCTCCCACCCTGTGCCCCATACCCCGGTATCAGAAAATACTGCCCCGGCATCCTCGCCCGCAGCGCGCCCCCATCACTTGCCTTGGTCGCCCCCACAACCGCCCCAACGCTCGACCACCCGCTTGCCCCAACATACCGCTCCCCAAGCCCCGACACCATCGCCGCCATCGACTCGGCAACCGTTCTCCCATCGGCTAACTTCGCAGATTGCACCGCATCGCTATCCACGTTGCTTGTCCGCACCAGCACAAACACACCCAGCCCTGCCTCCACAAACGGCTCCACCCCACTCGCCCCAAGATACCCATTTACCGTCACAAAGTGCGCGTGCATGCGCCTGGCCGCCGCCGCGTAGTGGGCCGCAGATACCCCAATATCCCCACGCTTGGCATCCCACACCACCACCAGCCCCATGCTCGCCGCACTCTCGCTCAACTCCTCCAAAAGCTGTACGCCGCGGCTGCCATACCGCTCAAAGCACGCCGATTGAAACTTCACCGCTGGCACAACGTCGCTAATCGCCGTCAGCACGCCGCGGCAGAACTCCGCAACCGCCGCCAGAGGCTCATGATGCTTGGCACGTACCTCCGCCGGAAACTGCTCCAGAACCGGATCAAGACCAACACAAATTGGCGACTCGTGGCAACGGGCAATCGCGGCGTGCAGAAAGTCTGCCGGGTGGGCGGCCAGGTGGGGCATAGATCCAAGCGTATTCGGCTAACCGCACCCTCGCCCCCGCACGCTTCTTCCCCTCCGAAACCACCCTTCCCAACACCCCCTTGCGCAGTCACATCGTCGAACTTAACAGTGACATGCGAAAGTCTGATGCGGTTG
>Ga0105049_10004237_pt1 | contig 16837 bp, 8 predicted proteins | sample MAT06_FD_78087 | JGI IMG/M metagenome (GOLD analysis project Ga0105049, IMG submission 78087) | Freshwater microbial communities from Lake Fryxell liftoff mats and glacier meltwater in Antarctica - MAT-06 | ecosystem: Environmental > Aquatic > Freshwater > Ice > Liftoff microbial mat | place... | reverse complement strand
CGTCACCGGCCAGCCCCATGATCGCGATGGCGGTGAATACGGCCTCTGCTTCTTCCTCGAGCGCCGCTTCCACGGCACGCTGCTCCGCCGCATCGCCGGGCGCCTTCGCGGCGGCGATCTCGCTGATGGCCCGCTCGACTTCCTTCGTCAGCGCGTCGGCGCTGAGCAGCATCACCTGACGCGCCGGATCGCTTACCCCTTCCACCGAGCGACGCGCGGCCAGCAATGGCGCAAACCAGCGATCGTGCGCCGTAACCGGTGTTTCCCGCGAAGAGCCAAGCGACTTCAGTCCGCGCGTGAGTTCCGGCATCGCGCAGGCGCGATCCAGCAGCTGCAATCCGAGTGGCCGAAGCTGTTCGTCATCACGCAGCTCGAGCACATCGTTGCTCACGAGGTACACCGTGAGTGACGATGGGCCGCTGGCGATCCCTTCGATACCGCTCAACGACAATCGCCACGGCGTCGCGTCCTGCCACGCCACCACGAGCGTGTCCTGATCGATCGTCACGCTGGCCGACGTGTCGATCTCACGGCCCTGTACGATGCCGACGACGCGCGCCTGCGCCGTAATCACCGACGTCATCAGGCGAGGATCGCCGACACGACGGCGTTGGTGTCGGCGAGATTCGCAAACACGGCGGCCGGGCTGTGCGATGCGAGATCGTCGGTGCTGTAGCGTCCGGTGGCGACGCCAATGGCGCGCACACCGAGCGACCGCCCGCAATGGATATCGGCCGGCGTGTCACCGATGATGACGATACGTTCGCCCGCGATGTCGAGTCCGAGCAGTTCGCGCGCGCGACGTTGGGCGACGGCCGGCAACTCCGGACGGTCTTCGTGATCGCAGCCGAACGCGTTGGCGCGAAACTGCGCGAATTCCACCTGCACCGCGTTGAGCTTGGCGCGCGCACCCCGCTCGATGTTGCCGGTGAGCAGTCCCAGCGTGACATCGCGATGACCGCGCAACGCCTCGAGCAGGGGCGGAATACCGTCGCACAGACGCGCCGGTGTGGTCCCGTCCCGCGTGAGCTCCTCCTCCAGTCCGTGCACATACTCGTTCAGCAGGTCGTCGAGTCGGCTGGTGATCGTGGCGTCGGTGAAGCCCGCTTCGCGCATCTGTTCGCGGGCGATCTGGCGATCGGTCTTGCCGTCGTAGCGATAGCTGGTGTCACCGATCGTGCCGAACACGCGCAGCAGCGCGTTTTCCATGGCGCGGCGGCCGGCGCCGTCGGACCAGAGCAGAGTACCGTCGATATCGAACAGAACGAGCTTCACGAGGTCTGGACTGAGGGTGAAACGGACGCAGAGCGTGCCGCCGTGGGCTTTGCATGCGCCGTACGCGACAGCAATAGTCCCGCCATGATGAGCGCCGCGCCGAGCAGCTGCCAGATGGTGGGCTGCTCACCAAGCATGAGCCAGGCGAAGACGATCGCGACGATCGGCTGCAGGTTGCCATACATGGCGGTGCGCGTGGCACCGAGTACGCGTACCCCGCGATAGAACAGCAGATACGCCACCACCAAGGCCCCGATGCCGGCGTAGGTCACCGCACCCCACTCGGCGAGCGACACCGCGCCCCAATCGAGCGCGATAAGGTCGGGCAGCGCGATCGACACCAGCACCAGCGCGCCGCTGGCCATGGTGATCGCCGAGAGATGCAGCGGATTCGTGGTCATGGTGTACGGCTGCAGCAGCACGCTGAAGGTGGCCCACGCGATGCTGCCCAGCGCAATCAGCCCCGCCCCCAGCATCACGTCGCGCCCACCCTCGAATCCCTGCGCGCTGCCCACTACGCAGGCCACGCCCAGCAGCTGCAAGCCGATTCCACTCCATCCACGCAGCGGCAAATGCTCGCGTCCGAGCATCCGTGAAATGATGGCGATCCACGCCGGTCCGGATGCGACCACCAGCGCGGCCACGCCAGCGCGCGTACGCGACATGCCGAAGATGAAGAACAGCTGATAGACGCCGTTGCCGAGCAAGCCGAGCAGTGCCAGCGTGATGATGTCCCGTCGCGACGGGAGCTTGGTGTCACGCACGAACGCCGCAATGACCAACAGCACAATCGCTGCCATCGCCACCCGCAGCCCGTTGAACGTGAGCGGTGAGAGCGTGCGCAGACCCGCCTTGACGACGCTGTAGTTGACCCCCCAGATCAGCGACATCAACACGAGCCCGAGGTCGGTGGTCCCGAAGCCCGGACGGGGGACCGCGACTGGAGTCTGGGGAGATGTCATGATTCCCGAAATCTAGGCACCTCGCGAGCGACTCGCGCCTTGCGGGTGGAATCCCCGAGGTGGGACCAGTACCTTCCCCGCATGCATGTTTCTTTTGCGCTCTTTGCCGACGCCGCGAACATCTCCCAGGAAGGGAAGCTCAACATCCTGGGCGTCTTCGACGCCGTCCACGTAGGCCAGCTGCCGGCCTTGCACCCACGCGCCACCTTCGTGGTGCGCATCAAGGCGGTCCCCAGCGACGCCGGCGATCACGCGATGACGCTGCGCTGGGTGAACCCGCGCGGCGCCGAGCTGTGGGTGTCGAACGCCGAACTCTCGATCGCCGCGCCGCCACCAGGTACCACCGAACTCGATATGCCGGTGATCGTGCAGCTCGACTTACCGCTCGATCTCACGGGCGATTACCGCATGATCGTGGAACTGCACGACGAAAAGCGCGGCGAAGCGTTGCTGCACGTAAAAGGACAGCCGGTGATTCCTGGAGCAGCAGCAGGGATGATCTCTTAGGGACTGAAGAGGGGCGCTAGGAATAGGGGGCGCCGGGAATGAACCGCGCTGGGAATAAACCGCGCCAGGAATAAACCGCGCTAGGAATGAGGGGCGCCAGGAATCAGGAGCGCTAGGAATGAACGGCGGAACAGCGAACTTCGCGCGCAGTTCGTTGTTCCGCTCCTTATTCCTGGCGCGGTTTACTCCTGGCGCAGTTTACTCCTGGCGCCGTTCATTCCTGGCGCGGTTCATTCCTGGCGCCGTTCATTCCTGGCGCCGTTCATTCCTGGCGCCGTTCATTCCTGGCGCCGTTTATTCCTGGCGCCGTTTATTCCTGGCGCGATTCCTGGCGCCGTTCGCAGTGCTGCCCGCTATAGCACGCGCCGGGCTCCGTTCCAGTGTTCCTTCAGCCGCCCCGGCAGCTTTGTTTCCACGTGTACTCCTCCGCGCGCCAGTGAGCTGTGGATCATGCGGCCGTCGCCGGTGGCGATGCCGACGTGCGTGATGCGTTGGTCGTCGCGGTCGGAGAAGAAGAGCAGATCGCCGGGGGCGTGTTCTGCGGTCGCGTCGTCGCTCACCAGCACCGTGTCTTCGGCTTGCTGCCACGCGTCGCGGCGGAGGGGGACGCCATGCAGCGCAAATATCCGTTGCACGAAGCCCGAGCAGTCCACGCCCCATGGCGTGATACCGCCCCACTGGTAGCTGGCGCCGGTGAAGAGCGAGAGCGCGCTCCGCACGATGGCGTCGCCGTCGCGCGGAAACAGGGCGGCGCGGGCCGATGGCTCGATCGCTACGCCCTCGACGACCTCGAGTCCCGGCGCCACGCGCGCGCCGAGCGGCAGTGCACGTCGCTGACCGTCGGCGTCGCGCGTCACGCAGCCAAGCGAGATCCGCCACGTGGCTTCGCTGCCCGTGAACGGCATCAGATAGCCCACGTGCGTCCATCCCTCGTAGTCATCGGCGCCGCGTACGTGCAACCAGTCGCCGCGTCCGTCCACCAGATGCAACACCTCGCCGGCCAGAAGCTGCGATGTGAGCGGTGCGGAAATGCGCGCATCGCCAAGGAGCGGCGCGATCGCCGCACGGACCGTGAAGCGGTCGCCGGTGGAGAGCGTCAGTGCAGTGCCCAACGGAGGTCTCTCAGCAGAAGGGAGACGGATGCAACACGAGGCCGAGCGGCTTCAAGGGAGTCATCCCCGAAAGTTACTGATAGGTGCAGCAATTAGTTCGGCTGTGCTTCGCGTCTCTTTGCGTGCTCCGCGAGCTTCGCGCGAAGATCGCGAAGGCCCGCGAGACTGTTCGTGGCACACAACACGGCGGACGTTCTTGTGATGCTGTGGCCGAGAGGATGGCCCCCGTGCGCCGGCATCTCGTCCGCTGCCAGAAGCACCGGCAGATCATGCAGAACCTGTTCCACGAGAAGCACGTGCAGTACGCCGCATGACGGCACTACGCACTAATTAGCGGCCTCCTCAGTAACGCGACTCCTGGAGCAGCTGGGCGACGCGTGTCTCGAGCTCGAGCAGCGTGAACGGCTTGGCCAGCACCGGCCGGCCGGTCATGCGGATGAAGCGCGAGGCGGTGGCACTGTGTAAGTCACCGGTCATGAATACGACGCGGCGGGCCTGATCCGGATCGCGCGACTCGATCAGTTCGTACACCTGCTCGCCCGTGAGCCCCTTCATGCGAAGATCGAGCAGAATCAGATCGTACGAGCGCTCCGCCAGCAACTCGAGCGCGTCGGAACCACCCTCCGCCACGTCGACCACGTAGCCCGTGTTCCGCAGAAAACGGCCGATGGCACTTCGCAGGGTGGCCTCGTCCTCGATCAGCAACAACGACCGCGTCGGCACAGCGGCCGCTACGGCGGGTTCGACGCGCTCGGTCGTGGCCGCGATCGCCGTCGACAGCACCTCAGGTAGCACCGTCGCCGGCACCGGGAACGAGAGCGTGAATGCCGCCCCTTCACCAGCGTCCGAGTGCACGTCGACCACACCGCCGTGATCGCGCACAATCGCGTGCGCAATCGTGAGACCGAGTCCGCGATGGCCATGCTCGGTGCGCGTCGTGAACATGGGCTCGAAGATGCGCGTGAGATGAAGCGACGCAATGCCGGGGCCGGTGTCACTGATCTGGACCTCCACCCCCTTTGCGCTTCTGCCTGTACGCACGCGGATACGGCGCTCGCCATCGTAGCCGATCAGCGCCTCTTCCGCATTCACCAGCAGGTTCGACACGGCCTGCTGCAGCTGGATCGCATCACCGGAAATCGACGGGAGATGGTGCGCCGCCGTGAACTCGACGTCGATCCCATGCTCGCGCAGCCCGTAGCCGTGCAGCTCGATCACGCGTCGCGCCAGCGCGTTCATGTCCACCAGCTGGCGCTCGCCGCCCGTCTGCGGTGCTTCGCCGGTGGAGTCGAGCAGCTGTGACACGATCCGCGACGCGCGGCGCGCCTGCTCGCAGATCTCTTCGATGGCACGACGATCGTGGGTCAGCATTGTCGTGGACGTAGCCTGCAATTCGGCCACCGCCAGCAGATTCGCCAGCGGGTTGTTCAGTTCGTTCGCCACGCGACTCAGCGATTGCCCCACCGCTGCCATCCGCGCCTGCTGCGCGTTCGACTCGCGCGCGATCTCGTCGTTCGTGACGTCGCGAATGATGCCCAGCGCACCGACCACGTCGCCGTGCTCATGAATCGGCGCCGTCGTAATCATGCACAACCGCGCGCCGTTCACGCCGACGAAACGCATCTGCAACCGCCGACGCTGACCGGCCAGCGTATCGGCCACCATCTTCATCGCCGTCTGTTGGTCGGCGGGGTGTACCATCACGGAGAAGTGCTGCCCCAGCACCCGTTCACGCGGCACGCCGGCTTCGATCAGAAATCCCGCATTGACCGATGTGAACAGGCCGGTGATATCGACGGTGCAGATCGCATCGGTTGCCGCTTCCACCAATCGCATGTTCAGCGACTCGGAGCGCTCGCGAGCGCGCGACTCGGCACGGCGCTCGGTGATGTCGTGCAGACAGGCCACCGTGCCCGTGACTTGCCCCAGTTCGAACAGCGGCGCCGAGCTCACGCGCACCCACCGGCGCTCGCCATCGGCGCGCAACACCTCGCACTCGTATTGCTGCCCTTCGCCTTCGCGGGCCAGCCGCTCGAACGTCTGTACGCGCTCGATCCACTCGGTCGTCGTGAGGTTCGTGACCGCCTCGCCCTCGAGGTTCGGACGATGGAAGAGCACGTGCGACGCCGGGTTCGCGAAGGTGACACGACCATCGAGATCGGTGATCACGATGGCGTCCGATACGGTGTCGAGCACTTTGCGATGCCGTTCGGCCAGCCGGTGTGAATCCGTCACGTCGTCGAACGTGATCACACAGCCGCCATCGGGGTGCGGCGCGGCCAGCAACGAGAAGATCCGGCCGGTGGCATCGTCGCGCACGATTTCGCGCGTCGGAACCCCTTCTTCCAGCGCGCGGGAGATGAATCGGTCGACGGCATTCGTATCGAGCGTGTCGCTGCTGCCGACGAGTGCATCACGGAACCGGCGACCCAGCAACCCGGAGATCGTCATCCCACACAGCTCCGCCGCACGCGAGTTGCAGCGACTCACCGTGAGCGCCTCTTCGAGCACCACGATACCACTCGCCGTGCTGTCGAACGCCACCTTCCACTCGCGCGTCGCCTTCTCCACTTCCTCGAACAGCCGCGCATTCACGATGGCGACCGCCACCTGGTCGGCGAGACGTTGCAGCACTTTCCCGTCTTCCTGATCGAACGCACGCTCACGATTCATCACCGCGATCGAGCCGATCGTGCCGCGGCCGGTGATCAGTGGCGCGATCACCAAGCGCTGAATCGGCGCGAGGTGCTGCACCATGCGATGCAGCGCGGTTTCCGTACTCCCGTCGTTCAGCACGATCAGCTCGTTCGACACGACCGAGCGGCCGATCACGCTGCCCGTGACCGGGAGATGCACGCCGCTGAGCACATCGGCACTGCCGATGGCGGCCACGATGTGCAGATACTCGCCGTTCCGCAGCGCCACACAGGCGCCTTCGACGCCCAGCAACGAGACGGTGTGACGCAGGATGAGGCGCAGCACTTCACCGAGTCGCAGCGACTCACCGACGGCACGCGCGACGTCGGCCAGCGCCTCGGTCGTGCGGCGTTCGCGCTCGCTCTCGGCGTACCGACGCGCGTTGGCGATCGCGGTCGCTGCCTGCGACGCCATCGTGGCCAGCACTTCTTCGTCTTCCGCCGTGTACACATCGGCGCTGGTGGAGTGTACGGCCAGCACACCGAGCAATCGAATGCCGACACGCATGGGGACCGCGAGCACCGACGTCGCCGCACCAGACTCGCCGACGATGTCGTACATCGAGAGCGGCGGCGCGAGTCCGGCGCGTTCACGGGCGCGGTCGGCCTCGCGATCACCGACACGCACCGGACGGCCCGTACGCGCGACTTCCGCGACGATGCCCTCGCCCAAGCGCACCGGTCCACGGGCTCGCTCGGCGCCGCGCACGATGCGCAGGCCCGTGGTCAGGATGTCGGCGTCGAGATCGGGGATCAGCACCGCCACGCCCTCGGCGCGCACGGCAAGCTGCACCTGACGCGTGAGCTCGCGCATGATCTCATGCTCGTCGAGCGAGCGCGTGAGCGACGCACCGGCTTCCTGCAGGCGCAGCAGTCGTTTGTGACGCTGCTCGGCCAGCTCGCGAAGGGCATCGTACGCCACGCGAGCCGCGAGATGACGCGTGATCGCACTGATGTCGCGCCGGAGCACTTCACTGGGACGACGACCATCGCGGGGACCGGCCAGCTTCACGATGCCCAGCAGGTCGCCGTCGGATCCGCGCAGCAGCGCGACGATCAGGTCGGTCGGCAGCCACGTGTGACCATCGCCGGCCGGGTAGGCCTCGGCGCCGAAGAACTCGCGTGACACCCAGGCGTCGCTGCCGTCGAGCAAGTGCAGATCGCCCACGCGGAATCGCTCCAGGTGCGACAGGCGACGACGCCACACCGCGCCCGGCAGCGGCTTGAGCGCCAGTCCCGTGAGCGACGTGGACTCCGGCAGTCCGGCCTGCACAACCGTGATCGGGTTCAGCGACGCGTCGCGCAGCGAGATGGAGACCCGATCGAAGCCCATCCCGTGGAGCAGCTCCGCCGTGACGTGCACACGCGCGACCGTCGACTCGGCACGATCGATCGCGTCGAGAGACTCCGTCAGCGACAACGCCGACAGACTGGAAGGGGGAGGCAGGGTTGGTGACATCTGACCGATACAGACGAGTGGAGAGAAGCGGTCGAAACAACATACCGCCCCGCTCGCTAGAAGTCAGAATGTCCAGCTTCTGAAGAAGTCGATGCCGATCTGCGGCGGCGTCTGCTGGAACGTGCGGCTGATCCCAAGCCGTCCGCAGGCCTGCGCGCTGGAGCCCGGCTCGAGGCCCAACGCCAAGCTCAAGCCCCCCTCGAAACGTCGCTCCACCTTCACCCCGAGTCCCTGCGCAAAGAGCGACAAGGCGTCGCCCCCCCCCGAGGTCTGGTTGGACAATCCACACAGCCCGGTGCTGAAGGTGAAATAGGTGTTTCGGGCGATCTGACCGCCCACGCCAACTCTGGTCGACGCGAGGATGCCCAGACCGTTCTCGCGCAAATTGGCCGCGTCACCCGGATTGAGGGCCGTCGGCTCGACCTGCACCACGTCGAAACGGCCACCGGCCAGACGACTCGACAAATAGCTGCCCGCCAAACGGAGCGCGAGCGTAGCCCCCTGTTCGGCGTAGGGGGTGCCCAACAGCGCGTAGGCCGGCTCGCCCGTCACCAGGTAGCTCAGAAGGTCGCTTTCCGGGAGCGGCGGGTTGTCGGCACTGCTGAGGGCCAGCGCCGGACGATTGACGGTGCCCGCGATGTTCACGCGGATACGGACATCCTGCCGGTTCGAATTCGCACGCGTTTCACGGATCGTATGCAACGCGGTGATATCGAGCGTGGGCTCTAGGTCCGGGTCGCCGAAGAAGCGCACGAGACCACGCTCCACTTCAAAGCCCGGGCGCGCGATGCCGAGGTTGAGCTGATACGTGCCACGATCCACCGTGAGCGAGTCGGCCAGCGCGAGGCGCGGCACCTGTCCATCGCGCGACAACGCACGCGTGACACGCAGTCCGCCGCCGAGCTTCAGGTTCGCTTCCGGAGAGCGCAGCCACACGTCGTCGCCGATGCTCACGCGCACATTGTCGAGCTGCAAGTTCTGCATGATCGCCCGCGGCGCCGACGGCAGAAGTCCGTTCACACCGAACCGGGTGGTATCGATGATGTCCATGTTGTCGGTCAGGTCGAGCGCCCGGCGCTGCGCGAGCGCCCGGATGTACACGCGCCCGCGATCGATCCGCACCGCCCCCTGCACCCGCGGCGCATCGCGCGACCCGGTCAGCGTGATCGGCGTGGTGGTGGTCATCACGATCGACGCCGTTCGTGGTTTGTCGATCGCCTGAAACTCGTTGGCGGCCAATCGCAGATCGAACGACGGATTGGCGATCTCCCTGATGCCGATCGAGCCGCTGATGCCGAGCGAGTCAGCGGGCGCACCACTCGTCGCGCTGATGCGACGAATCAGTATGCTGTCGCCGAACAAGCCGATGTCGGCTCGTGCCTTGTCGAGCCGGATGCCAAGGTTATCGAGCGACAGCGAGGCGCTGTCGAGGCGCACTTCGCCGCGCAATCGCGGGCGATCCCAGCTGCCGGTGAGCGCGACATCGGTGAACAGCGAACCACGGGCGCGCGTGACGTCGGGAAATACCGATTCCAGGAGCGAGAGGTCGGTTTGCTCGGTCACGATGCGACCGGTAAGCGGCCGGTCCTACTGCCGCGTTCGATTAGCTACGAGGGCGAGATCGAGCGGCAACGACGCCGAGGCCTTGACCGCCGGCTTGCCACCCAGACGCAACGCACCATCGACATTCAATCGCAGCGAATCGTAATGCGCCGTAGCGAACAGGTCGCCGAAGCGCACGCGACCGGCCACGGCATCGCGCAAGTCGATCGTCCCATCGACCTGTGGCTGTTCGCGCGTACCACGCAGGGCGATCGTGGCCGACGCCGTGCCGCGAGTCAGCCCCGTCGTGCGCAGCAGTCGCCCGATATCGGCGAGGGCGACGCGATCGGCATCGACCCGTCCGCTCACCACGCCGCCCGCCGCGAGTTCGCCCCGAAGCGAGATGCGACCGGTATCCGTGTGCTGCAACACCAGCGAGTCGAGCGAGCCAAGCGTGCCAATGGCGCCCGGCATGAAGCGAAGCATCGCCGGCGCCACCAGCGTAAAGCCACGCGGACGCACCGATGCACTGTCCACACGCAGCAGGAGTGTGTCGATGGTGACGATGCTGGAATCGCCGTTGCGCGCCACTCCACCGGCGATCGCCACGCGCGACTCCAACGGCGTTCGCATCTGCACACCGAAGCGCTCGGCGAGCCCGCCACGCAGCGTGGACTGACCCGCCGCCGAGGCGATGTCGATACCGGCGAAATTCGCGGAGTCCATCGTGGCCGACAACGAGCCATTGGCACCGCGCAGTATATCGCGCACCGTCAGATCGACGGACGCCCGCTGCGCCCGCGAGGTCGCCACGATCACCTCGCGGGCATCACCACGAAGTCGCAGGTCGAGTCCACGCGTATCAGTGGTGTCGATCGAACCGGACAGTTGGCCCGACAGTTCGATCGATCCGCGCAGGGTGTCGCCTGCCAGCACGAACGCCCGCTTGGTAGAGTCGGAGGGCGACAGCCACGGCCGCAGTCCACCCAGCGAATCGACGACCATCGCCATCGACAGTGAGTCGCGTCGCGCCTTGGTGAGACCCAGTCCGCCGTGCGCCGTCAGTCGAACCGCGGAACTTTCAATGGTGAGGGTATCGACGCGCACGTGACCGGAATCGAAGGATACCACGGCGGTGCCACCGAACAAGCGGGTATCAGCGACTCTCGAGAACTGATCCACCGTAGCGCGCAACGAACCGCGCAGCGTTTCGATGGTGGACGCGCTCATGTCCACCGTACCGAGCATCGAAAGCGACGTGATCGGGAAGCGATTATCGCCCAGCAGGTTCTGCAGATTGCCACCACGCACGCGCCATGTGCCGGTGGCGCCCATCTCGGGCTCGAGTGCGTCGGCGCTGCCGGTGAACGACAACTCGCCGCCTTCACCAGCGAGGGTGGTCTGCACCTCGAACTTCTCCGCCATGCCGGCCGCCTTGATACGACCCACGGCCATACCTCGCAGCGGCAGCGACGGATACGAGCGCGACATCGTCGTGTACGACAGCGGCACCACCTGCATGTCCACGTCGAACTTCACGCCCTCGGTGAGCAGCGTGAAGTGTCCGTCACCGGTGAAGCGCGACGGCTCCCCGGGCCCGTCCACGTGTTCGATATCGGCCTTCGAGAAGTACGCATCGTACCAGAGCGAGTCGAGTCGCATGGTGCCGCGGGCGAAGCCATTGAGCTCGGGGAAGAGCGGATTCACAAAACGCGGCGTACGCATGTCGAGCTGCTGCAGTTCCAGATCGACGCCCTTGAGAATCGCTTCCGCCGGCGTGAAGATGTCGACCACGCCACGCACGCGAGCGCGCGAGACGGCGCCGGGCACATGCGCGTCGGCGAACGTGAGCTGCGCGTCGTCCAGCTGCCAGTTGGTGACCGGTCCGCCGCGCGCGACGACGCGGCCGGTGACGTTGCCCTGCCAGTCGTACGGGAACGGCTCGCCGTTGAACCAGCGCAGCAGTTCGGTGTTCACCGGCAGCAGTTGAAGATCCACGTTATTGATACGCAGCACGGGTCCGCCCACGGCGAACGTCATGTTGCCCTTGAGCCGCGATTTCAGGGCGCGCGCGTCCATGTCACGTAACCCGTACTCCAGAATGGCGAGATTCTTCGGGTCGTTCCTGATCGTGATGAATGTGCTGCCACCACCACTCCACGGCAGCGTTTCATCGATCCACGACATGTCGGCCATGGCCACGCTGTCGCCCATGAGCTTCACGTCGTAACGCACCGGCAGGCCACTCCCCCACACCACTTTGGCGTTGCCGTGCGCACCGGAGTTGGCCAACTGAAAGCTCACATCATCCAACCAGAGCGAGTCGGCGACTTTGCGCACGGTGCTCTTCATGTTGCGGAACCAGAACGGCGGATAGATCCACACGACATCCATCTTGCGCATGGCCAGACGGACACCCGCCGAATCCGGATCGGCGAGCCGCGTGCGGCCCAGTGCAAGCCCACCACGCACGAAGCGATACACGCGGACGAAGCGATCGCCGTCGCGGCGCACTTCCCCGTCGAGTCGCGTAAGATTGAAGGTGAGCGCACTGTCGCGCTTCGCGCCTTTGAGCGTGTCGGAGAGTACCCACGGCAAGCGGGCCGTGAACGTGAGTTCGCGGATCGTAGCCGTGTCGATCACGACGTACTCACCGAAGCGGCTGCTGGTCTTCGACGACAACATACTGTTCCGCTTGAGCGCGCGCTTCCAGTTCCAGTCGTCGTTGCCATAGTCCACCAGCGTGATCACCGGGCGTGTCACGTCCAGCGACTTCACCACGATGCGACGGTCGAGCAGGTCGCGCGGATCATAGCTGACGCTGATCGGACCGCTGCTCAGAAACGGCGTGCCGTCGGCGCTGCGGATGTCGATCGTGTCGATGGTGATGTCGGTGAACAGTGTGCCGCTCACCTTGCCGACGTAGAGCTTGCCCGGAATGGCCGCCGAAATCGCCGGTACGACCACACGCATGATCGCCGCACGACCGCGATCGGTTTGCGTGAGGGCCGCCACACCGCCTACGAGCAGCGCCACGATGGAGAGCAAGACCGCGGCCGTGGCGAGGACCACCGTTCGTCGACGAATACGACGCGGCCCGCTCTTTTCCGACAGCGGTCCATCGCCGATCACGTCGTCGCCGATGTCATCGTCGGGCACTGCGTCGGGCGTCGATGCGTCGCGCATCAAAACGCCTGCCCGATCCAGATGCTCGGATTCAGACGCCGGAGGAACCCGGTGCCGCGGGGGGGGCGAAAGCTGTTCGGACAGCCACCGGCATCCTGCTCCGGGGGCGCGCCGCCGGTCCCGGAGGCGCTCACCGACAGCCCGTTGCCGGGACTCACGCAATACAGCGGGGCGATCCCCGCTTGCAGCGGTGCGTTGTAGTACGCGGCCCCCGCCGGCAAGCGATAGCCATTGTAGCCCAGATCCACGCGAATCGCGCCGAACGGCGACGCAATGCGAATGCCCATGCCCGGCGTGATCTTCACCGCCGGTCCTTGCTCGCTCAGCGACACCGACTGCGCCGACGTGCCGCGATTCCATAGCCGGCCGGCATCGGCGAACACCGCGATCTGCAGCAGCTTCGGGGCGATCGGACTCGGCACCTGCGCCTCCACGTTGCCCACCACCAGCGTATTACCACCGGTGGGCACCACACGCTCCGTGATCGACGTGGAGTCGGCGCGGTAGAACGTCTGTCCGTTCGCGCTCACGGTATCGTAGCGACTCACGATGTACACGGCCGGCCCGAGCTCATTCTGACGAAAGCCGCGCACCGTGGTCGGGCCACCGGCGTACAGGCGTTCCTGCGGCGGAATGAAGCCACCGGCACGCGGCGTGATGCCACCGCCGTAGACCACGCCCGCGCGCAAGTGCGTGACCAAGGTCGCCCCGCCCTGCAACGCATGGTACCATGACACGTCGCCCGTACCGCGATTGAACTGCTGCGTGCGATCGGAGCCGATGAGCGTGCTCGCGTGTCGCACGTTGAGTCGGACCGTGGTGCCGCTCGTGGGACGTAGCGGATCATTCACACGCGCGCGCACGACGGCGTATTCGAGCGCGGCCAGTCGGTTGTTGCGCTGCAGGAACGTGCGCGATTCGTTGTCGCAGGCATTGAACACGGCGCAGAAGAACGCGGGTTCGGCCTCGGTACGACCCAACTCCACTTGATACGACATCGTGCTCGGCACGCGCGCCATCGGGAACGGGTCGGTCACCGACAACGCACCACCGATCGGCGTGCGGCGCAAGAAGGCCTTGAACTCGGACAGCGTGGAGCTGAACACCGTGAGCGACGGCACGCGCGCCTGGTTGGCGCGTACCGGCTGCCGCACCGTCATCGACGTGTAGTAGTTCAGCGTGCGACTGTACGGATCGCTGCGCGCCTGCCCCTGACAGAAATCGGGCGCGCCGTCGAGTGGGGCGCCGATGCCGATCTTGCTCACGCGGCCGGTGAGCTCGAGACGTTGCGCGAACGGCAAGAAGTCACGATCGGTGAGCGACCCTTGCATGCGGAAGCACTCGAGCGTGGCCCAACCCAATCCACCGCGCGCCGCCCAGCGATCACCTTCCACCAGACGCACGACAAGGTCGACGATCGAGTCGCCCGCCGGCTGGATGCTGTCGGGCTGCAGGTCCACGCGCTGAAAGGCGTCGGTTTGATACAGATTGCGCTGCGCATCGATGATCGCCCGCGCCGAGTACCAGTCACCCGTTTCGAGCGCCATGGCGCGACGCACGGTGGCGTCCGACACGCGGCGATTGTCCGTGCCGGCGTCCACCTCGAGCGCGATGCGGCCCAACCTGGCGCGCACGCCCGGCACGACGGCGACTTCGACATCAGCGGTGCGCGTCACCGTGTTCGTGGTGTACGCCACCAGCGCTTCGGCCTGCGGCCAGCCCTTGTTGCGCAGCCGTCGCACCAGCGTATCGCGACCGGCTTCCAGGGCCCCGCGATCGAACACGCCACCGACCGTCAGCGGGAAGTCGCGCGCCGCCGCACGCACCTCGGGGTCGAGCTCGAGACCCACGAGCGTGAGCGCCGTAATGCGCATCGGCGCGCCCTCGCGAATCGTGAACGTGATCTCGATCACACCGGGCTTCAGGGTGACCACGGTGGTGTCCACCTTGACGTCGAGGAAGCCACGTCGGCGGTAGAGCGTCTCGAGGCGCTGCACGTCACGCGCGAACTCCACGGGATCGAGACAGCGCCGCTCGCCGACCAGCGGCAATCCCGCAAACGACGAGGGCGTGGTCGCCACCGTCGCCGCGAGCGCCACGGCGGCATACTCCGTATTTCCGGCAAATTTGAGCGCACGAACCTCGCGATCGCCACGATCACAGGACAAATCCTGGGCGGCGGCCGGACGCGCGACCGATATTGCTGCGAGCGCGAAGAGGAGATGGACGAGAGGTCGCACGTTCTATAGCGTTGAAGCTCACGTGGGATCGTCCTTCAGTCAACCGCACATGCCTTCGATTCGCCCGTCACGTTCACTCTGCTCGCTCCTCTCGCTGTGCGCCGTGCTCGGCACCGTCCTGGGCGGGTGCCGCAGCGGCGAGGCGAGCCCAGATCGTCACGCGCTCATCGACTCACGCGATTGGTACGACCCGCGTTCGCTCGATCCGGCCAAGGCCACCGACGTGCCCAGCGGACGAGCCGTCGCCTATCTGTTCGATGGTCTTACCAAGTTCACCCCGGCCGGTGAGCTCCAGCCCTCCATCGCGCGGTCATGGGACGTGTCTCCCGACGGCTTGCGCTACACCTTCCACCTCCGCGCCGACGTACGCTTTCACGACGGCTCACCGCTACTGGCCCGCCATGTGATGCAGTCGTTCCGCCGCGTGCTCGACCCGGCCACAAAAAGCGGCACGGTATGGCCGCTGTACCCGATCACGGGCGCCCGCGAATTCGCCGACGGCAAAGGCACCGCACTCGGCATCGAGGCGCCCAACGACACGACGGTGGTGATCACGCTCGACGAGCCGTTCGCGATCTTCCCAAAGCTGCTCGCCATGCCGGTCGCCTCCATCGTGCCCGACTCCGTCGGCGCCGACTTCAGCGAACACCCCATCGGCACCGGCCCATGGAAGCTCGTAGAGTGGAAGCACGACGACTACCTCAAATTCGCCCGCAACGACACGTACTTCGGCGGCGCCCCGTCTATCGACACGCTGATCGCCCGCATTATTCCGGAGCCCTCAACGGCCGTTGCCGAATTCGAAGCGGGAACCGTCGACATTCTCTACGTGCCCGAGGATCAGACGCGCGACTGGGAAGAGACCGACACCAGGAAGGCCACGCTGGTGAGCGCACCTGCACTGCGCTTGTGGTACATGGGCGTGAACGTCACACGGGGCCCACTGAAAGACGTGCGGGTGCGACAAGCGATCGCGCACGCCATCGACGTGCCCACGCTCCTCGCGCAGCTGCTCGCCGGCCGCGGCACCATCGCCGCCGGCGTCATTCCGCCCACCCTCGAAGGCTTCGACAAAACCCGGCAGCCGTACGCCTACGACACCCTCGCCGCCCGCAAACTCCTCGCCGACGCCGGCTACGCCAACGGTATCGACCTCGAATTGTGGAGCTCACAAACCGCCCCCATGCCGCGCCTCGCGCAGTCGATCCAGGCCTACCTCGCCACCGTCGGCATTCGCATCAAGCTCGTACAACGCGACGCCAGCTCCATGCGCGCCGCCGCGCGCGCCGGACAAACCGACCTCGTGGTCAAGGACTGGTACGCAGATTATCCCGACGCCGAGAACTTCCTGTACCCGCTGCTACACACCGCCAACCGCGGCGCCGGCGGCAATGTGTCGTTCTTCAGCGATACGACGTTCGATGCGCTGGTGGATCGGTCACGACGCGAGAGCGATGCGGGAGTGCGCGCGGGATTGTACAAGCAGGCAGACTCTGTGGGATACGCGCAGGTGGGCATGGTGCCGCTGTTCTTCTACAACGAGGTGTATGCGATACAGCCTTGGGTTTCCGGGTTTGAAGTACCGGTGATTTTTAATGGGCAAAGATGGGAGCGGGTTCGGGTTGGAACTGCGAAGGGGCGCTAGGAATCAATGGCGCTGGGAATTAGGGGCGCTAGGAATTAGGGGCGCTAGGAATCAATGGCGCTAGGAATAAAGGGCGCTTACTGCGGACTGCGTTGAAAGGCGCGGGGGGGCGTGGTTTTGGTGAGAATGGTTTGGAGTTGCGACCGTATCGTGCGTCATGCCAAACCACTTCAACCTCCGCGTGTACGACGCCGCGTGCGAACTGAGCCGCGT
>Ga0105049_10004228_pt1 | contig 16859 bp, 20 predicted proteins | sample MAT06_FD_78087 | JGI IMG/M metagenome (GOLD analysis project Ga0105049, IMG submission 78087) | Freshwater microbial communities from Lake Fryxell liftoff mats and glacier meltwater in Antarctica - MAT-06 | ecosystem: Environmental > Aquatic > Freshwater > Ice > Liftoff microbial mat | place... | reverse complement strand
GGGCTCACGGAACTGGAAAAACTACCTTAGTTAAAATCCTAGCTCCAAAATTAAATCTACAAAGTTTAGATGGAAATACTAGAGCTACCTGGGAGTATTTTGGGGTTTCTGACTTTGAAAAAATGCCTTCAGATGCTCGAACTATTTTTCAGAATCATTTATTACTAAAGCAAATAGAAAAAGAAGATATTCACAATAATGGTTTTGTTACTGACAGGAGTGTCCTGGATTTCCTAGGCTACACAGTTCTTAGCTCAGATATGTCTGGCTCTCAATTCAAACTGTTTGAACAGTTAGTCAAAGAAAGACTGAAGAACTATACCCATTTTATTTACTTACCAGTGGAATTTTCTGCCGAAAACGAAACTCTCAGGGCTAATGTGGAGACTCGCCAGGAATTTGCCCAAATTATAGAAGAGTATCTGGAAAAATGGTTTGAACCTGAAAAATATCTAAAAGCTACTGGTAGTGTAGAAAGCAGAATCGAGCAAATTAATAATTTTATTTCTAATGTCTAAAAAAATCATAGTCACTTCCCTAAATCCAGCCAAAATCCAAGCCGTTAAAATTGCTTTTACTAAAATGTTTCCAGGTGAGAAATTTGAATTTGAGGGTCTGAACGTGCCCTCTCATGTAGCTGACCAGCCTATGACTGAAGTAGAAGCTCTCAACGGGGCTAAAAATAGAGTAAAAAATGCTTTACAGGAGGGTTCTATAGGTGATTATTATGTCGGAATTGAGAGCGGGGTAGAATTTATTGAAAAGGAATTGATCGTTTTTGGTTGGGTATATGTTTTTGACGGTCAAATGAGCGGTAAGGGCAGATCCTCTAGTTTTTTCTTGCCACCAAAAGTAGCTGAGTTGATTAAGCAAGGCAAGGAGTTGGGTGAGGCTGATGATCTAGTTTTTCAGGTCAAGAATAGCAAGCAAAGTAATGGGTCAATAGGTCTTTTGACAGGAGATCTAATAACCAGAGTGGACGCCCTATCTGAAGCAGTGCTACTAGCCTTGATTCCTTTTAAAAATAAAAAATATTATCAAAACTAAATATGCCCGAAACTATTTCAATTTCTGATAAACCTACCTTTGATGTCTGTAATTTTTTGATTGTATCAGTGTCCGAAGATGGGGTAGTTTTTGTAAAATCAAGTCAGGTTTTTAAATTTGATAAAGTCTTTGGAAATTTGGAAAATCGAAGTCGTGTTTTGAGATTAAATTTACCAGAAAGTGAGTTAGTGGAACAGATAATTTCCGCCAGTATCGATTCAGGCTTTTGTGGTCATTTGGTTTGGAAAATTAAACTCACTAGCCTTGGCTATAACATTTATAAAAAGGAAAACAACCTAGAATCTTTTGCTTTAAAACTCAAAAACTGTCAGCAACTTCACCTTTTTCCGAGCCCAGCAGGAAATTATTACAGATCTATTTTTGATGAAAATGGTAATTTAGTCGGCGGAACCAATCAAACCAGCCTAGAACCAGACATAATTTTTAGTTTGTAATTCTCTTTACAAATAATGATTAGCTGTAATTAATTCATGTTGTATGATTAATAAATTGTATCAGGAAATTTTGGCCCAAATTTTGGATGAAAAAAATTCGAATAAGTATCAGACTTTGAAGTACGCTGATCAGTACACTGGTATGGTAGCTCACCCAAACGAAGGTTATATTTCTTTTACAGTGAATCCAAGTGAAAGCTTCCCATTGATTACCCTCAGAGATGTCGGTTTAAAATTATTTATCGCTGAAATGATTTGGTATCTTAGCGGAACTATTGATCCAGTTTGGATAAGGAAATATACCAAAATTTGGGATGATTTTGCTGATGAGGATGGGCTTGTAAGATCTTCTTATGGTTATCGCTGGAGGAATCATTTTGGTCGTGATCAGATTTTAAGTGCCATTAGTTTATTAAAAAGAGATCCTAGTAGTCGCCAGGCTGTAATTATGACTTGGGATCCTAGTTGCGACGGGCTAGACACAGAAAGGCAAAAGAATGTCCCTTGCGTACCAATGATGCAGTTTTTAATTTTGAATAATAAATTAATTCTGGATGTAGTTTGGCGAAGTAACGATATGTATTTAGGTTTTCCTCACGACCTTGCAGGTTTTTCACTTCTACAAGCAATTGTAGCTCAAAAAATGAGTTTGGAAGTAGGTAAACTACATTATAGTATTTTACATAGCCATCTCTATGACAACCAGATTGAATCAGCTAAAATTCTTTTAGAAACGGCCTCTGACCAACCAAAAGTAGAGTTATTTTTACCCGAAAACTCCTTTGATATCGCAAGAGATGGAACTGATGAGCAGAGAGATGAGCTGTATACTCAGATTTTTGATAATTTAAATAGTCAGTATAAACCTGTACAAAAACTTAAAAAGATAAAAATAGTAGTTTAATTTTAGAAATATTAATATGACCCCTAAAACTATAAAAATTTATTTTGGTTGTTCTTTAACTCATGCCCCAGAGGAATATAGACACACGATTTTAGCTTTGAGAAAAAGTTTAGCAGAAAAATACCAGGTTTTGGAGTTTTTTAGCCATCCCACCGATATGCAAAACGACCAGCAAAGTCTAGAATATTGTCAGCAAATTTATACACATGATAGGAACTGTGTTTTAGAGTGTAATCTCTTTGTAGCAGAAGTCAGTTTACCTTCCACTGGGCTTGGGATGGAATTGGGATTTGCAATTGAAAACGATAAGCCAATTTTGGCAATATGCCAGAAACAACACAAAGCAAGTAGAATGATTCGAGGTGTTCAATCAGTTGATTTTGATTATTTTGAATATTCTCAGGATAGTGAAGCTCTGGAAGAAGTAGATAAATTCATTGCCAAACACTTTTAATACTATGAAGCTTTCTATTTCTGGATCTTTTAGTGTGGGAAAAAGTACTCTGTTTCGAGTTCTAAAAAAACGAGTCGAAGGGTATGATTTCATAAACGAAATTAGTAGGGAAGTGATGAAAGAAATGAATACAAACAATCAAACTATGAGTTTGGAAGAAAGAATCCTGCATCAAAGGCTTTGTGTGGAAAAACAGATTCAAAGAGAGGCTCAAAGCCAGAATTTCATCACTGATTATTGTACTATCGACAATCTTAACTATTCTTATGGACTGGGGATTTATGATGAAGTTCGCGAGTTAGTTATTGAACACCTAAAAAAAATTGGCGGCTACGACATCATATTCTATGTTCCTATTCAATTTCCTCTGGAAAAAGATGGGGTCAGATATGAAAACAGAGAGTTTCAAAAAGAAATAGACACTAGACTCAAAAAACTACTAAAGGAATTCAATTTACCTTTTGTGGAAATTACAGGTAATCTAAAAAACAGAGTCGAAAAAGTCCTAAGTTTTATCAAAAACCCAAAGTATGACTGAACCTAAAATAACTTCTCAAGAACTATCCCGGGAAGACCATTTTTATTTAGATTTAGCTCTGAAAAACAAAGCTCTAATTGCTCCACCGAGACACTCTAATTTTAGAACTTACACGATAATTACTTATCAGGATCTCGAAGACAAAATCCAATATGTCACTGGTACAAACAGAGAAACTTTTTTTCTTGGCGGAACGATTTGCGGGGAGAGAAGTGCTTGCCTAAAACTAGCTGAAGTAGAAGTTAAAGAAGTCAAAACAGTTTATTTGGTTTCCGACTCTTCAAAGTATATTAGTATGGGCATTGCCTGTAGAGATTTTCTTATTGATCAGCTTCCCGTAGAAACTCGAGTAGTCATGTGGGGCCAGAATAATTATAAAGTCACCACTTTGGCTGAATTGTACCCATATCCAGCAATATACAGAAATATAAATGTAACAGATGTCGTTGGTTTTGCTCAGAATTTTGCTCAAAGTATGGAAAAGCCTATTTTTGATTCTAAATTAGCTGAATTGTATAGAAAAGCAATAGATTTTACTAAATATGACGACAAAGATGTTTTTTACCCGATCCGGCTGGCTGCAGGGGTACTCTATGAAAATGGGGAGATGGAGATTGCCTGGCAAACCAAAATGTTGGAATTTGCTAAAACTGTTGATCCAGTGACTAATTTACTTCCAGGAATGAGAAAAAATAGACTTTTAAATATTAATCCAGTAGTCATAATCCAAGTTGATCAGTTTGGAGTTTTGCAAACACTTTCTGATGGTGCTAGGTGTAATCTAGCAGAAGACGGCTTTGGAAGCGTCAAAGTCTTTATCCACAGTAAAAATGGAAAAATAACTGAGTTAAAAGTCGCAGATCTTTATCCAGACACTCCAAAAGTTTCAGAAATGCTCTAAATTATAAATTTATTTTTATGCAATATTCTCATTTAAAAGCCTTAGCTACCCCAGGTGAAATAGAAAAACATCTTTCTGATCTAAGCTCCTTAATAATTACAAAAAGTGAACAGAATTTAGCTAAAAAAACTGATTTGTGGAAATCCTCTGAGCCAGGAGTCATAGCTTGGGACTGGGATGGGACTATCACAATTAACGGCCCTGTAGAAGCTCTTGGTAGGGATCAGGGCACTATATGGCAGGAAATCAAGACGATACTGGCTTTTACAGAACGAAGTATTACTGAGATGAAAACTCACTATGAGAGATGGGGTAGGAGTAAAGATGAAGGGGAGCAGCTTGCCTGGTCTGATGCTACTTATGAAGTTTATAGAAGAGAAGGGGTCACCAAAGCAAAATTAGAAATGGTAGCCAATGCATTATATTTACGCCCTGGAGCTCTAGAATTAATTCGAAAAATATCTGAAAAAGGCCATCACCAGTGTATTATTAGTTATGGACTCAAAGATTTAATTGAAGTGATTTTGAAAAAAAATGGTTTAGAGGACACCGTCACAGTTTTTGCTGATTCTTTAATATTTGATGAAAACGGGTTGATTATTGGAGCGGATACGAGCTTTCCAAGAATAGTCGCAGCAAACAAAATTGAGTCTTTAAATAAATATATTCAAGAATCTAATATTGCAAATATTCACAAAACCTTGTTTATTGGTGATTCAGTGCATGACTTACAAGTCATTGAGGCTACTAATGGACTTGGAGTTTACCTTCACCATCTAGGACATAAAGCCGTAGGCTTAGGAGCTGCCCAGGAAATGTCCCAGGAGGCAGATATTATTGTAGTTAATAACACAGACAATACTCTAGGCCAAGTTACAGATTTTGTGGAAAGATTAATTAATTGTAATTTCCTTGAAACTCTTGACGAATATTCTAAGAAAAAATATCAGTAAAGTACTATGTTGCCAAAAGTTACTTTGATTTGTTTGCAGAGTTTAGATGGGTTTTTAGCCCGCACCCAAACCGATGATTTGAGCTGGGGATCACCTGAAGACAAGAAACATTTTAAAACCAAAGTGCAATCTACAGGGGCCATGATTATTGGCAGGAATACCTTTGATCAGATGGGAACAAAGCTTTTTAACAGTCAGTTTGTACTAGTATTAACCTCTCAAGTAGAAAATTATACTGAGCTCAAAACCCCGAATAGGCATTTTTTTAATGGTACTCCTCTTGAAGCTTTGAAATATTTAGAATCAATTGAAATAACTGAGGTGGTCCTGGGCGGCGGCGGAAATATAAATAATCAATTTTTAGCTAGTAACCTAGTAGATGAGATTTTTATTACAATCGGAGCAAAGATATTTGGAGAGGGTATTAAAGTCTTTGGCGAGAAACCCCTAGGGAATAATCTAGAACTACTGAGTCTGGAAAAATTAGGGAAAGACGATTTTCTAATACACTACAAAGTTCAGAAATAATTCTAGGTTAAATAATTAAACCAGTCCCGATTCAGGATTCAAGTTTACCTTGGCTTAAATAAAACCTTATTATCTAACTATTAGACCCAGTGCCAGGCCTAAAACTGAGCAAATAATAGAAGTTAGCCAGTAGCGAATTACAATCTGGTTTTTGCTCCAACCTATTGCTTCTAGGTGATGGTGAAAGGGCGCAGCTAGAAATACTTTCTTCTTAAATACTTTGCGTGAGAAAATCTGAATTACATCTGAAGCTGAAGTGAGAACTAGCAAGAATCCAGCAATTGGAACTACATACACAGCGTCTATTAAAAACGCTACCACACCGAGAGTCAAAAGAACTCCCACTGCTCCAGTATCCCCCATAATGAATTTCGCGGGAGCAATATTAAACCATAAATAAGCAGTTATTGCACCTACCATCACCATTAAAAAAGTCGCAATGTCGTAGTATCCTCTTGCAAAAGCTAGCCCTGAAAAACACAAATAAATTGGTATAAACACCCCAGCAGCAAGTCCGTCAAATCCATCAATTACAGAACTGCTCCAAAGTGATAAGAGGGTAATTACCACTGCTGGAATTATCAGCCAGTCCGAATACCATCCGAATGGTAATTGAATATCTTTCAAATTCAAAATTCCAGGAATTAGATTCACATTCACTAAATTTAATCGAAAATGGAACCAAAACCCAATGAGTAAACTAATAATTGTGACTATTACTACTCGGTAGCTGAGTTTGAGACCTCCACCAGATTTGTAATTTCCGCCAGTTTCCAGGGTTGCCAGAGCATCATCGATAAAACCCATTACCGAACCAAAAAACAATGTTCCAATTGGAATAAATGTCTGGTCTCGAGAAACAAAATTCAGAAATTGAATAATTTTATTCGTGGGCTCAATCTTCAGGGCAATCCAGAAAATAGTTGCAAAAACTAGGGTAGTAATCCAGATCAGCAGTCCTCCAGCTCTGGGAATCTGAGTTTTTGCTTCATCGTTATCATAAAATTCTTTAGTAACTTTCAGTTTATGACCCATTGTGTCGATGTCGCGACTTTTTTTCTTCCAAAACTTTAGCCAGTTAAGTAGCTTAATCAGACTGGGAGCCCACCACATTGCCAGCAAAAAAGATAATGCTGTATAGCTAAAAATTTTAGCTGCTTCAAGGTAGGGAATGGAATTCACAAAGTATTAGATTAATCTGACTAACTGAATTAAAAAATTCATAAAATTTAAACACACTACCACAAAAGTAACCAGAACTAAAAATAATATTATCCCAAACAACTTCTTGTGCTTTTCAGGAAAATTTCTAAAAAAATTGGAACTAGTATTTACCATCCTTCAAAAAGAATGACAGCCAAGGCTTTTTGTCAATTAAAAAGTTTATGAAATCTAGAAAATAAATACCCAATCATGGTTTCTAAAATTGACAATTACAGTAATAATTAAACTCTATTAAGCTACAATCTATGTTCAAATTGATTTTAAAAATTTCAACTCTGAGCCTACTCAGTCTTGCCTTTCTTTGGTATTCTCCAGTTCTGGCTGAAAGTAAGAACATTACTAATTTTATAAATATTGATGTTATTGAACAATCTGACAAACTTTATCTAAAATATGAAATCCAAGAAACTTTCAACACCTCTAGTAGGGGAATTTTCCTGTCCTTACCCAAAAATCAAGACGGAGTGTGGACAGAATATAAAATCAAAAAAGTAACACGCTCAGAAAAGCTAAAAACACAGCAGATTGATATCAAAGAAACTATCAACAACTTCAAAATTGGAAATAAAGAATTACCCAATCTTAATGAACTTTCTGTTCCAACAAACTTTCAAGGTGAACAATACGAGCTAATCAGTGAATGGAACCAGTTTAGAGTCAGAATAGGCGATAAAGATACAAAACTTGAAATTGGAGTCTATCAGTATCAGATAGAAATTGAAGTTATTAAGTCGAGTGATTATAAATATGATTTTAATTTGATTAGCAATTGGAAGGAAAGTGTAGGGAGTATCAAGGTGACTAAAAATGAAGAAAACCTATGCCTTTCCAAAATTAGTTGCTCTAAAGATAATACAAACTTAAGTCTTAATTCTGACAAACCTAGCTTGCCATTGTACTTCAAAGTTTGGAATGAGGTTTGGATTTATTTACTAGTACTTGCCTTTTTAAGTATTAGTTTTTTGGGTTTATGGTATTTATACGCCCGAGATCCTAGTGACGGTCTAGAAGTCCAGAAGCCTGAATTTGAGCCACCGGTAGATATCTATCCGTGGGAGGCACAGTATCTGATTAACGAAGGCCAGGTAGATTTAAAAGACACTTTACTTTCTTATTTACTATGGCTAAATACCCATAAACACATCAAGCTAAAACCAATACTTAATCCAAAAGAAGGTGAAACTGAAATAATAAATGTAGAAATTCTAAAAGACCTCCCAGAAAATATTTTACCACCGATTTTTAACCAGACTATTACTTTGATTTCCAAAGTTGGTATCCAGGCTGGTCTTCTCGACTCTGAAATTCAAGATAGCAAAGATGGTGAAGCTTTAAACATAAAAATCTATGAAAATCTCAAAAAATATTATTCTCAGAAGCCCATCTATCAGCCAATTGGAATAGTTGTAGCTTTAACTTGTGTGCTTGGTTTCTTGGTAGTATTTAGCTTTGAAGGAATTCAAAACAGTTTCTTGATAGGAAATAGCTGGGTTGGGCCTTTGATTTTTGCAGGTGTCGTATTTTTTGCTTACCTGTACTGGTTATTGTGGCTCTGGGGCAAGCTAAGTAGAGAGGGTTTTGAGGTTAGGGCTTATTGCCAAAGATATCGATTCTACATAGATAAAGCTGAGAAATACAAGCTTGATTTTAGTAATAATCCCACTGAAGGAGTTCAGTACTATCTTAAAGCCGTTTCTTTTGCTGCAGCTTTTGGTATTTTAGCTCAGTTCCAAGCCTATTTTGCCAAACTTATGCCAAACATTTCCGAAGTTCAAGACACTAATAGTTTCTACACTGGATATATAGCTGCCAGTTTCTACACCCCTCCTTCAGATTCTTCATTTGATGGCGGTTTTGATGGCGGCGGGGGTTTTGATGGTGGAGGTGGAAGCTGGTAAGAAATAGTAAAAAAAGAATCTAGGCAGGAAATTAATATACTTGATTTCAGATTTTAATATAACTAATATAAACATTATGAATGAACTCGATTTTCTTTACTGCAACAATCTTTTTGAATCCTCAGATAGGGTTGTAATAGTTATTCCTGATAATACTAGCAATTTAGAATATTTTAGTTCTGTAGTTGATCAATTTGCTCATGATTTCAAGGTTTTAGCCATCGGACTTGATTTTTATTACGCCCTTACTGGCGAGAAAAGTCAGTTTCAACACCCTAAAGATGAAGAAAAATACCGGAATTTGATGCAAAAAATGACCGCAGAGATTTTTTTAAACTTTTTTGAGACTACTATCAACACTATTTCCAGAAGTTATCCACAGATGCGAGAAATTATTGTTTGTGGATTCTGTTTTGGCGGGAGGTTGGCAGTCCTTTCTGGAGTAAGTATGAAAGTAAACAAAGTCATTTCTTTTTATGGTGGAGGTCTAAATAATGTATTCCACAACGGACAAAGTGCGACAGAGGCTTTAGCTAAAAATAGGTCTTTTGATTCTAACTTTCAAATTTTAAATATTTATGGTGAGTCTGATATTATGATCTCTAGTACTGATAGTAATTTAACTAGAGTAGTTCTAGAAAATTCAGGAATTAACCACAGTGAAGCTTTTTACAAAGCTGGACACGCTTTTTTCCAAAATCATAGGCAGAGCTATAGCAAAATTGAAGCTGATAAATCCTGGGAAAGAGTAAAATTATTTCTAAATTGAGCTAGTATAAAACTCCAGAGCAAATTCTAGACTCAAAAACTTAAAGTATTAATCTTTTAGTAAGTAACGAGTTATTCTGACTTAAATAAAACGCCCTCCTATTTCTAGGAGGGTTGAAGAGAACTTTGAGTTAGATATTAACTATTATCTACTTTTATTTCAATAGTTTTAGGCTGACTTTCTGGGCTTTTGTGAATTACTACTGAGAGAACACCCCTGGCACTACTAGCTTTGATTGAGTCTGTATCTACATGTTTTGGTAAAGCCACGCTTCGACTGAAACTACTAGCTTTGTACTCGTATCTGAGGTAGTCAGACTCTTCTTTTTCACTTTCTTCCTCGTGGTTGTAGGAGATAGTCAGGATTTGCTCATTTAGTTCGATTTTTACTTTACCTGCGTCAATACCGGGTAGGGCTAGGCTGATCTGGTACCTGTCCTTGTATTCCTGGATATTTAGGGCTGGACTGGTGCTAACCCATCTACCGACCTGGTTAGTGATTGGTCGAAATTCATCAAAAAAATTGTCAAAATAGTTGGAAAGAGAGCGATTGGACATATAAATATAGAATAGTTTGTAAAACTGTCAGTTAGCAAAGTAACTATGACATTGCCAGAAATGTACAAATTTTTAACTAACTTGTCAAGAGTATTAACTAAATACTATCAGAAAATTCCCTTAATTATCAACAATATAAATTTTAGATTACGAATACTCAGTTGTTTGATTATTTCTGGGTTGACTGAAAAACAAGAATTATAAAACCTAAAGTATGCAAATATATAAACCCTTTGTTATAGATTTTGAAACCACCCAAGAGCTTTTTCTCAAGGCCCAAGATCTTTTTATTGAGAGGGTTCTAGGGACAGTAGGTGATATGGGATGTGGTAGAATTTTGCTTTCAGGAGGTCAGACTCCCCTGCCATTTTACACTCAACTAGCTAATAATGCAGTGATTGACTGGTCGAAAATTGAAATTTATCAAACTGATGAGAGGTATATTTCAGCTGACAGTCCTAGTTCTAATCAGAACCAAATCCGTAAAAGTCTAGAAAATAGTTTAGTAGAAATCAAGGAATTGAATTTTTTTGATACCAGACTTCCTATCGAGATTGCAATAAAAGAGTATGGAGGAAAGCTAGAAACACTTGACGGTCCATACTTCGATTTGGCTATTTTGGGAATTGGTGAGGATGGTCATATCGCTTCATTGTTTCCAGAGGGAGATTACCTGCAACACCAGGAAGTAGCTGCCATCGAGACTCAGGCGCCCTCGGAATTTTCTGTTAGTCAGCGAATGAGTTTAACTATCGAGAGTATTCTAAATAGTACTGAGATTCTAGTAATTTTAACAGGGTCCAGAAAAGAATATATCCTTTCAGAGATGTTAGAGGGCAAAAAAACTGCATCTGAATTTCCAGCTAAATTCCTCCTGGCTCATCCAAATGTGAGTATTTTCCAGTGTCTTCAAGGGGAATAATATAACCATAAAAAGATTCTTAAGACCTGTTTACAGGGAAAGTTTTGTGTGTTAAAATACATTTAACAAAAACAAAGAGCAAAAATATGACTGATAATTTCAATTCTGGGTATGATATTGTGACAGCAAGTAGAAATGGATTTCAAACTAAAAAAAGACTTAATTGTAACAATTTTTTAGCTAAAACTTACAAAGTTAATTACGATTCAGTAAAAGGAAATATATATCTAACCATAAACTAAAACAAAAAAATCCCGAATTGCTTCGGGATACAAAAATATTAAATATTAGCTTAGCTTAGTATTTAGTGAATCTATTGTAATCAATAGATGTTGCCTGAGCCTCGATAGCCCTAAGTACCTCAATGGTCACAGATACTAGAATCAATAGCGTGGTACCTCCTACGATACCACTTAGAGTTCCGTCACCGAACTGTACATTTCTATTAAAAATGATAGGAATTACCGCAATTACAGCCAGGAAAATACTCCCAGCTACATTTAGCCTGTTTGACACATAACTTAGGTATTCTTGGGTCTGTAGACCTGGGCGGTATCCAGCGATGTAAGCACCAGAGCGTTGCAGGTTTTCGGCAATATCTTCAGTCTTAAAGGCAATTGTGGAAGTGTAGAAATAAGTAAAGAAGATTATTAGCAGGAAGTAGAACAATGTATATGCTAGTATTCCATTCCAGCGAATACTGTACTCAGGTAAGAATCCTAGGTTTCCACTTTGGAATTCGAATCTAAGGAAAGTTCCGTCAAATAAGACATTTTTAACTTGCTTAGCCTCTTCTTTTTTCTGTTCATCAGCACTTGGATTTTCTGGTAATTTAAAATTGTAATCTACTTTTAGTGTAGACAGTGTAAAGCCAAAAAGTTCTTGACCTGTAGTATTATCATAATTTTCAGCAGCTTTTAGATCTCCAGTGTCTTTTGTTCCATAAAAACTAAGGAATTCTTTTGGTAAATTACTTGGAATTATTGCCTCTTCTTTAGGGTTGGTACTCAAATATGCTTCAACTTGTTGGGCCCCAGTTTTGAGTTGAGAAAGGTTTGAAGTAAAGAAAAACCTAGACAAAATTGTTGGAAATAGAATAAAAGAAACCGCAAAAATTATAGGCAGTACTCCAGCAATATTTACTTTGATTGGAAGATCAGCTGTTACGCTGCTCATGGTTCTTGATTTTCCTTCGGTATGTCCACGTCGAGAATAGATGATCACTAACTTTCTTACTGCATCATTTATAAATACTACCAGCAGAAGTACAACTACAAAAGTAAAAAGTAAAATTCCAAAAGTTCTTACTGGTCCCCAAGCTGAATTTTCCCACAAAAAAGACTTCCAGACATCCCAATTGCCGATTTTGTTAAAGCTAAATTTAGAAAATAATTCTCTTATATTTGGAAACACTTCGTTCCAGTATTTCACTAGCTGGTTTGGGAGTCTGACAATAATACCAGATAGAATTAATAAGGAAATTCCATTTCCCATTTTGTATTCTGTAATAATCTCTCCAATCCACATCATGATTATACTTCCAGCAGTCATCGCAGCAATTACAGCAAACCAATACCCAAAAGTTTCCAGAGTTACTTCAGGTTTTTTTAGTACTGCAGGTAATTCAATGCTATTGCCTTGAGTAGCAGATCCGTTTGATAAAAATTGCAAGATACCCCAAGCATTCAATGCGGCAAGTGGAACAGCCAGGACTCTAGTCCAGCGATTAATTTTTTGCTGACCTTGCTCACCTTCTTCTTTTTGAATTTCTTGAATCTTTGGCACGATGACTCCTAGTAACTGCATTACAATTGAAGCAGTGATGTATGGTCCTACTCCAAGCATTACAAAGGACTATTGGCCGTAAGCACCTCCGGAAATTGTGTTTAGCAACCCAAGAGCAGCATCTGAATCAATTATAGGGCTTATGTCCTGGGTTTTTAAAACAGGTATTGGAATGTGGGCTAGAAGTCTAGCTCCTATTAATAACAAAATAATTTTAATTAATTTACTCCTTAATTCAGGATCAGTAAAAACCAAAAGGACGCGTCGAAACATAAGATAATAGTAAACCAATTAGCTGGTCAAAAAACTAACAGTAATATCACATAATCATTTTTATTTAGTCAAGAGGTGTTTGCCTGTATTCTATTAGCTTAACTTGACTAAACTAAATTCCATAATCTAAAATCCAATAATAAAGTATGTTTTTTACCCCAACTTACAAAGCAATAGTAAAAACTATTTCCATACTATTTCTAGTTTGCCTTTTCTTTTTACCAGCCCTCTCGCTTCAGGCCCAGCAGGCTACTAATACCATCAATTTAGCAATTTCTAAAATCAGTAAAAACGGTAGGGATGAAAATACTCAAAATGTTTCTTCAAACTCCTGGAAGTACGATGGAGAGTTGACTTTGGACGATTCCATTAAATACAGCTGGAAAAACACTGATCTCAATTTGAAATACAAAGATAACCCCAAAAAAGGTGGTGGGTATCTAAAAATTTACAAAGAGGATGAAACAAAAGAAGAAAACTTTGTTATTGACTTTGGTGCTAGCCCTGTTGCAATCAATAAACTAGCTGACAAATTAGTTGAGGGAGAGAACAAAATAATTTTTGTATTTGTAGATTTTGGTGGAAAAACTGCTACAAAAGTCAGTTTTAGTTTTAAGTTCAAAAATATTTCAAGTAATCCCCAGGTCAAAGTAATGGAGCCAGGAGAAAATGCAGTTTTAGCAAAAGGAATAGATCAAAATATAGTTTTGGAACTTTCTAATTTTACCCTTGAAACTACAAATAGCAACAAAAAAGATAGAGGCAAACTAAATGTTTATTTCAACGACACCAAATCAATTCTGGCTACTTTTAGCTTTAGTAAAGACCTTGGAAATAATAAATCCGAAGTGAGATTCAACACCAAAGATCTCGACGCTTCCAAATCAAAAATTGGCGACAGTGAAAGTACTAAATTAATTTTTGCCCTCACCAAAACTAGCGGAGAATTACTTCCTTTCCAGACTAGTCTAAAAATAAGAACCAATTACAACAACTCACTGAATATTGGCTTTCCAAAAATTAATATTTTAGAGCCACGCAGAGACCGATCAGATTTACAAGTTGATGGTGATCGTAAATTTATTTTAAATATTGAAAATTTTGAAATTTTGGCAGAACGAAAAGAAGGCGGAAATGAAGATAGAAAAGGCTATTTACAGATTATCGTAGATGAAATACCTAAAGTAACCGTCTTTGGTAAAAAAGAATTCAGTTTGAATGAAATTGGATTTGCAGATACCACAGAAGGTCGTAAGACAGTAAAAGTGCAATTAGTAAATAAAGACTTTACTAGGCTTAATCCTGAAGCCCAAGACACTCTTGAAATAGTCTATTCCCCAAAGAGTAATAGCTCAACTGGCGAGCCTCAATTACAAAATAGTACTTGGCGTATAGCTATTGTAGGCCTAACAATAGTTTTGGTAATTGGAGGTATTGCTATTTTAGTTACTAAAAGCTAAATTTTATTTACTTTTTCAGCAATTTCGTTAAGTCCATCGCCATAGATTTCTAGCATTTTTTTAAAAAACTGAATATCTAGTTCCGTATATTTTTGGGAATATATTTCTACTTGGTACTTGTATTTTACCCAAAACTCATCCTGGCTCATTCTAGGTAAAAAGAATAATAATTTTTGCAGAAAACCCTTGCTATAATTTTTTTCCAGCCTATTAATTTTTTCTTCTAGTTCTTTTTGAAGGCCTTTTTTTTGGTTTTCAAATTTTTCTAATATTTCCTGAGTCTCACTTTTTACATTATTTAAAATTACTATCTGATTATCAAAGGTTTTTTGGAAAAGGGTAATTTTATTTTCTAAGCTTTTTTTATCCTGGTTGTAATTATCTAGTATTTCCTCCTTACCAAATTCTTTTAGATCGGTACTTAGTTTTTGAGCCTTAATTTCATCTTGTAAAAACCCATAAGCTTCTTTTAGGACAATGAATTCATTATCGCTACCACCTTGGTCAGGGTGTTTATTTTTGGCTAGCTTTTTGTAGAGTGTTTTTAGAGAATCTAAACTTAAACCATCTAGGTTCGTAAGTTCAAATATATCCAAGGCTTTTTGCCGATTCATACTCTAGCTCTGTTTTTAGAGGGCACTTTTGTCAAGAAGAAGTTTTTTAAAATTTTTTAATGAAACCTGTTTTGTCTCTGGCAAAGTCTTCAGTAGCAAAGCAAATATCAGGTTTTATCCTGTCATATCTGGGATTGGTTTTTGTATAAAAATTCCCACCGCTATCATTAAATGTTCCTTTGATTGAATATTCTTTTGGACATATTGGTTCTTGACCTGGTTTAATCCAGAAAACCCCATCTACGTCTTTTGCTTTAATCAGTTCGGTAACGGAATCAGACTTTGTTTCAGCTATATTTTTTTCTACTTGAGACTCAGACTGTTTTGCAGAGGAGTTTTTGAAACCAAAATAAAAACCTGAAGAAAATAAAACTATAGCCAAAAAAATTAAACCAAGATAGTTTAACCAATTTTTAGGCATAAGCGAATTATAATTTAGGAAGCTTTAGACTTATTTTTTAATGTTCTCATGGCTCGCACAGAAATTTTGATACGGCGATTACCAATTTTGATTCTTTGTAAATTTGCTCTCACTCTGGTAATAGTAGATTGCATTGATTTACTTCGTTTGTAGACTTTTCTATAGGTTACTCCAGTAATAGCACAACTAGCAGGCATAATAATATTATATAAGTCCAGGATTAATATTTTTTGTCAACACTACCTTACACCGTCTCTGGGATTAGCTCTGTTGTTTTGGTCTTCACCTGAATTTAGATACAGAGAGTTTATTTCTGTTGTAGAATCCTGTTTTTCTTTTATTGTTTGTCGTATTAGAAGTTCTAAATTACTTTGTTGAAGTTCTAGAGCATTTATTGAGTCAATAAAGTCTTTTTCTATTACATCGGGGTAAACTTGAGCCTCCCCCCCTACAAACCTAATACTTCGTCCAACTAAAGACCTATAAAGCTCGACTTCTTTAGTGGAACTAGCCTGAGCTTTGATCAAATTATCATTGCTAGCAGCTTGCCTTTCCCATATTGCTCGAATAGTATCTTTATCTTTTCTTTGTTGACTAATTTTGTTTTGCAATTCCAGAACTTCATTTTGGTGAGCAGAATTTAGATCTTTTATTTGATTCTGAGTATAGAGTAGTGCAGATAGAGATGCTACAACTAAAATTAGGAGTGTAAAACTAATAAATTTCATATTGATTAATCTACTGAGATTGTAATATCCACATTTTCGTCTGTGTCAGGGTTTCCACCCAAGTCTGTAAATGTAGTTTTATCGACGACTATCAAAGTTTCAGCAGATAACACCCGCACGTCACCAACTACTAGATTGAGATCTTTAGATTTGCCAGTGACTTTTATTCCAGTACCTAAACTAAATTTATCCGTAGAGACTTTGCTTTTAGCATTTGCATCCCAGACGGCTTTACCTTTGTGAATTTTGCCTTTATTCTCTTCTCTTTCAACTGTTCTAATGTCTATAGCTCCACTACCAATTTCCCCTATCTTGGTTTTCTCGCTGACTTGAGAAAAAGGCTGTTCGTTTTTTTCACTAACCCCAAGTACATTTCCAGTGGGTCGTGGAGTGAATAATAGTGCTGGTAGAATTAGTAAGCCTAGAAG
>Ga0105049_10004227_pt1 | contig 16862 bp, 17 predicted proteins | sample MAT06_FD_78087 | JGI IMG/M metagenome (GOLD analysis project Ga0105049, IMG submission 78087) | Freshwater microbial communities from Lake Fryxell liftoff mats and glacier meltwater in Antarctica - MAT-06 | ecosystem: Environmental > Aquatic > Freshwater > Ice > Liftoff microbial mat | place... | reverse complement strand
GTTTTGCGCTTGAGGTCGTGAAGATGCATTTTTAAGTCTTTGCGTTACAGGTCCAGGCGCTGTCAGGGGTGTGTAACCGGCGATGGCGGGACCAAAAGACCGCGCACGAGGACCGGCGCGGTGAGGGGGAGATAAGCGCCGGGGCGGCGGTGGTCAACGGCTTTGTCGAGATTGCCCAAGAACAAGCTGGGTCCCGGGTCAAGCCCGGGATGACAGAACACGCTTACCTGTCATCCCGGGCTTGACCCGGGACCCAGCTTTCTTCTTCCTTTGAACATGGACAAGACCAGCTACGTCTACATCCTCGCCAGCCGCCGCAATGGCACGCTTTATACCGGGGTCACGACCGATATCGTCCGCCGCATTTCCCAGCACCGCGACGGCAACTTTCCCGGCTTCACGTTGGAATATGACGTCAAAACGCTCGTCTGGTACGAAGCCCTGGCCGATATCGAAACTGCCATCCGCCGCGAAAAAACCATCAAGCGCTGGCGGCGGGAATGGAAACTTGCGCTGATTGAAGCGCAGAACCCCGATTGGCAGGATTTGTGGCCGACGTTGTTCGGCGGCGGTGCGGGAGCAGCGTTGGATCGGTTCGCAAAGTAAACTGGGTCCCGGGTCAAGCCCGGGATGACAGATCAAATTACCCTGTCATCCCGGGCTCGACCCGGGACCCAGCTTTCTCCCCAACTACTGCCTCGACGAGACCAGCCGCATATGGGCAACTCCAACATTTATGCGGACAGCTAACAGAGCTGATCAGAGCACGAGAAACCGTACCGGTACGACGGTGCCGGTGCAGCCGAGCGTATTGCCAGGCCGAAAAACGGGGCGATATCGATATTGCGAAATCGCCTTCTCAGTTGCGGCGCTGTAAATAAAAGGCGGAGCCGCAACGATGGTGCGGATATTGGTCGTATGGCCATCTGCCGTAATATCAAACCCGGCCTTAACAAAGCCGCCATTCCCCCAGCGTCGCGCTTCGGTCGAAATTGCCGACGAACTGATCTTGTTGTTGATCCCTTCCGGGCGAATATCGACCAGTGAACACTGCTCAGGCGTCAGCCCAGTCGCAGCAAGTGCATCGGCGGCTGTCGCCATGTCCGAGGCCGCCGCTGCCATATTCGAGATCCGCAACAGCGCGCTAATACGAATTGCATCGCCAGCCGGCACAATCGCTTCGGGGCTCGCTACAATATGTGCGAACAACTCTTTTGCATCGGTCCTGTTTTTCATTTCAGCCAGCGTTTCACCCAGTCGCAAGCGAACCAACATCGCCGGACGGCTTTCTCCCTGCCCGCTTGCCTCGATTTCATTAAGCAGTGCCGTTTGTTGCTTCCGTTTGAAGCGCAATATTTCAACAAGACTAGGAATAGGATCACTTAGCCAGTTGATTTCCGTCAAACGGAAATCGGTTCGGACATCGAACGGCGGATCGAACTGGCGTGTCAACGCCGTCCAGCGCACAATGGCTGCGCGTCGTTCCGCGACAGGAGCAGCAGCGTTACTGGCCAGTGCAACAAGCGCCGGCAGCAACTGTTGCGGTTGATCTCTTTCGGCCGTCTCGCGGCGGGACAGTTCAGCCCGCAGCAGCGACAGTGCCGATGCATCATTGTCGGGCAAGCCAGGTAGATCGCGCACACCCAATCGGTCGTACCACGCTGCTCCCTCTGCCTGAAAGCTGCGCAATACTGGATCCGAATCGGGACGATTGGTGAAGCAGCGCAGCTCGACGCGGACAGCCTGACGCCAGAACGGGTCCAGCTTTGCCAGCTTGTCAGGCGCCCAGAACCAGTCGCGCACGGCTTGAACAAACAAAATTTCAGGACGGTCTCCGTTAGTCGTGCCACCATCGGCCCCGCCATCGGCAAAAATTGGCGTTACCCCGACCGTACGGCCGTTTTCTGCAATACCAAATTCAATGACCGCAACGGCATCAGTGGCCAAACCGGTGAGGGGCGCGCAGGCAGGCAGCGGCGTTTGCGACGCCAAAGCCAACCCTTCATTGATCAACTGCCCAGCGCCTGAAAGGGCTGCAAATCGTTGCACCTCGGCCATGTTACCAAGCTTGAAATTGGCGAGTGCCAGATCGCCCCGGATCCGCACATCCGCTAAGCTGACGCTGGTCGTCGTCGCGCCGCCGGCGGTTCTTGCCGCCATAGCGAACCAGCGCTTGGCCTCGGTGGGGTTATTGGCGTTGAGCTCGACCCGGCCGCGCAAGGTCTGCAGCAAGGCGCGCTGGTCCTGCGATTTGCCGAATGTTTCGGGCGGCAACGCCAGCAGGCCATCGAGCAACTGACGCGCTTGTGCCGGGTTCGACCAGATAACGCTGCGCGCCAGCGCCGCGCGAGCGCCGATATCGCTCGCGCCGCCGGCAGGGAAGGCACCGCTGGCGACGGCAGCGCGATAGGATTCAGCCGCAGCATCAAGCGAACCAATTGATTCGCGGGCGCGACCGAGATCGTAAAGCGCCACCCCGCGCTGCTCGATGTCCGGCTGTGATGTGCCCTTCAGCCCGGATACCGCCGCAACGAGTATCGGTTCCGCCTGATCGGCTTCGCCGGTAGCGATCAAGGCACTGCCCAGCCGGGCACGCACCAGGCTGACAGCCTTGCCCTGCGAAGTTGGCGAAAACCGCGCCAGCAGTGCCGTAAAGGCGTTGCGCGCATCGGCAACCTCACCGGCATCGAGCAGCGCTTCGGCAGCGTCAAAATCCTGCTGGATGGTTGTCGCCGCCAACAGCGGCGCAGTCGCCAGCGGCACCCCGGTGACAGAGGCAAGAAACATGAGGGCACGAAACATCAGGGCACGAAACATCAGCACTTTCTCCCACCTGACCCTTAACCCAAACTAGGCGAGGCGATGGTGTCGGGCAAGCGCCATGCGACTCCCCTGCCGCCGGCAATATGTGTGCCCTGTCCTACACGCGACTTTCCCGCTACGGTGAAATCTGTGTGAAAACAGGGTTTGAGCCGGGGGCGCGGCTGTCGGTCAAAATCCCCCGTATCGGTCAACTTCGTAAACTTCCAGATTTGTCATATTTTGCAGGGAACAGGGCGGATGCCGGTCGAAGCGCTTGGGGATTATGACGATGGCAATATCTTTGCCCGCATCCTGCGCGGGGAGATTCCAGCGAAGCGGGTGTATGAAGACGAATGGGCGGTGGAGTTTTACGATACTAACCCGCAGGCGCCGGTGCATGTGCTGGTGATCCCGCGCAAGGCGTGGCGGAGCTGGGCAGATTTTTCAGCCGGCGCCGGCGATGCGGAGATTGCCGGTTTTGTGCGGGCGATCGGCGCGGCGGCGCGGCATTTGGGGCTGGAGGTGCCGGGGTATCGCCTGCTCACCAATGCCGGGCTGGATGCGCATCAGGAGGTGCCGCATCTGCACGTGCATCTGTTCGGCGGGCGGCATCTGGGGTCGATGCTGGCAAAATAACGGCACCGCCCCCGGCCGGGGAGGTTATCGGGCCATCGCTTCGCCCATTCGGCGGATCGCGGCGACTTTTTCGGTCAGCGCGGTCCAGTCATCCCGCTCGGAAATCGGTGCCCAGATGGCTTCGACTTCATCGATGAGCATCGTGCAGGGGCCGGGGTCGGCCCAATAATCATGAGCGGGCGCGGGCCCGGCATAGGGCGCGACCGCGGCGCGGAAGGCGGCGAAATCGGGCCCGTCATAAATATCATCGGTGGGCGATGGCCGGCGGCGAGCACCACCGCGCCAATCGAACCAGAAACGATCGGGGTTGATCTGTGATCCGACCAGCGCCGATTCGATGGCCCTGACCAGCGCGGTGTCACCCTCCCCGCCGCGCGGTGCAACGCCGAGCCGAGCCAGCAAGGCCGTTTTCAACGCCGCCTCATAGCGTTCGGGAAAGGCGGCGAGCGCCGGCTTGATAGCGTCAAGCGGGGCGATCAGGCGGAGCGCACCGGCGAGTTGATAGGCATTCCATTGCAGCGCCTCGGCCTGGCGGCCAAAGCTGTAGAGGCCATGATAGTCGAAATAGGCGGCGGTGAAATCCGGGCTCCAGGTTGGGATGAAACGCCAGGGGCCGTAATCGAAACATTCGCCGGTGATGTTGATATTATCGGTGTTGAGCACACCATGGACAAAGCCCGCCGCCATGAACTGCGCCGCCAGCCGGGCGCCGGTGGTGACAGCATGATCGAGCAGCGCGACCGCATCGCCGGAGCCGGTGCCGGTAGCCTGCCCGTTACCAAGGAGATTGGCGTGGCAATAATCGACCAGCCGCTGCATCGCTTCGGCATTCTTGTAATAGGCGAGGCGCTGGAAACTGCCGTAGCGGACATGGCTGTGGTTGAGGCGAACAAGCACGGCGCTGCGCGTCGGGCTGGGTTCGTCGCCGCGTTGCAATGCCTCGCCGGTTTCGATGACCGACAGGGTGCGGCTGGTGTGCAGCCCCAGGGCTTCGAGCATTTCGGTGGCGAGAATTTCGCGCACGGCGCCTTTGAGCGTCAGCCGGCCATCGCCAGCGCGGCTCCACGGTGTCGTGCCGCTGCCCTTGGTGCCAAGGTCCATGAGGCGGTTTGCATCGTCCCGACATTGCGCAAACAAAAAGCCGCGGCCATCGCCAAGATCGGGGTTGTAGGTGCGGAACTGGTGGCCATGATAGCGCAGCGCCAGCGGGGTATCGAGGCTGGTATTCTTGTTGCCGGCACCGCCGGCGGGCAGCGGTTCGAACCGCCCGAAATGGCGGAGCCAATCATCATCCGACAAGCCATCAAGGCCGATCTGCGCTGCGGCGCGATCATTGCGAAACCGCCGGATCGTTCCCGGAAAATCCGCCGGCGCGACCGGATCGTAAAATTCCGGGCCAAGCGTCAGAATCGCGCGTTCAGGGCGAAAGGCAAACAGCGGCCGCGCGCTCAGGCCGTCGGGTAATTGCAGGCGGCGCGCACGAAACGGACGGTTTCACGTTCGACCCGGGCGGCTTCGTCGGGCGATGTGGCGGTCAAAACACGATCGATCGCATCGCCGACGATATGGTGGGTAAAGGACGCCGCGAGTTCGATATCGACATCGGTGATGCCGCGCTTGGCCATGGCCACCGTCATCTGGCGCAAGATCCAGGCGGTCGTGGTATCCTTGGCGGCGTGATAAAAGGGTTCGGCTTCGGGGTTTTTATCGATGGCCAGCTTGCCGACTTCGCATTCGCTGCCGGTAATGCCTTCCCACAACATGGAGTTGCGGCAAAATTCGAACACCCGCGGGATGATGATACCGGGTTCAAGATCTTCGAGCGCGTCGTCGCCCTCCATCGCCTCGATCATCATGCGGCCGTGGCGGGCACCCAATTCGGCGAGCAACGCCTTTTTGGAGCCGAAATGATAGAAGATCGAGCCTTCCGAAACATCGGCTTCGCGGGCGATATCGGCTGTGCCGGTGTTGGCGAAACCTTTGGTCGAAAACAGCATGTGAGCGGCGGCGAGAACACGCTGCTTGGTTTCGGCCGGATCATAGCGCCGGGCACGGCTATCGGTCCGTGAATCAACAGAACGGGAATCGATTGCGCGCGTTGCCACTGGACTGGTTCTTCCTTATCCCCCCCGAGTAGCACTGGTCATAGCGCAACAGCTGAGTCGGAGTCAAAATATTGCGATATCCGGGTCATTCGAGCCGCCGCGTATGACCAGCGCGATGACCGGTCCGTGGATCGATGGCTGGTACTGGTCGAGCGATGGCCTGCGCCTGCACTGGCGCGAGGTGCCGGCGACCGCTGATGTGCCCACCGACCGTCCGGTGCTGCTCTGCCTGCCCGGGCTGACTCGCACGGCGCGTGATTTCGAGGCGCTGGGGGCGCGACTGGCCGGGCGGTGGCGGGTGGTGGCGGTCGATCTGCGCGGCCGCGGGGATTCGGCCTGGCCCAAGGATTCGCTGAGCTATGTGCCGTTGACCTATCTGGGCGATCTGCGGCTGCTGATCGAAACCGCGAGGATCGGGCGTTTTGTGGCGCTGGGATCATCGCTCGGCGGGGCGCTGGCGCTGCAACTGACCACCGGGCACAGCGATGCGATGGCGGGGGTCATTCTCAACGATATCGGGCCCGGCATCGAAGCCGAAGGGCTGGCGCGGCTGCGCGGCAATGTCGGGCGCCAGGCCAATTGGCCGACCTGGGTCCATGCGGCGCGCGATCTTGGGCTGCGCCACCAGTCGCTGTATCCCGATTGGGGCCTCGCGGACTGGCTGGGCTTTGCGCATGCTCTGTGCCGGGTCGGGCCATCGGGGCGAATCACCTTCGATTATGATGCGCGGATTGCCGAACCGTTCCGCCTGCCCAATGGCGATGCCGGAGTCGACCTGTGGCAGGCTTTCGCTGCGCTCGCCGGGCTGCCGGTGCTCAGCATCAGGGCTGAACGCTCCGACGTGCTGACGCCTGCCACCCAGGCGGCGATGGCGGCGCAACTGCCGGGGTTGGAAATGGTCGAAGTGCCCGGCATCGGACACGCCCCGACGCTCGCTGAGCCGGTAGCGGCGGCGGCGATTGATGCGTTTCTGGCGCGCGTTGCTGGTGGCTGAAATCCAAGATTTGATAGCCGGCGTCAAAGTCGATAAACGGCAGGCGGCGCGATGACCGCCGGGGAGAGATGTGATGACGACACGCAATGTCTGGCGGCTGGCGAAGCGCCCGGTCGGTGATATCGCCGATGGCGACCTGATTTATGGCAACGAGGCCCTGCCCGCCTTGCAGGATGGCGAGTTCAGCCTGCGCGTTACGTACCTCTCGCTCGATCCGACCAACCGCATCTGGATGAGCGATCAGGAGCAATATATGCCGCCAGTCGTGGTTGGCGCGCCGATGCGCGGCGGCGTCGCCGGCCGGGTGGTCGAAAGCCGCAAGGACGGGGTTGACCCCGGTGATCTGTTTGCCGGGCTGGGCGAATGGGCCGATATCATGATCTCCGATGGCACCGGCTTGAGCCGGTTGCCCGAAATTCCGGGCGTGCCGCTGGCAGCGTCGTTCGGCACGCTGGGGCTGGTCGGGCCGACCGCCTATTTCGGGCTGCTCGATATCGGCAAGCCGCAGCCGGGGGAAACACTGGTCGTCGGGGCTGCGGCGGGCGGCGTCGGGCAGATCGTCGGGCAGATCGGCAAGATCATGGGGTGCAAGGTCATCGGCATCGCCGGCGGCAAGGCCAAATGCGACTATGTCGTCAACGAGCTCGGTTTCGATGCCTGTATCGATTATAAATCGCAGGATGTCGGGACCGAGCTTGACCGGTTGGCGCCCGAAGGCGTCGATATCAATTTCGAACAGGTCGGCGGCGACATCATGGTCGCAGTATTGAAGCGCATGAAGCTGTTCGGGCGGATGCCGCTGTGCGGGATGATTTCAAGCTATAACGCCACCGAAGGCGATGAGCCGCCGGGCTTCTGGACGATGATGCTGATGCGGCGCCTGACGGTGCGCGGCTTCATCGTCACCGATTTTGCACCGCGCTTTGCCGAAAGCGGCCAGGCGTTGCTCGGCTGGATGATGGCCGGCAAGCTCAAGACCCGGCAGGATATCCGCCCGGGGCTGGAGAATGCCGCAACCGCCGTCAAAGACCTGTATTCGGGTGGTAATTTTGGTAAATTGCTGGTTGAGGTGACGCCGCCGTAAGGCGCTGTTGATCGTGGTGTAACATTGCTCTCCCGCTTGCGGGGAGGCGAGAGATGCCGCAGCGGCCCCGTTGAGGGTGTAGCCGAATGTCGAATCAAGAGAACACCCTTGCCCGCCCGCTGGCGCGCGAGTCGCCTCTCCCGCAAGCGGGAAAGGGGTCACGTCGACTACAGCCTAAGCCCGCCAGACCTGCGCGCCGTCATCGCCGATGCTGACCGCGCCGGCAGCGCCGACCGGTGACACGTCGAGCGACAGCAATTGATCGAGCGTAGCTGCATCATCGCCCATGACCTTGCCAAAGATGCGGGTGCCGGCGGCGGTGCGGCCGATCACCCCGCCATAGGCAGCGGCGCCATCGCGGTCGTAAACCACACTGAAGGTTTCGATGGTCGCGGGGCCGGCATAGCCGAGATCGAGCGGCGGCACCGGGTCGCGCCGGCTTTCGGCATCGTCCTGGATATCTTTGGGGAGCATCAGGCTGGCGGGTTCGGCCGGCTGGCTGCCGATGACCAGCGCGTGGTGTTTGGTGACATAGCCGCCCTGGCCATAAAGCAGCGCACGGGCGGCGGGGGCCGCGCGCAACGAGCGCACCATCGCGCACGCCGATTGCAGCATGTAGCAATTCAGCCCGGCCCCGGCAAAGCTCAAGCCGCCGGTGACACTGAATACCCGGTCCGCCGAAAGACCAAGCGTGCGGCGCGCCATTTTGGGAACGGTCGGGAAGCAGGAATAAAGCTCGACCCGGTCAAAGCCATCGGGCGCCATGCGCATCGCCTGCGCCAGCACGGCATTTTGCGCCACCGAATGGCTGAACTGGTCGCGCGCCAGATAGTCCATCGGCTCGGCGGCCGCAGCACCGCCATGGACGTGAATGATACGGTCTTCGGCGATGCCGGCAGCGCGGGCGATGGCCAGGCTGGTCATCAGCACGGCGCCGGCCTGGTTGACGGTGTTGTTGGCGACCATGCGCTTGGTATAGGGCCAGGCGATCATGCGATTATCGGGGGTCGCGGTGGTGATTTCGGCTGCGCTGAACGATTTGCGGCCCCAGGCGTGCGGATTGGCGGCGGCGACCTGCGAGATCGCGGCATAGGCCGCGCCGCTTTCGGCGAGCGCTTGCGCCGGGGTCAGCCCCCAGGCAGCGGTGGTGGCGTGTTCATATAGCGGATAGATGTGCACCGGCTGCATGATGCCACTGCGCATGGCAATCGGTGTGACATGGTCACTGGCGACGATTGGGTTTTCGGGCCTCGCGGCGGGCGGCGTCCATGGCAGATCGATGCCGGCGGCGCGGGCCTTGCCGACCGCGTTCATCGCTTCGCCGCCGGTGATGACAGCAACCAGCGAATTGCCGTTCATGATGCGCAGCGCCGATTCGTGGATCCGCGTCGTCGGGGTTTCGCCGCCGACAATGCCATAGACAGCGCGCGCCGGGTTGATGCCGAGCCGGTCGGTCAGGCGTTGCGCAACGCGATCGTAGCGCCACGAAATCAGCTGGATGACATCGACCGAGTCGATCCGTTCGAGAAAGCCGCCGCCGGCATCGGCATCGGCGGCGCGTACGGCAGCGGCCATCAGCGCCAGCGGTTCGAGCGCCAGCGCCGGATCGGCCGGGCGGTCGACAATTTCGCCGACGCCGATGATGACGGGTATGCGGTCGGCAGGAAGGGCCATCATGGTCTCCGTATCGGGTCGTTGCGGGCTTCCTATCGCGCCGTCCAGCCGCCGTCGATGACCAGTTCGCTGCCGGTCATGTAGCGCGACTCGTCCGAGGCGAGGAAGACGATGCCATCGGCGATATCGCTGGGCAGGCCGGCAAAGCCGAGCGGGGTGCCGCCCGCCGCAATAACCTCGGCATGGGGGGCGTTGGAGCCCGGCGGCACGATATTGTTGAGCGCGCCGCCGGCATCGATCTTGCTCCAGATCGCGGTGTCGATGATGCCGGGGTGGACCGAATTGCAGCGAATGCCATCACGCGCTTCGGCGCATTCCATGGCGACCGCCTTGGTCAACAGCCGCACCCCGCCTTTGGTGGCGCAATAGCCGGCGAGCCCCGGCGCACCGGCCAGCCCGGCAACCGACGAGATGTTGATGATCGAACCGCCGCGATATTCGCCCGCGGGTTTGGCAGCGCGCATCGCGGGAATGGCGTGCTTGATGCCCAGAAACACGCCGGTCATGTTGATGGCAAGCTGGCGGTTCCACTGGTCAAGGCTCATCTCGAGCAACGGGCCCCCGATCGCGATGCCGGCATTGTTGACCAGAATATCGAGCCGGCCGAACAGCGCCATGGTGCGCTTCATCAGTTCGGCCCAGCGGTCTTCTTCGATGACATCCTGCCCGCGCGCCTGCACCGCGCCACCGGCGGCGATGATGTGCTTTGCTGTTTCGCGCAAAGCAGGCATGTCGATATCTGTGATGAACACCCCGGCGCCTTCATGCGCCAGTGCAATCGCTGCGGCACGGCCGATGCCAGCGGCGGCCCCGGTCACGAACGCCACGCGTCCTTGCAGCCGTCGCATCTGTCGTCTCCCCATTATCGGGGTGGACGCTAGCCCGCACAGGCCGGGCTGGCCAGCTACCAGAACTGGCTGCCCGGGATGCCCTTGAACGGGCCGACAACATCGCGGGTGATCCAGCCGCCGTAAAAGCCGCCGGGTTGCGGGCGGACGGCCTCGCCATCGATGGTCACGCTGTCGAAGGGCGCGGCATAAAAGGCAACATGATCCTTGAGCGCGGCAAACCCCGGCGTGGGCGATGGATAGCGCCAGCCAACACTCGCCAGCACAGCATCTCCAACGAAGATATCACAATAGACAGCGCGGCCCTTCCATTCGCAAAAGCTGCTGCCCACGGCGGCGCGCAGATGCGCCAGGGAAATGTCGGCGGGCGGAATATACCAGCTTGGCGGGTGGCTCGTTTCCAACAGCCGCAGCGCACGGCGGCTGTCGGCGATGGTCACGCCCTTGTGAACGATACGCACGTGCCGAGCCGAAACCTCCAGCCGCGGCGGACGAGGATAGTCCCAGACACTTTCCTGCCCCGGCCCGACCAGATCGGGGGTGACCATCACGACATCAGCGTCGCAACCGCGCCATAACCCGCGGCAACGATCAGAACGAGGGTTGCCAGCATGGTAATGCCAAAGCCCGGACCGCGTTTGCCGGGATCGGCATAATAGCCGCGCGCATAAACAATGCGGCCCAGGCACCAGACCAGCCCGGTAATGGCGGTAACCCGATCACCCAGCACCGGAGCGGCAAGGAAAATTGCCGGCAGAAACAGCGCCAGCTGTTCAAGCGTGTTGATGTGGACCCGGTTGCGCTTGTCGAATTCGACATGGCCGGTCGGCATCGGTGCCGGCACGTCATATTTGAAGCGCGCCGCCCCGACGAGACCGCCCAACACGAAATATAACACGATGGCGACAATGATCGCCAATGTGGTCAGCGGAAATGCAGCCATGATGAAGCCCCCGGATGGCAGAATTTGAGTAAGAAACGCTAGGGCGGCGGCTCCGGCTTGGCAAGCGTCGCCGGGTCAATGTTTCGCAACAGTTGACGCCACCCGCCGGTATGTGGCCTTGTTCGCCAGCAGAAGGGCGCACGCCCGGCGGAGAACGGGAGCGGCCTATGTTGTGGAACAGGCGCGAGACACCGGGCGCGCTGGTCGGCCGGCCAGAGGGCCGGGTCGATGAAAGCAACTGGAGCGATTTTGCCGGCTATCTGACCAGCGCCATTGCCGACGCCGCAGGGCGGCAGTTGATCATTGATCTGGGCGGCGTTGACTATATGTCGTCACGCGGCTTGCGCGCGCTCAGCACGGCGCTGGCCCTCGCAAAAAACGCAGGCGTGGGCATGGCGCTTGCTGCTCCTGGCCCGGCGATGCGCGAGATTCTGGCAATCAGCCGCTATAATAAATTGTTCGTCGTGCATGTCAGCGTCGAAGCCGCGCTGGCCTGACAGGGGAGACCGTCGATGCGGGTACGTTTCTGGGGAACACGAGGCTCGCTGCCGGTCGCGATGCGTGCCGATACAGTGCGCGAAAAGCTGGTCAGCGGCGTGCTGGCGGCCTCCGGGCGGCATTTCGCCGATCGGGCGGCGGCGGCGGCCTTTGTTGACGACGAGCTCGATTTTGCGGTGCGCGGCAGCTATGGCGGCGCGTCATCCTGTGTCGAGATCGAAGCTGGCGACGGCAATTTCATCGTCTGTGACCTGGGGTCAGGCCTGCGCGAATTCGGGCTGGACGCGATGCGCCGCGCCGCCGGCGGCCACCCTCGCCGCTATCACATATTCCTGTCGCACCTGCATTGGGACCATATAATGGGCTTTCCCTTCTTCGTGCCGGCGTTCGATCCCGAAGCGACCATCATCATCCACAGCGGCCATGCCGATGCCGAAACCGCGCTGCGCCGCCAGCAGGAGGAAATTTCCTTTCCTGTTCCCTTTGACTGGCTGCGCGCCCGAATCGAGTTCGTCACGCTGGCAACCGATGTGCCGCACCGTATCGGCGGAGTCGAAGTGACGCTGATGGAGCAATATCATTCGCACAAATCCTATGGTTATCGCTTCGATGTCGGCGACAAATCCGTCATCTATTCGACCGACAGCGAACATCGTTCCGACCAGATGGATACCGAAGAACGCTTTGAGGCGTTTTTCGCCGGCGCTGACCTGGTCATTTGCGACACCATGTATTCACTGGGCGACACGGTTTCCTTGAAGCAGGACTGGGGCCATTCGAGCAGCCTGGTGGCCATCGACCTGTGCCGGATGGCGCACGCCGGCACACTGGCGTTGTTCCACCATGAACCAACCTATAGCGACGCCCAGCTCCAGACCATCCATGCCGAAGCGATCAGCTATGAAGCGCTGACCCGCGGCGATGCCGCACAGGTCGCGGTGATCTGCGCCTATGACGGGCTGGAAGTCGACGTTTGAGCGCTGGCGTGCGCCTGAACCGGGTGCGCCTGATCGGGCTGGCGGCGGCACTGCTGGTCGCAGCGCTGCTCGCCGCCTTTGCCGGCGCGCTGTTCGCCGAGCCATTGTTCGACCGCTACCAGCGCTGGTCGCCGCGCCGGATCGCTGCCGATACGCGGGTTCATATCGTGCGCATCGATGCCGAAAGCCTGCGGGCGCCGCCGCAGGGCCTTGGCCGCTGGCCTTGGCCGCGCTCCTATCTGGAACTGTTGACCGATCGGCTGCGCGCTGCCGGTGCCGTCGCCATCGGCTATGACATCGTCTTTGCCGAAGCCGATCCGGCGACCGACAAGGCCCGGATCGATGATGTCTATGCGACCTTGTCACCGGCAGCGCGGGCTGAGATTATCGCCATTCCCTCGCTTGACCAACGTTTTGGCGATGCACTTGGCCGGGCGCCGACGGTGGTGGCGCGCACGGCGTTGCAGGCAAGCGATGCCGAGGCGCAAGGGCTGACGGCTGCCGGCACAGCCGCCCTGTCCTATGATGATCCGTTCAGTGCAGCGCTGCCGGCGACGGTGCCGTCGTTCGGATTGGCGCTCGAAACGTCATCGACATCGATTTCAATGCGCAGGGCCATGGCCTGATCAACGGCAACCCCGACAATGACGGGGTCACGCGCCGGCTGCCGATGGTTGCGCTGGTGGCCGGCCATGCCATGCCGTCGCTTTCGCTGGAACTGGCGCGCATCGCGCTAAAGGCGGATGCGATTACCCCGGTGATGACTGGCGGCGCGTTGACCGCGCTGCAACTCGGCCGCTACCGGATCCCGGTCAGCGATCGCGGCGAGGCGCGGCTGCACTTCGGCACGCTGCCCGATGGCAGCGAGACATCGGCGGTCAACATCATCCGCCAACCCCGCAAGCCCGGCGCGCTCGCCGGCAAGATCGTGCTCATCGGGCCGGCCAGTGTCGGGCTTGGCGATGTGCGATCGACGCCGTTGGGGCGCACCGAATATGGCGTGCGCTTTCATGCCCAGGCAATCGACGCCATTCTCAACAAGGGCTGGCTGGTGCGGCCACGCTGGGCGCTGGCGGCGGAATGGGGGCTGGGGTTGGCGCTGGCAGCGCTGGCGATCATTGCGCTGCCGCGCCTGCGCTGGCGTTGGCTGATCATCCTGCCGGCGCTGGCGGTCGTGATGATTTTCGGCGGCAGTGTTGCTGCGTTCCTTTGGGGCCAGACGCTGGTCGATCCGCTGCGTCCGCTGCTGATCGGCGGGGTGACCGCGCTCGCCATCACAGCCGCGCTGTTTTCCGAAACGACCCGGCTGGCCAAGCAGCTGCGGGAAACGGCGCTGGCGCAGGCCGGCGAAATGAAGGCAGCCCGCGAGATTCAGCGGGCCATGCTGCCCGATGCGGCGGTGCTCGCGGCGCTCGACCCGCGGCTTGATCTCGATGCCGTGCTGGAACCTGCCCAGGCGATTGGCGGCGATCTTTATGATGCCTTTGCCCTGCCCGATGGCCGGATCGTCTTTCTGGTCGGCGATGTCACCGGCAAGGGGCCATCGGCGGCGCTGTTCATGGCGGTTTCAAAGGCGCTGGCGCACAGCCTGTTGCGGCGCGGCGGGGCACCACTCGATGCCATTATCGGCGCGCTAAACGACGAATTGCAAAGCGATGGCGAGAATTTCGTCGAAGTGACCTTGTTGTGTGGAATCATCGATCTGGCCAATGGCCACGTTGAACTGGTCAACGCCGGCCATGAAAACCCGCTGGTGCGCCGCGCTGACGGAACGCTTGAAGACGTTGTGATGGAGGGCGGGCTGCCACTGTGCACGATGCCGGGCTATCCCTATCCGCTGGAAACCCTGGCACTTGGTCCCGGCGACGGGCTGGTCATCATCACCGACGGCGTCCGCGAAGCCCAGAATGAAGCTGGCGGCTTTTTCGGCACCGACCGGACACGCGCCGTGCTGCTCGCCTGGGGCGATGGCCCGGCGGGCGCGGCGACCCGCGCGCTCATTACGGCCGTGCGGCGTTTTGAAGACGGCGCGCCAGCAAGCGACGACCTGACCGTGATGGCGCTACGCTATCGCGGCTGACAATCGCACCTATCGCACCACCACCTCGACCCGCCGATTGGCAGGGTCTTCGACATTGTCGGCAGTGCCATGGCCTAACAAGGGCGCACGTTCGCCGCGACCAACGGTGCGGGTTATATCAGTATCCAGCCCCAGGCCGACGAGCATGTCGCGTGCCGCATCGGCGCGTTGTTTCGACAGGGTAACATTATCAGCCGCATCGCCGACGCGGTCGGTATGGCCCTCGATCTGCACGGATGTGCCGGCGCCGCGGCGCTTTATTTCGGCGAACAGCGCTTCGCGGGTGGGCGCCGATTCGGGCGTGATATTCGTGCTGCCTTCGGGGAAATACAGAATGAAACGCACCGGCGGCTCGGGCATACCGGCGAGCAGCGCGGCATAACGCGCCTCGGCGGCGGCGGCGTCGCCGCTGCGCACGCTGGTCAGCGCGCCAACAACGGTAACCGCGGCGCCGGCGGTATCGATGATGCGCTCATCGTCGCCGGTCTTGGGGTTTATGACGGCAACGGCGCCGACCGGGTTGGTGCCTTCGCCCTTCAGCAAGGTGACCGTTGAACCGCCGCATCCGGTCAATACCAGCGCCAGGGCGAATGACAGGCTGCCGGGCGCCTTCATTTTACATCGACCACAAAGCGCGTGCCGCGCACGCCGAGTACCGAGGTCGGCGTCTGCACCGTCATGCCCTTGGGATTTTCATGCGCGATCTGGCCCGAGACCACAGCAAGCGCGCCTTTTTCAACGCGGGTCACCGATTGGCCCTGAAGCGTGGTATCGTCAAAATCGAACCGGGTCAGCCGGATGCGGCTGGCCGGTCCGATTGAAAACCGCGAATCATCGATGAAGGTCACGCTGATCCGGCCATCCTTGCCGGTGCTGAGCAGATCACCGACTTCCAGCCGGGTGCCCGCCGCGACCGGCAACGGCTTTTTGCCGCGCTCGATGCTGGCGCTACCCTGCACGCGCTTGACGGTTGCGATCGGCCCCTGCGCCGCCTGTCCCGGAGCCGCAGAGCCGGCGGCAAACGCGATGATCAGCAGATATTTCGACACAGACATGTTTTGCCCTTCTCGCCAATCGCACTAAGCTAGGCTGCAAGATGAATTCTGGCAATCCGATTACCACCGCGTTGACAATGGCGGGCAATGCCGCTGCGATCGGTCTGGCGCTGGCGTCGGCTCAGCAGTTTGCCGCTGCCGCCGGGCTGGCGCCTACTCCGTCGCGGCGTCTGGCCATAATCGTGGAGGAACTGGTCGCCAATCTGCGCGATCACGCCGGCCTGGGGGATGCAGACAGTATCGAAATGCACCTGTCACAATATGTCGATGGCGTGATGTTGGTGTTGACCGATCCTGCGGCGCCGTTCGATCCACGGCTCGCGCCTGCCCCGGCCAATCTTCCCCCCGAAAGCGGCGGCGGGGTCGGGCTGGCGCTGGTTCGCGCTTTTGCCGCATCGATAGACTATGATCGCACTGCCGGGCGCAACCGGCTGACAGTTCATATCACCGGGTGACCGGCCCTTTCCCGACGCACGGCGTTACAAGATCCGTTCAAAAACCCGATAAGTGCGGGTCACCTTGCAATCGAGCGCATCGGCGATCGATCGCATCGGGCCATTGTCATCAAGAATCCAGCCGATTTCACCTTCGATGGCACCATAGTTGGCGATCGCGTCGCGGCGGATATATTCGATCATCTGAAACACCATCAACGAAGCGACGCGATGGCCTTGCAGCGACTTTCGGATGCCCATCAGCGGCACACGGATGCGCTGCACTTTGGGCGCGCGCAGTCGCCATAACAGTTTCGCCCAGCCGAAGGGAAACAGCCTGCCACCAAGATCACGGGTGAGTTCGTTGATATCGGGCAAGGCGATCATGAAGCCGACCGGCACGCCTTCATACTCGGCGATGCGGATCAGGTCTTCAAATACGATCGGCTTTAGTTTTTTGCCGACAAAGGCGACCTCGGCCGGGGTTAGCGGCACAAAGCCCCAGTTGGTCGACCAGGCATCGTTGAGAATGTCGAGGATAAGCGCTGCTTCCTCGGCAAAGCGCGCCTTGTCGACCTTGCGGGTCCTCAGGTTGGTATTGCGCTCGCTGGCAGCAATAATGCGCTGGACCATTTCGGGGAAGGGATGATCGATGCGCAGCCCCCAAGTGTGCATGTCCTTTATGCCGACAAAGCCGCGCGCTTCGATAAGCCGGGCATAATAGGGCAAATG
>Ga0105049_10004226_pt1 | contig 16862 bp, 14 predicted proteins | sample MAT06_FD_78087 | JGI IMG/M metagenome (GOLD analysis project Ga0105049, IMG submission 78087) | Freshwater microbial communities from Lake Fryxell liftoff mats and glacier meltwater in Antarctica - MAT-06 | ecosystem: Environmental > Aquatic > Freshwater > Ice > Liftoff microbial mat | place... | reverse complement strand
GGCTGGAACTTGCGAGGCTGGTGATTGCGGGGCTGGCGCCTGCAGGGCAGTCGCAGCGGGCTGTGCGGCACCTTCCGAAATTTGCCCAATGATTTGGCCAATTTTCACCGTCGTTCCGCTGGCGATGGACGCCTTAATTGTTCCCGAGGCCGGCGCTCTGATCTCCAGCGTGATCTTGTCAGTTTCTAACTCGGCGATGATGTCATCCATCTTCACGCTCGCGTTGTCGGGAACCGTCCATCGCGAGAGGACGCCTTCGGTAACAGATTCGCCGACGCTGGGAATGATTATGTTTGTTGCCATGGGCGGGGAGAAAGGGTTTGGGGTCTTAGGTTTTTAAGCGTAAAAGAGAAGGTGATGCATCTGGCAGGGTAGAACGCGGTGTGGCCGGGAGGGGACTGGTGAAAAGAAGTTTACTATTTACTTACACTTGTTCGCCGGTGTAGTTCATGTTTGACTGCGTGAGAGATGGCGTGGCTTTAAATCATGTCTAGGCCTGCGGCTTAAGTTCCTTTGGCTTAGCACCCACCGCCCCGGTCAGGACCGCTTCCTGCAGGATTTTGTCCGCCCGCTTGCTGCCCACCGCGGGGGTAGCGCTGGCGGGGCGACCGATATACTTAACATTAATTCCAATCTGCTCGCGGAAGGCATCGGCGACGAACATAAAGGCCCCGGCGTTGCGGGGTTCTTCCTGAACGAAGGCCACCTCGGCACCTTTAGAATAGCGGGAGAGAATCTTGCGGGCAAGCTCGGCGTGGAAGGGATACAACTGCTCGATGCGAACCAGGGCAACGTCGCGCTTTGCGAGCTGGGTTCGCCGCTCGGCGAGCTCAAAGTAGACCTTGCCGCAACAAAATACAACCCGCTTCACGGCGTTGCGATCCCACCCATCTTTCGCGCTGAACATCGGGTCATCGATCAGCTCCTGGAAACTACCGCCCGTGATTTCATCCAGGGTGCTGGTGGGCGTGCGCAGCTGGCTCTTAGGATTCATTACAATCAGCGGCTTGCGGTACGTGGCCTTCGCCTGACGGCGCAGGGCGTGAAAGATCTGGGCGGCGGTGGTCGGGTAGATCACCAACATATTATCATCGGCGCACAGCGCGAGAAATCGCTCGAGCCGCGCGCTGCTGTGCTCGGGCCCCGCCCCTTCGTAGCCGTGCGGGAGCAAGAGCACCAAGCCCGACCAACGCGACCACTTAATTTCTGAGCTAGCCAAATATTGATCGATAATAACTTGGGCGCCGTTGGCGAAGTCACCGAACTGGGCCTCCCAAACCACCAACTGGTCGGGGTCGGCGGTGCTGTAACCATAATCAAAACCCAATACCGCGAACTCTGAGAGTGGCGAATCGTAAATATCCATCGCCGCCTGCGAGCGGCCCGTAGATTCACCCTCGCCCGCCGCGCCAGGGGTAACAGAGGGCGCGGCGGCAGCGTGATTCCGCATGAAATTAAGACTAACATGCGGCGCGCCGGTCTGGAAGTCTCGTAGCACCGCGTGGCGATGAGAGAACGTGCCGCGCCTAACGTCCTGCCCGCTCACTCGAACATGGATACCGTCGAGCAGGAGAGTGCCGTACGCGAGAATTTCGCCGTTGGCGTAGCTCACCAATCCACCAGTAACCATCGCGCCTCGCTCGTCGAGCAGACCCTTGAGTTTGGGGTTAAGCGTGAAGCCGGCGGGCACACTCGTGAGGGCCTTCACAGCCTCTTTGACAGCCCCGGGGGTCGCGGCGGTTTTGATCAACGCGAATGTGAACTTGTTATCAATTCGTTTCCAGCGGTCTTGGCCGGGCTCGATAACGGGGTTGAAGGGCGCCTTGCGAGCGAGAGTCTGCGCTTCATCGAGCTTGGCATCAAGCTTGGCGGTGACGGCCGCAACCTCGGCGGCGCTCATGATCCCATTCTCAACCAACCGTTCGCCGAAGCCCAAAAGTGCCGGGCGCTTGTTCTTGATCAATCCGGCGAGCACGGGCTGGGTGTAACTCTGTTCATCAGTCTCGTTGTGGCCAAACTTACGATAGCACCAGAGGTCGATGAAGACATCTTTCTTGAACTTTTGGCGGTACTCAATGGCTAACCGGCCTACGCGAGCGCAGGCCACCGGGTCTTCGCCGTTGACGTGGAAGATCGGCACGTCGATCGACTTGGCTATATCGGTGCAGTAGGGCGTGCTGCGACCATCCTCGGGGAGGGTGGTGAACGCAATCAGATTATTAATTACGATATGCACCGTGCCGCCCACCGCGTAGCCCTCAAGCTGGCTCATGTTAAGGCATTCAGACACGATTCCCTGCCCCGCCACAGCACCATCTCCGTGGATCAGCACGGGGACCACGCGGGTTCGCTGCGAGTCGCCCCGCCGCCGCTGTTTAGCCCGGGTGCGGCCCAGAACAACCGGGTCAACGCTCTCCAGGTGGCTGGGGTTGCTCGCGAGAGTAAGGTCGATGGGCTTGCCGCTGGCGGTGACGCGCTTTCCGGAGAAACCGCGATGATACTTTACATCGCCCCCACCGGTGGCGAAGGCAGCTTCCCACGTATCTTCAAACTCGGTAAACACCTGCTCATAGGCCTTACCCATTATATTAACTAAGACATTAAGGCGACCGCGGTGGGCCATGCCCAGCACCATCTCATCTACGCCAAGCTGCGCGCCCCGATCAATCGCGTGAGTCATCAGCGGTATCAGCGAAATTCCCCCATCCAGCCCGAACCGCTTCTCAGTTCCATAACGCCGATACAGAAACTGCTCAAACCCTTCGCCAGCCGCCAAGTCGTTAAACACTGCAATCTGCTCGCTCGCCGACATCTCCTGCACGCCGCGAGTCTGCTCGAAATTCTCAAGGAACCAATCGCGTTCCTGCACGCTCTGAATATGCATGAACTCAACGCCGACACTCTGGCAATAAGTGTGTTCAAGGTGGAGGATGACTTCCGCAAGCGTCGCAGAATGCGAAAGGCCGCTGAGAGCCACCTCCGCGCGTTTGGCAAGGTCTGATTCTTTCAGCCCGTACTTCACGGGGCTGAGGGCCTCGGGGCGATCGCGGGGACGATCAAATGGATCCAGCTTCGCCGCGAAGTGGCCCTGTTCGCGGTAGGCGGAGATCAGTTCGTCGACCGCGCTTTGAAATGGGGATGCCCCACCAACCAAGGGAGCCCGGTTCGCGGCTGCGCCCCCCGCGTTTCCGAGATCAAAGCCGCGAAAGAACGCCCGAAACTCTGCCGTCACGGAGTCGGGGTCGGATTTGAACGCCTCGTACTGACCGTCCAAATAATCGGCATTCCAACCATTTACAGAGGGACGAATCGCTACTGACGAGTTAGATGCTGGACCGGTTGAAAGCGTGCTCATGGCGAGGAATTGGCGGTTTAAACGTGTACGTGGGCTCATTCGGCCGCCCGTCGCGGCTGCCGGAACGATTGTACGCGCACCCGAACGAAGTCGGGCCGACTGCGGCGGACACTTGCCACGTGTCGGAGTGCCCAATTCTCAAACGGTTCGTTGCCCGAATGAGCCAACTCAGGACGCGGCAAGCGAGTCATACCGCAGCCAACTGCTCACGCGGTAGAACGGTTGATCAGTCCGACGGCCCTATCGCAATCCTTACTGAGCTGGGTTTTCAGCCGGTCGATCGAGTCGAACCGAACCTGATCGCGGAGGAACGTCTGGAACACGACTTGCAGCTCCCAGCCGTAGGTAAGCTCCAGCTTCGCACCGATCAGATGGGCTTCGAGGCGTCGCTGAACACCGTTAAAGGTTGGGCGCGTGCCGATATTGATCGCCGCGGGATGGGAGGTCCCATCCGGCAGTGTTGCGGTCGCCGCGTAAACGCCATCGGCGGGGAGCATGCAATCGGTGCTGAGGTTACATGTAGGAAAGCCGATAGTCCGGCCGCGTTGATCGCCTTGGACGACCTCTCCGCGAAGGGCGTATCGCCTTCCGAGTATAAGCGCAGCATCAAACACGCGGCCGAATCGCAACATGCTTCGCACGACACTGCTGGAAGCTCTGACGATCGTCTGATCGCTCAGCGGCACCTCCACGGGCGGAACGATGTGGGCCGCGAATCCGAACGCATCGGCAAGGACGCGTAGAGTGGCGGGTGAACCCTTGGCGGCTTTGCCGAAGTGAAAATCTGGGCCTTCAACAAAGAAGCTAGGCTTGTAATGCGAACATAAATTATTAATGAAGGCATCAGGCTCGACCGAAAGAAACTGCGCGGTGGGGCTTAGTTGTTCGACTTCATCCGCGCCAGCTTGCTTAAGCAGGTACGTGCGGTCGGCGAACGTTGTGAGGCGGTGAGGCGCACTCTCGGGTCGCAGCAATGTAAGCGGATGCGGATCAAATGCGAGTGCGACTACGCGGCCTCTGGTTCCCCCAGCATCCACCAGCCGCCGGGCCTCGGCGACGAGTTGAACGTGCCCCAAGTGAACCCCGTCGAAGTTTCCGATCGTAAGTGCGGTGCGCATGGGCGGGGGTTGCGAGGGGTGAGCTGCGTTACTTTCGTGACTGCGCGAAGGTTAGCGGAATGACCGATGCTAGCGCGGGCCCTGTGCCCTCTGTGCGATCGCCGCGGCGACCGATCGAGGGCCGGTAGCCCCCGCGACTTCGCGCCGCTCAAATCCGGCCTTGAGCTCGATGTAAGCGAAGACGTCGGGCCCTGCGGCGGGCGCGTGGAGACAGATAGTTTCTAATGTAAGCTCTTCGATGGCTTTTCCCTCGGAGATCGCAGCACGGACGATGGCACCCACTTGCTCATGGGCGTCCCGGAACGGTACCCGCTTTTGTACCAGGTAATCAGCGAGATCGGTGGCGTTTGAGTAGCCACCCTTGGCCGCCGCGAGGCACCGCGCGTGCCGCACTTTCATCGTGTCGATCATCTTGGGCACGATGCGGAGCGAAAGACTGAGGTGGTCCATCGCGTCAAAGAGGGGCTCTTTATCCTCCTGAAGATCCTTGTTATAAGCCAGCGGCAACCCCTTTACCGTCGTAAGCATTGCCATCAAGGCGCCATAGATGCGGCCCGCCTTGCCCCGGATGAGCTCCGCGGCGTCGGGGTTCTTCTTCTGGGGCATGAGCGATGAGCCTGAAGCCACAGTGTCGTCCATCTCGATGAAACCAAACTCTTGCGAGGAGTAAATTACTAAGTCTTCGCCAAGGCGAGAGAGGTGAGCCGCGGCTATTGCACACGCGGCGAGCGTTTCGAGAACAAAGTCACGATCGCTGACAGCATCGAGGCTATTGGCGGAGGCTGAGTCAAAGCCCAGGTCGTGCGCCAGTGCGTCCCGGTCAATGCTGTAGGCGGTACCGGCGAGCGCGCCCGAGCCTAGCGGACAGACGTTGATGCGCCGCCGTGCATCGGCGAATCGGGCGCGGTCGCGTGTGAACATCTCTGCGTAGGCCAATGCCCAGTGCGCTAACGTAATTGGCTGCGCCCGCTGAAGGTGGGTGTATCCGCTTACGATCGTTGATTGTTCGCGGGTTGCAAAGGCGGTGAGCGAGGCCTCCACCGCCTCAAGCTCGGCGATGCGTTTATCCACAGCAGCGCGTGTCCACAGGCGCAGATCGGTGGCTACCTGGTCGTTGCGACTGCGGCCCGTGTGGAGCCGCTTGCCCAACGCCCCCACCCTGCTGATCAACTCTCCCTCCACCCATGAATGGACATCTTCGGCTTGGCTCTGCAATGGCGCGGCGGGATCGGTATCGATTAGCTCGCGCAGCTCTGTCAAGGCGGCCACTAACGCGCCGTGCTCGGAGGATGTAAGCACGCCCGCCCGATAGATGGCGCCAGCCCAGCCGATAGAGCCCGCGATATCTTCTAACGCTAAACGAAAATCAAAGGGAAGCGAATCGTTGAACCGTTTGAAAAGGGCATCAGGCCCCGACTCAAAACGGCCACCCCAGAGTGCCATGCCCATGCTCCTTTTTAACACTACTTATGATCGACGAGTGCGGCTCGCTGTCCGCAGAGGCAACGCAAACGCGTACTGAGTGATGCGCATCAGGGCACCACGCCTCATCACTTCGCGTGACCGCTGGCCTTAAGGGCACGGATACGCTCGGGCAGACTGAGCAACTTAATAAAGCCGCCCGCATCCTTCTGGTCGTAGAGTTCGCCCTTCTCAAAGGTAACTATATTTTCCGCATAAAGCGAATGCGGGCTGCGGCGTTGCACGGCCGTCGCCTGACCTTTGTAGAGTCGGACAACGATCTCGCCGTCGAGGTGCCGCGCCATGTTCTCAGCACACGCCCACAGTGCCTCGCGCAGGGGTGTGAACCACCGACCATCGTACACCAGCTCAGCGAACGTAAGCCCCAAGTGCTCGCGGTAGTGGCGAGTCTCACGGTCGAGCACCAGCTCCTCCACGGCGCGAAGTGCTTCCACAATTACGGTTCCACCCGGCGTTTCGTACAGGCCTCGGCTCTTCATACCCACCCGGCGATTTTCCACCAGGTCAACCCTGCCCACTCCGTGAGCACCGGCAATTTTGTTAAGTGCCAGGATCAGCGATGGGCCATCCATCTTGACGCCGTTCAGGGCGCGGGGCCGGCCCCGCTCAAACGTAAGCGAAACTTCCTCGGGCTTGTTCGGCGCTTGCTCCGGGGAGGCTGTAAGCATCCAAGCGTCCTCGGGGGGCGCGTTCCAGGGGCTTTCGATGGTGCCCCCCTCGTGACTGATGTGCCACAAATTACGATCACGCGAGTAGATCTTAGTGGCTGAGGCCGTCGTAGGGATGTTACGGGCGGTAAGGTAATCTAGCATCGCAAAGCGACCTGAGAGATTCCAGCGCGGGTCGCGCCACGGCGCAATGATTTCCAAATGCGGTGCTAACGCGGCGTACGCCGATTCAAACCGCACTTGGTCGTTGCCTTTGCCCGTGCAACCGTGCGCGACGGCGGTGCAGCCAGTCCTGAGCGCGACTTCCACCTGCGCCTTGGCCAGCACGGGGCGGGCGATCGCGGTGCCGAGCAAGTATCGGCCTTCATACACCGCACCAGCGATCATCGTCGGGAATACGAAGTCCTCGGTAAACTCCTGGGTGAGGTCGACAACGTGACAGGACGCCGCGCCCGAGTTAATTGCTTTTTGCTCGACACCCAGCAATTCATCGGCACCTTGTCCGACATCGCCCACCACGCACACCACTTCGGCGTTCAGGTTTTCAACCAGCCAGGGAACGATACAGGAAGTGTCCAACCCTCCCGAATATGCCAGCGCGATCTTGGTCTTCATGGGAGGGAATGGTAGTGATCACCGCATCGGTATTGCAGAGAATCAAGCCGCGTTTTTTCCGATGAACCCCGCATCATCCGGTGAAGCTCCGGCCGCGTTAGAAGACCGCCGCGGGTTCAGCCACCGCCGACAAGGCTGGCTCAGCCACAGCCGACAAGGCTGGATCAGCCGCCGCCGAATAGATGGATCAGCAACGCGTTCTGCGCGTGCATCCGGTTTTCAGCCTGGTCGTAGACGATTGACGCTGGGGAATCAATTACTTCATCCATCACCTCAACCCCGCGCTGGGCGGGCAGGCAGTGCATGAACAGACTTCCATCAGGGAACCGCTTGTTTTCATCAAGGCCGCGGCTGGCGACGGCCATTAGCTCCGGGGTGACCGCGTAATCAGCGAACGCCGCCCGCCTTTCGTTGGCCTGATCCGTCTGCCCCATCGATACCCACACATCGGTATAGACCGCGTGATGCCCCTCGATCGCCGCAGGGTCGTGAGAAAACGTAAGCATGCTCCCCGCGTCCTTGGCGTAGGTTAAACACTGATCCACGACGTCGGCCGAAGGCTGATACCCCCGGGGGGTGACAACTGTGGTATCAACGCCCAGGAGCGTCGCGGCGTGCATAAGCGAGTGGCAGACGTTATTACCATCACCAATCCAGGCCAGCCGAACACCGTCGAGCGACCCGGGCCGCTCCCACAATGTAAACAAATCAGCCAGCCCCTGACAGGGATGGAATCGGTCCGAAAGGGCGTTGATCACCGGTATCTTGGCGTAGAGCGCGAGATCGTCTACGGCTCGCTGGCTGTAAACGCGCGCCACGATGCAATCGATCCAACGCTCCAGGTTCTTAGCGTAATCTTTCGCGGACTCTCGCTCTCCGATTCTCTGGGAGCTGTGATCCATATATAACGACGTTCCGCCCAGCTTATTAATACCCGTCTCAAACGAAATGCGGGTGCGCAGGCTGGCCTTCTCGAAGAGCAGCACAACGGTTTTACCGTCCAGCACGCGTCGGTAAGGGCCAACATCTTTCTTCACGGCCGCAGCGGTTTTGTAGAGTTGAAGGATCTGCGAAGAGGTAAGATCTGACAGCGTAAGTAAATCTATCCCGTTCATTGATCCAACGCCCCTGGCCCGAGCGCTGGCTGCCAATGAGGAAGGACGACCAGCCCGCCCAACCGCGGCACCTTCGATTACTTCGAGCGAAACCGAAGCGCTCGCACGCTTGACCGGTGGACGTGCCGCCCGGTTGATCGAAACTGTGGCGGGCAAACCGGACAACGCCGACTGACCACCGCCGCCAGCTTTTTTTAACGCGGCTTTTCGCGCGGAGCTCTTGGCCGGGCCTCGCACGGACGATTTTACTGCCGCTTTCTTTGCCATGTTCAATCCCTGTAACAGCCAACCCGTTAGAGCCCAAGCGTTGAGAGAGATGCCGCTACTTTACGCCAGCCGACGCGGACGCGGCGTTAATCCGCGTGCCCACCGGCTTACCTTGAATCCACTCCGCCAACGCTTCCGGACGATTTCCATCCAAAATTACGACCGGCGCGTTGGCCGTACGAGAAGCCTCGAGCGCGGCACGCACCTTGGGGATCATTCCACCGTAAATAACACCCGTCGCGATAAGGCCTTCTATCGCGTCGCGGTCAAGCTGGGGCATCACGCGCCCTTGAGCGTCCATCACGCCAGCCACATCAGTCAGCAGCACCACAGCGCTCGCACCGAGTACTCCCGCCACCCCCGCCGCGGCGTCGTCTGCATTGATATTGAGCAGGGCACCATGAGCGTCGATGCCGATGGAACATAACACAGGCAGATAGCCGCGCTCCACGAGCAGTGTAAGCAACGCCCCATCTCCCACCGCGCCCGGCACAGCAGGAATAACTTCGCCGACGCGGCCCGGATCAAAGTCGTAATGAGTGGCTACGCGTGTGGCGATGGCGCCCCCATCGCCCAGACATAATCCAACGGGCTTGCCCCCCGCCGCCAGCAGCGACCCCACGAGCGCTTTATTCACCGAGCCTGCAAGCACCGAGGCGATGTGCTGCATCTGATCCGGTGGAGTAATACGAATGCCGCCACGCCGCGTGGTTGTGAATCCGAGTTGAGTTAACAGCGCATCCGCGGCCTTTCCGCCCCCGTGTACGAGCACCACACCGCCGGAGACCTCGCCCTCGCGCCGGGCCATTCCCGCCAAGGCGGTCCACAAGTTTCGGTGGCTGCTCTGCGCTTCGAGCGTGGTGCCACCAATTTTGACGATGACTGGCCCGCTTCCGGGCAGGGCCAGACCCTCACCCGATGAAGAAGTTGACTGTAACTTATGCTCGCTCACCGCAGAAATTCCGTATGGCGGTCAATGAGCAGCCCCGAGGTTTCGGGGAGGCCAAACCGCGCGTTCATCGCCTGCACGGCCTGGCCCGCCGCGCCTTTGCCGAGATTATCAATGGCACTTACCATGATCAGATGGCGGCCAGCGGATGAGTCACCGGCAGGCTCAACCTCCCACCCGATATCGCAGAAGTTAGTGTGACGAACATCGGCAAGAGCAGGCCATACGCCGCTTGAACATAATCGCACGAAGGGTTCACGATCATAAGCACGAAGTAGCGTCTCGCTTACCCTCGTTCCAGTCCACCCTTCGGCCAGCTCCACGTGGATGGTAGAGAGGATGCCGCGATCGTAAGCTCCAAGGTGCGGGGTGAAAATCGTCGGGGTGCCGCAGTACGCGTCGATCTCGGGCCCGTGCCGATGCTTAAACACGCCGTAGGCTTGCAGGCTTACTTCGCAGAAGAGCGACCCCTGCTTTAGCGAACGTCCCGCGCCGCTCACGCCACTGGTGGAATCAATAATCGGCCGCGTGAGACGGCCATCGGTACCTGTCGCCAACGCACCGGCGCGGACAAGCGGCGCCAGGGGCAAAATCGCCGACGTCGGATAGCAACCCGGCACCGCGATCAGCGAAGCACTGATTAACTTATCACGAAAAAGTTCGGGCAACCCGTAAGCGGCCATCTGCAGGACGCCCGGGTGCGTGTGCTCAAAACCATAATACTTGGGATAAATCGAGGAATCTGCGAACCTGTATGCCGCAGACAAATCCAGCACGCACGCCGCCAGTTTCATCATTTCGGGAGCCAGTTTTTCGCTGGCTTCGTGAGGTGTTGCCAAGAAGATTGCATCGGGGCGCAGTGAGCTAATCGTCACCGCGTCCGTAGGGCGCACCTGCATGTCAAACCGACCGCGGAACCTTGGGAAGAACTCAGAAAATAAGCCGCCCGCTCCCTCGGTTTCGGCTTTCAAGCGGTCAGACCCGAAAACACCCACGACATCCGCAGCGGGGTGCGATAAAAGTAAATCAATCAGCTCGGCCCCGGCATAGCCGCCCGCCCCCACAACGACGCAACGTAAATTGCCTTTGCGTTTGCTCGGAGGTGGAACTATGTCTGTTAGTGCTGGGTCTTGACTCATAATAATACTCACTCACGCGCAAATCCTTGCAGCTCACCGCTTAAAACGCCCCTCTTTACCGGGCCGCCCCCCTTTTAAGGTGCTTGCACGCAGAGCTACCCGCGTAATCGTAGCGAGCGCAGCCATCGGACTTTCACCTTGACCGCTATGCGACCCGATGCTAAGAGAGGTTGGGCGTGCGCCATATCCCCTACATGCCGCCGTTCATGAGGCATTCTTCTCAAATTTCGTATCCACCCCACACTCTCGTACGCCCCGCCAAAACTCGGACCTTACTCCTGCCGATGCATGTATTTCCAAGGAGTTCTTCCGAATCATGAGTACAGCACACACACAAGGTTTGGCCACTTTAGAGCAAACCGGGCCCACGAACCCGCCCATTCGTAGCGAGTTTGCATCGGAGCCGGAAATGAAAGAACTGGTTGATCTCTTCTTGAGTGAACTTCCGCAACGAACCCAGTCGATTACAGATGCTTACAAAGAGCAGAAGTGGGATACGATTAAGCGGATTAGCCACCAGCTTAAGGGAGCCTCCGCAGGGTACGGTTTTCCAACCATCGGGTCGGCGGCAGCGAATGTTGAAAAGCTCCTTATTCAGGGCGAGATTCGCGATGAAGAATCGATCAACCGTCTGACCGATTCAGTCAAAGAATTGCTCGCGCTGTGTCGGCGTGCAGCGTAAAATTGAGTCTTCGTCACCCCAGCTCTCTTAAGGCCAGCCCTCTTCAAGCCAAACCTCCTCAAGCCAAACCCTCTTTAAGCCAAACCCTCTTATAAGTATACTTACTTCCTACGTTTTCCGCTGCCACGCAGGTGCCAACACCGCTCATGGGTGAATCAACTCCTACAACTCCCGGTAACACTCCAATCCCCACGTCGCTGGCATCCGCAGGCCTGGCGCGGCTTCACGCAGTGACTTCCTTGGCCGACCTCGCCGAGACGAGGCCTAGGGTACTTATTATCGACGATTCCTCCGATGTACACCGGCTGGTGACGGTCCGATTAAAAGCAGAAGGAGTCGATTTTTCCAGCGTGCTCTCTGGCGAACTGGGGCTGGCGGAAGCGGCTAGAAATCCGCCTTCGCTCATTCTGCTCGACCTCGAAATGCCGGGCATGCACGGGCTGGTTGTGCTCAAGGAGTTGAAGGCCAATCCGGCCACTCAAGACATCTCGGTGATTGTGATCTCGGGTAATCAGCACGCCGCGGACAAAGTAAAGGCCTTTGACCTGGGCGCGGTCGATTATGTCACGAAGCCGTTTGAGATGACGGAGTTGAAAGTTCGTTTACGTCAGGCGCTGAAGATGCGGCAGTTAATACAAATGCTCGCGCAGCGCGCCCAGATCGACGGATTGACCGGCCTTTGGAATCGAGCGTTCTTCAATCAACGATGGCAAGAAGAAGTCGCTCGCGCCACACGTTACCGTTCCCCGTTGTCGGTCGCGATGCTCGACATCGACCATTTTAAGTCCGTGAACGATACCTATGGACACGCGGCGGGAGACGCCGCCCTGTTGGGCGCGGCAAAGCTCTTGCAAAGAGAATGTCGCCAGCATGATCTCATCTGTCGGTACGGTGGCGAAGAGTTTGTCATCGTAATGCCAGAGACTTCTCCCATCGACGCGACGATCGTTTGCGAGCGCATCCGCACCGGCTTGGAGGCGGCGTCATGGCCTCGGCATCCCGAACGTGTGCTCACCATCTCCATCGGCATCGCGGGCGCCAGCGGCACGGTCACTGTTTCGACCGACCAGTTCGTGGAAATCGCGGATGCCAACCTTTACGCCGCGAAACGATCGGGTCGTAATCGTGTGCTCGTTACTGATGTTTCAGCGTACAAGCCGGTACCGCTGGCAGCGTGACCGCGCGTGCAGGCCCAGGTCCAAGGGCCTCATCGCACGTCCCCCCCGCACAACCTCTCCGCAGGCTCACAGCCGCCCCATACCACCTCGATTGTAATATTACAATCTGCACACCCCAGCTACCGCCTCCGGAAGCGCGATGAGCTCCTCTTGAAACACCCGGGCCGCGAGTGTCGCGGCGGTATCCCCGGGCAGAACCGGGCACCTGCGTTGTAATATAATATCTCCCCGATCAAACTCATGATCGCACCAGTGAACAGTGCACCCCGACTCGGTGTCACCCGCGGCTAGAACCGCCTCGTGTACTCGGTTTGCGTACATGCCCGGCCCGCCGAACCTGGGCAGAAGGCTCGGATGGATATTAAGCACTCGCCGCTCCATCCCTTCGAGAATGGGCAGCAGGCGCAGGTATCCGGCAAGCACAATGTAATCAATTCTGAACTCATCCACCACCGCTCTGAGGCGAGTAGCGTCCAGCGGCGATGCTTCCACGAGGGTGGGCAGGCCGCTTGACTCCGCACGCTCCGCGCCCAGGCACGGGCGCGATGCCAGCACGAGAGCGATATTAATATTAAGTTTTCCAGACAGCACCCCCTCGTGCAGGTTAAGCAGACTCCGCCCACCCCCCGAGATCAGCACGGCAATCCTCGCTGGCATCCCCGTTGGCGCTGTCGGGCCAGAGTGAACTTCGCGGCCGTTTAACTGCATCAAACTCCCTGTAATGTTCCCGTTGCGACGGTCCGGCCGCGTCAAGCTCGCTCGCCCTAGGCCATCGCCGCGATCGCCTGAGCCACGTCCTTCTTGATGATAAACATCTTTAGCAGTGCGGAAATTTTCAAGAGCCCATAAAGCTCGTCGCTCAGACCGCACACGACTAAGCGACCCTTATTGGCATCGCACGCTTTTTTAAGCTGTACCAACATACCGATACCCGACGACCCCAGAAGTAATACGGCGGACAGATCCGCGACCACTCGCCAACCGCCCAGCGGGGCCATCTTTTCAACGTCCGCCCGCAACGGCGCGCTCTCAAAGTCTCCGATCTTGGGGCCTTTGAACTCTGCAATGAGCGCCCCGCCCTCAAGCCGCGTTTTCAGGTTACCGTTGTCGACCATGGCCGCAGGGTAGGTTCCCAGAACGCGCCGGTGCCCACACTCCCTTCGCCAGGTGAGCCGCGATGCAGCACGCGGACGAACGGGCAATAATCCGCCAATGGCCGCCACCACTCCACCACAGTTGCAGCATCTGCGCACGCTTACGCTGGCTTCGCTCCAAACCGCTTCCATCCTCCTCACCGAGCTTACCCAACATCAAGAGTCGCTCACCAGTATCGCGGACATGGCCGGGGCCATTGCTCACTGCTTTTCCCGCGGCGACAAAGTCCTTATTTGTGGCAATGGAGGTTCACTCTGCGATGCCGCTCACTTCGCCGAGGAGCTGACCGGCCGGTTCCGGGCTGATCGCCGGCCCCTCCCGGCTATCGCCATCGCCGATGCCGGGCACATCACCTGCACCGCCAATGATTATGGTTACGATCACGTCTTCGCCAGAGGCGTGACTGCTCTCGGGCGTCCGGGGGACTGCCTCATTGTGCTCTCCACCTCGGGCAACTCCGCCAACTGCGTGCTCGCGCTCGAAGCGGGCCGCGAAGCTGGGCTTACGTTGATCACACTGTTAGGCAAAGGCGGTGGCAAGCTCCGTGGGCTGGCCGACCATCAGCTCATCGTTCCCGGTGAGACCAGCGACCGCGTTCAAGAGCTCCATATGCTCGTGCTGCATATCTTGGTTGAACTGATCGAATCTCAACTTAAATAGCCCCGCGTTGCACGCTGGGCCATTTCGCCGCTGCGGGTCTACCCTGCCCACTCTGCACGTTCTCACTCGAGACCCTCCTCATGGCCGGACCAAACTTACCTCCCTCCGACGTCGACAACGTAAACTTTGATCCCACGGTCCCCGCATTGCCCGAAGACGCGACGCCCGAGCAGAAAGACGCCCACTGGCTCAGATACGTCTACAAAGGCGATCAGATGCCCCAGCTTACATTCCGGGCCGTGATTATCGGTGGTCTTCTGGGGATGGTGATGGCGGCAAGCAACTTGTACACCACACTCGCCATCGGGTGGGCATTCGGTGTGGCCATCACCGCCTGCGTCACGTCGTTTGTTGTCTGGAACTTCGTCCGCTTTGTCAGCAGAAATCGCGTCTCGCAGATGTCGATTCTTGAGAATACCTGCATGGCATCCACTGCCTCTGCTGCGGGTTATGCCACAGGTTCCACCGTGGGCACGATGTTCGGCGCGTTGCTCTTGCTCACTGTGGTCCCCGATGGAATGACCGCCGCTGATATTAAGTCATGGAATGTTTCGCCTTGGTGGCTTGTCGGCGTATTTACACTCTGCACCGGCCTTTTGGGCGTCTTCCTGGCAATCCCCATGAAGCGGCAGATGATCAACCACGAGCAACTTCGCTTCCCCAGCGGGGTTGCCGCGGCGGAGACTCTTCGCAACCTTTACGCCAAAAGTAAGCAAGCGGTCTACGGAGCGTACGCCCTTGTCTCTGGAATGATCATGGGCCTGGCAGTAGGAATTCTCAACGCCAGTGAGGGGCGGCTTCACTTCATCGATGTTGGGTTTGAAAAAATTAAGGGCGTCCTGGGATTTTCTATCCGGCTTCCCGAGCAGATCCCCGCCGAAGGACTCATGAAGGTTGCGGGTAAGTCGCCCATCGCATTCGGCTTTGAACCCAGCGTGCTTCTGATCGCCGCGGGAATTATCACCCGCCTGCGCGTCTGTCTCTCCATGCTAGCCGGTTCCTGTTTATTATATTTCGTCGTTGGCCCCTGGCTTGTAGCCAAAGATCAACTGATCCCCGGCAGCGGCTGGTACAAGGGCGCCGCGGGACAGTTTTTATACGATAACGCAAAGCGCGTGCCTGAGGTGGTGCGCAACATTGACCTTGTCGGCGGCGATTTCAGTTTACTTCAGTATTACCGGTGGGCGTTGTGGGGTGGAACGTCGGTCATGGTGTTCACGAGCTTCACCGCCCTCGCGCTGCAGTGGCGCACCATCGCTCGCGCTTTCACGCTTAAACGTAATATTAATTCAACCGCCCCCGATGAATCCGTCGCATTGAAGGCCGTGGAGGTGCCCAACCGCTGGATGTTCATCGGGATGATCCCGCTGACGATCGCGCTCGTAATCGTCCAGTACATCGGCTTCCAGATTGAATGGTGGGCAGGCTTGATCGCCGTCGCCATGTCCTTCGTCCTCTCCCTCGTCGCTTCGCGCGCTACCGGTGAAACCGACACAACCCCCATCGGCGCGATGGGCAAAGTAATGCAGTTACTGTTCGCAGTGATCGTTCCCGGAAAAGTGCAGCCTAATCTTGGCGCGGCGGGCGTCGCGGCCAACAGCGCCATCGCCTCCGCAGACTTACTTACGGACCTTAAGATTGGTTACCTGCTGGGGGCAAACCCTCGCAAACAGTTCTTCGCCCAGTTCATCGGTGTCTTTTTCGGCACCGTTGCCATCGTCCCCATCTGGTTTCTGATGGTGCCCGATAAAGCCACGCTCGAGCGATTCCCCGCCCCCGGCACCCGCCAGTGGGAAGCGGTCGCAAGAATCTTAACCAAAGGAATTGACCAACTCCCCGTCTCTGCGCAGTGGTCAATCATAATTGGTGCGATCGTGGGGATCGTCATTCCAAGCATCGAGCGCCTAGCGCCCAAATCGGTCCGCCCCTACCTTCCATCGGCTATGGGACTGGGCCTCTCATGGGTTGTGCCGTTCAGTAACTCACTCGGTTTCGCCGTAGGTGCCATCCTGGGCAAAATCTGGGAACTTGGCCACCGCCGATCCAGCGACCTCTTCGCGGTAGCCATCGCGAGCGGACTGATCGCGGGTGAATCGCTTACCAAGGCCTTCACCGCGATTCTGCAAACGGTTATGAAACTCTTAAGTGCGCCGCCTCCGCCTCCGCCTGGAATTTAACTTTGGTAGAGCAAACCCGAAGATGGTTCCGCGCAGCCACTCACACTCCATCCCGCGCCTGGTCCGACATTGCGCGCCGATCTCACACCGCGAAGAGCTTACCTAATCGGCCAACCGGCCAACCGGCTAACCGGCCAGCCGGTCCAACCCGAACTACGCGGCTTCGCGTCGGTCCGCCAGTTCTTCCTTCATCCCCGCAATCCCATCGCGCGTGACAAGATAGAAGTCCGGCGAGATTGGGTAAGGCAGGCGGCGGAAGTCCTGGATCACGCGGTCCTGGAGCCTTGACACAAACGGCGCCG
>Ga0105049_10004225_pt1 | contig 16864 bp, 15 predicted proteins | sample MAT06_FD_78087 | JGI IMG/M metagenome (GOLD analysis project Ga0105049, IMG submission 78087) | Freshwater microbial communities from Lake Fryxell liftoff mats and glacier meltwater in Antarctica - MAT-06 | ecosystem: Environmental > Aquatic > Freshwater > Ice > Liftoff microbial mat | place... | reverse complement strand
TCTCGCGCCACAGACCGCGTCGGGCGACCGGCAGGGCGTCATGCAGCCGCTTCATCTCCGGCCCGGCGGTGTGGACGAGGTCAAGCCCGGCGGTGGCGATCGGGTCGGCCAGACCCTCGTGCAGCGCGCGCGACTGATCGCCCAGCTCCAGCATGTCGCTCAGCACCACGATCCGGCGCCCACCCGCCACGACCGGCCGCGCACCGAGGGTGCGAAAGCCCGCCGCCATCGACAGCGGATTGGCGTTGTAGCTCTCGTCGATCAGGGTGAAGGCCCCGCCGGGTGCCGCGACCACGAACATCTGGCCCCGCCCCGCCAGCGGCTGGAAATCGGCCAGGGCGGCCAGCGCGGTGTCGAGGCCGACGTCCAGCGCGTCGAGCATCAGCAGCACGCACAGGCTGTTCAGCCCCCAGTGGAAGCCCGACTGGGCCAGCCGGAAATCCAGCGGCTTGCCGAACAGTTCAGCCGTGACCCGCGCGCCCTCCCCGTCCGGCTGGAAGTCCAGCAGACGCGCGTCGCATCCGGTCGCCATCCCGAAGGTCACCCGCCGGGCACCGGCCCTGTGCGCCGCGGCCGCCAGCACCGCCGCATGAACGAGATCGCCGTTCAGCACCGCCACCCCGTCCGGGGCCAGCCCCTCGAAGATCGAGGCCTTCTCGCGCGCCACGCCCGCCTCGCCGTCGACGAAGGCTTCGATATGGACCGGACCGACGGTGGTGACGCAGGCCGCATGGGGCCGCACCATCCGGGCCAGCGGCGCGATCTCGCCGGGCGCGTTCATGCCGATCTCGAACACGGCGCGTTCCGTCGCGCGCGGCATCCGGGCCAGGGTCAGGGGCACGCCGATATGGTTGTTGTAGCTCTTGATCGAGGCATGGGCCGGACCGGCCAGGTCGAGACCGGCCTTGACCGCCTGGGTGACGCTGGTCTTGCCGACCGAGCCGGTGACGGCGCCGCGACGGACCTGCGGGCTCCGGTCCCGCGCGGCGACGCCGAGCGCTTCCAGCGCGCGCAGGGTGTCGGCGGCGACCACCGACGGCCCACCCTCGACCGCGTGTTCGGTCAGCGCCCCGGTCGCCCCGGCGGCGAAGGCGGCGGCGGCGAACTCGTGCCCGTCGCGCGCGCCCTTCAGGGCCAGGAACAGGTCACCCGGAACGATCTCGCGGCTGTTGTAGGTCAGGCCGGTGGCCGCGAACGCCGGGCCGGACAGGCGACCGCCGGTGGCGGCCTCGATCTCGACGGAGGTCCAGAGAGGCCCCGAAAAAGGAATGGTGTCAGGCATGGATCCGGAGGGCTTCGGCGGCTTCGGTGGCGTCGTCGAAGGGGTGGGTCACCGCGCCGACGATCTGACCCTGTTCATGCCCTTTTCCGGCGATCACCACCACATCCCCGTCGCCCATTTGATCGACCGCCCAGCGGATTGCCTCGCGCCGGTCGCCGATCTCGCGCGCGTCCGGACAGCCGGCCCTGACCGCCTTGCGGATGGCGGCGGGGTCTTCCGAGCGGGGGTTGTCGTCGGTGACGACGGCCAGGTCGGCCAGACGGCCCGCGATCTCGCCCATGATCGGCCGCTTGGCCCGGTCGCGGTCGCCACCGGCGCCGAAGACGACGATCAGCCGTCCCGTCGCATGCGGCCGCAATGCCTTCAGCACCGTCTCCAGCCCGTCGGGCGTGTGCGCGTAATCGACATAGACCTCGCCGCGCCCGTCGCCGGCGACGCGCTGCAGCCGGCCCTGTGCCCCGCTGATCATCTCCATCGCTGCCAGCACGCGGTCGGGTGCCTCGCCGGCCGCGATGCACAGCCCCGCCGCGACCAGGGCGTTGGAGGCCTGGAAGGCCCCGGCCAGCGGCAGCAGCACCTCGTGGCGCTCGCCCCGCGCGTCGATGCTCAGGCGCTGGCCTTCGGGCACGGCCTGACGGCCCAGCAGCGACAGGTCGCGGCCCCGCTCGCCCACCGCCATGACGCCCAGGCCGGACATGATCGAAGCGGCGGCGAAACAGGAATAGGCGTCTGAATCGGCGTTCAGCACGGCGGTCCGGCCGCGCGGCAACAGGGTCTCGAACAGCCGCAGCTTGGCGTCGCGATAGGCGTCCATGGTGCCGTGATAGTCGAGGTGATCCTGCGTCAGGTTGGTGAAGGCGGCGGCCTTCAGGCTCACGCCGTCGAGGCGGCGCTGGTCGATGCCGTGCGACGAGGCCTCCAGCGCCAGATGGGTGACGCCGTCGGCGGCCAGTTCGGACAGCAGGCGGGCGGCGTCGGCGGCGTCGGGACTGGTCAGGCCCGGACCGGTCAAGGTCCTGTTGACGGTACCGGACTGGGACATGACGCCGAGCGTCCCCATGCTGGCGGCCTTCAGCCCCAGCCCGGCCCATATCTGGCGACAGAAGGCGGCGACCGAGGTCTTGCCATTGGTGCCCGTCACCGCCACGCAGGTCGCGGGCTGGCTGCCGTAAAAGCTCCGCGCGGCGATGGCATAGGCGCGGCGCACGTCGCCCGAGGTGACCAGCACCGGCGCGAGGGCCAGGTCGGTGTCCGACGGCGCCAGAACGGCGACGGCCCCCTGCGACAGGGCTTGCGGGATAAAGGCGCGGCCGTCGGCGGCGCTGCCCGGCAGGGCCACGAACAGCGAACCCGGCCCGACCTTGCGGCTGTCGGCGGTGACGCCGGTGATGAGCGGGTCGGCGGCGACGTCGCGGCGCAGCAGCTCTGACAGGCGGATCGCGCTCATCGACCGTCGCCTTCCAGGTCCTCGAAGGCCGGGACGCGGTCGCCGACGGCGGTGCGATAGCGGTCGGCGCGTCGCTCGATGTCGAGGAAGGGGGCGATCCGTTCGGCGATCCGCCCCACCGCCGGGGCGGCCACGAAACCCCCGGTGCGCGGATAGGTCTGGGGCTCGTCGATCAGCACCAGGATCTGATAGCGACGGGCATCGACCGGCCCGTCGGCCGGAAAAACGCCCGCGAAAGTGCCGACGGCGTGAGCCGTCGAATAGTGGCCGTTGATCGACTTGTTGGCCGAACCGGTCTTGCCGCCGACGCGCAGGCCCGGGGCCTCGGCGCGGCTGCCCGAGCCGCTGACCACATTGCGGCGCATCAGGTCCAGCAGGGTCAGGGAGGTTTCGGCCGAGACGATCTGGCGCGCCCGGACATCCGACTGGCCGCCCTTGCGCAGCGTCAGCGGCAGATAGCGGCCCCCGTTGGCCAGCGCCCCCATGGCGGCGGCGACCTGCAGCGGCGTGACCGAGACGCCATAACCGAACGACAGCGACGCCAGGGTCGAATTCGACCAGTCGGCGGGCAGTTGCGGGTTCTCCGACGGAAACTCGAACGGCGCCCGGCTCAGCAGACCGAACCGGTTGAAATAGTCGCGCATCACCGCCGGCCCCATCCGGGTCGCCAAGAGCGAGGTGCCGATGTTGGACGAGTGGAGATAGACCTCCTCCAGCGTCATCACCCGGTTCTCGGCGTGGAAGTCGGTGATCCGGCGCCGGCCGATCTGCAACGCCTCGGTTGCGTCCAGCAGGGTGGTCATGTCGGCCCGCCCCGTGTCGAGGGCGGCGGCGACGGTGAAGGTCTTGAACACCGACCCCATCTCATAGGTGGCGGCCGAGGCCAGATTGCGCGAATTGCTCGCCGGCCAGCTGGCCATGCCCAGAACCTCGCCGGTCTGGACATCGGTGATGATGCCCACGGCCCCCTTGGCCCCCGACGCGGCTGCGGCGACGGCCAGTTCGTTCTCCAGCACGCCCTGGACCCGCAGGTCGATCGAGACCTCGAAGGACTCGCCGCGCGCGCCGGCGGCGCGGATCTCGTCGTTGAAGGCGCGCTCGGCGGCCGACAGTCCCTCACCGCCCGTGTCGACGCTGCCGACCACATGCCGGGCGGACTGCCCCAGCGGATAGACGCGCACATCCTCCGGCTCGAAACTGACCCCGCCCAGGGCCAGGGCATGGACCGAGACCTTTTCCTGTGGCGTCAGCCGGTTGATCACCAGGGCGCGCTCTTTGCCATAGAGCACCTTTTCAAGCTTGGCGGCGGTGGCGCGCGGCAGGGCGCGGTGGATCCGGACAGCGGCGGCGCGACGATCCCAGACCTCGGCCGGATCGATATAGAGGCCGTAGTGGGTGATGTTGCTGGCCAGCAGCGCGCCGTTGCGGTCGACGATGTCGGCGCGGACCACGGCGTTCGGATGCCGCGACAGGCCTACGCCGCCCCCCGCCTTCAGCAGGGCCGCATTGACCGCGCCCAAGGCCAGGCAGACGAACACCGCCGAGAAGACCGACAGGATGACGAAGATGCGGACCCGGGTGTCCTCCTCGGGCCTCGCCTTGGCATGGGCGCGGCCGAAGGCGTGCTCGACCCACCACATCGCTTCGGACAGCCAGCGCCACGTCGGGATGAAACGGCGCAAGCCCCAGGACGGCGCGGACCGGCCGGCCAGATGCGGATCGTGGGCGCTCATCGCACGACCTCTGCGGGCTCGGGGGCGGGTGCCGGGACAGAGGCTGCGGCCGCTTCGGGGCGCGCGATGACGACCGGGCGCGGGTCGGGAATGGGGGCGAGGGTCGACAAGCCGGCCTCGGTCGCCCGGCGGTGCACATCGACCGGGGCCAGACCAGCCCCGCGCGACAGAGCCTCCAACCGGTCGGGCCGCTCCAGCCGGGCGACCTCGGCGCGCAGCAGGCGGACCCGCTGGCCGTTGTCGGTGATCTGGCGCTCCAGATCGCTGATGCGGGCGCTCTCGCGGGCCGCGGCGGCCTTGGCCAGATAGACCGAGAACACCATGGCCCCGACCACCAGCAGGCCGATGATCTCGATCCAGCGGACGCCGCGCACCTTCCAGGCGAACAGCCGGTTCAGCGTGGCGGCGGCGGCGCTCATGCGGCGATCCTCCCCCCAATTGGGCCCCACGGCGTTGCATCGGTGCGGACGGCGGCGCGCAGCTTGGCCGAACGGGCGCGCGGATTGTCCGCGCGCTCGGCCTCGCCGGCCTCGCGAGCTCCCTTGAACGACAGGGTGAAGCTGGGCTCGCGGGTCTCGACCACGACGGGCGCATGCCGCGACCCGCCGGGCGCATTGCCGGTCCGCTCGGTCAGGAAGGCCTTGACGATCCGGTCCTCGAGCGAATGGAAGCTCACCACCGCCAGCCGGCCGCCCGGCGACAGGGCGGCCTCGGCGGCCTCCAGCCCGGCGCGCAGCTCCCCCAGTTCGTCGTTGACGGCGATACGCAGGGCCTGGAACACCCGGGTGGCCGGATGGATCGGCGCGCCGCGACGGCCGCCCAGCGCCTTTTCGACCACGGCGGCCAGGTCGAGGGTGCGCGCGAACGGCTGTTCGGCCCGGCGCCGCAGGATCGCCGTGGCGACCCGGCCCGACTGGCGCTCGTCGCCATACAGTTTGAAGATATGGGCCATCGGCCCGTGCTCCCAGCCGTTGACGATGTCGGCGGCGGTCTGGCCCCCGTGATCGTCGTTGGCCGACATCCGCATGTCCAGCGGCCCGTCGCGCATGAAGGAAAAGCCGCGCTCGGCCTGGTCCAATTGCATCGACGAAACGCCGATGTCGAAGACGACCCCGTCCAGCCGCGCCGCGCCGCTGTCTGCGAAGGCCCGAGCCAGACCCGAGAACGGCGTCCGAACCAGGCTGAACCGGCCGGGATGGTCGTTGGCCACGGCCTCGGCATGCGCCTGAACGGTCGGGTCGCGGTCGAGGGCGATCACCGTCGCCCCGGTCGCCAGAATGGCCCGGCTATAGCCGCCGGCCCCGAAGGTGGCGTCGATCATGACGTCGCCCACGCCCGGCGCCAGGGCCTCGATCACTTCATCGAGCAGGACGGGGGCATGGGGGGCGGTCATCCGCCCTGCCCCGTGAACACGTCGCGCGCCAGGGCTCGGACCGGCGCCTTGCGGGCGGCCCATCGGGCCTTGTCCCAGACCTGGAAGCGCGACCCCTTGCCGACGATGACCACCGCCTCGCCCAGCCCGGCCTCCTGGCACAGGCTTTCCGGCAGGGTGATGCGGCCGCCACCGTCGTAGGACAGGTGCCGCTGGCCGCCGAAGAAGGCCTCTTCGAGCGCGTCACGGGCCGGACTGCCGAACGGCAGGGCCTCGATCCGCTGCACATACAGCGCCGTCAGATCGTCCCCGCCGGCCTCCAGGCAGTCGTCGACCAGAGACAGCAGGCAGAAGACACCGGTTTCGACGCCCTTGCCGGCGACGCGAAACTCCTGCGGCACCTGCAGGCGCCGCTTGCCGTCGAGTTGTTTCTCATAGGTCCCGAGAAACACGCCTGCCCCCACTCGGACCCTGCGGCCCGCCCTCTGATCCCTTGCACGCCACGCGGCGACGACTACCCTGCCCGAAAGACTGGGATAGCATGGGATCAACTGGGTCTCAATGGGATTAGTTGACGCCAGTTAACCTCAATTGCGGCAAAGCAGCCTGTATAGCCGTGAACATACACAGAACATCGACAGTATAAACAGCCTGTGGACCAATCCTGCGCCGCAAAGCGGGCCCAGGGGTTAACGCGGGAACGGGGCCGCGTCGCAAACAGCGAGCGACCGCGTCGCAAGCGTTAGCGCCCCAAAAAAGTAATGTCAGACGGCCTGTAAGCCGGGTTCTGTTCCGTCCGAAAACGGCGACGATCATTCCTCTGGACCGGCCATTGCTGACCGGTTCTCGCGACCTACCCGGACGTCTCGGGCGATGAACCCTGCGAAGCGAGCCCCGCGCGACGTCCCTATTCGGTCTTGCTCCAGGCGGGGCTTGCCATGCCGTCCCTGTTGCCAGGCACGCGGTGGGCTCTTACCCCACCCTTTCACCCTTACCGGTCCCGCGGGTCCGGAGGTTTGCTTTCTGTGGCGCTATCCCTCGGGTCACCCCGGGCGGGCGTTACCCGCCGCCTTTTCACCGTGGAGCCCGGACTTTCCTCGACAGGGGCCGAAACCCCCACCGCGACCGCCCGACCGTCTGACGGGCGGGTTAGTGCGCTTGCAGGCGGCGAGGGTCAACACAATGATGTCTGCGACGGCAGGTTGTGCTATCGTCAGGCTTATGGCCCAGCCCGTCCCGAACCACCCCACCCACCTTGAGCCAGAGGCTTCTGCTGACAGTGAGGCGCGTCTGGCGTGGGAACGCGCACGGCTCGCAGAGGCCGAAGAGGATTTTGCCAACGGTCGGTATATCGAGGGCGACGAGGCTGAAGCATGGCTTGCCAAGGAACTGGCTGACGCCCAGGCCATGATTGATCGACAGCCGGATTGACAAGAGTCTACAGGCTCGAGATCTCGCAGAGAGCGCGAGCCGACCTGGCAGCGATACGACGTTGGCTCTTGCAGCCCGGGAGCGGCAGACGCTCATACGAGCGGTATCGCAATATTTTGAAGGCAATCCGTGATCTGAAGACAAGCCCGCATGGGTGGCCGACTGGGCCGCTTTGCTCTCACCGGGAAAGGCCTGTCGAGGGCCACCGGATCTTCTACCGAACGCTCGAATCCGAACAACGCATCAAAATCTTCCGCGTCTTCGGCCCCCACCAGGATCGAACGGGCCTGCACCCGGACCCGCATGGCTAATGCCGTCGAGTTCTTTCAGCGTGCATGTTTACGCCGCAAGGGTTCAGCATGATAGAAACCGTCTGACGGGGAGAGACGATGAAATTTTCGTTCAAGGTCGCCCTTCTGGCGGCGATTCTGGCGACGTCAGCCTGCGCGACAGAGATCCCGTGGGATGGAGGCGAGATGCCGTCGCTTCAGTTGGGCATGAGCCGAAGCCAGGTCGAGTCCGCGTTCGGTCCTCCGACACGCGAATTCGTCGATCCCGAAGGTTACAGGACGTGGTCCTACCTCAGGGAGGACGGCGGTGAAGGGTCGGAACGCGCAGCGACGGAATTGACAGTCCGATTCGCTGGCAACCGCGTTTACTACTTCAGCCACGCCAAGACGACGACGACGACAGTCACTACGCCCTGAGCTTCAACCCAACACCCCCGTCGCACTCTCCGCCGTCGCCAGTTGCAGCACCCCCATCAGCGTTGCCCGCGTCTCGCCGTCGGCCACGCCGTCGACCTGCCCCGGCCGCCAGTGGCGCTGAAAGGCCTCGACCGTCAGCCGGGTCGCCTCGTCATAGTCGCCGCCCGGCGGCAAGGCATAGCCCAGCCGGTGCAGGCCCGCCCGCAGCACGACCACTCCCAGCCCCGCGTCGCCGACGCCCAGCGGAACCCCAAGCGCCGCGATCCGCTCCTGCGCCGGTTCGAACCACAGCCCATGCCCGACCCCGGCCAGCCGTTTCCACGGGAACCGCTCGCCGGGGTCCTGCTTGCGCTCGGGGGCCAGATCGGAGTGGCCGATGATGCGGGCGTCGGGGATGCTCCAGCGGGTGCGAATGTCGTTGATCAGGCTGATGACCGCGTCGATCTGGACTTCGGGGAAGTCGCGATAGCCGAACTCATGCCCCGGATTGACCATCTCGATCCCGATCGAGGCGGCGTTGCAGTCGGTCTCGCCCTGCCAGGCCCCCGCCCCCGCGTGCCAGGCGCGCCGCGCCTCGTCGACCAGTCGCAGGATGGCGCCGTCCTCGTCGACCACATAATGGGCCGAGACCCTGGCATCCGGGTCGCTTAGACGGTGGACCGCCTCCCGCGCCGTGCGCATGCCGGTGTAGTGCAGCACCAGCATGTCCGGCGGGGCGCGGCGGGCGTCGAAATTAGGCGACGGAACGTCCTTGACGACCAGCACGGCCTGCAGACCCTAGCGCCCCGACCGTTCCCAGCCATAGGCGACCCAGGCCCCGTCGACCTTGTGCGCTTCGATGACGTCGTCGGCGCGGCGGGCGCGCAGGGTGGCCTTGCGGCGCGCGCGAAGGGCCAGGCCCGCGAAGAACACCAGAACGGCGGCGAACAGGGCGATCACGGCCACCGCCACGGCGGTGAACACGGCCAGAACGGCACCGATGGTCATGGCCGCCAGGGTGGCGATCAGCCCGCCGACCCAGACGATGGAGGCCAGCAGGCCATTCGCCGGGCGACGACGGTTGGGGCCAAAGATCAGGCGATCGGACTGGGTCATCGTTCCACTTTCACAGACGCTGTGAACAACGCCGAACCCTCACTGTCGGTGCATAGGGATGAACGGTCAATGACCGGTTCCTTCACGGCTGAGTGTTCGCCACCCGTCAATAGGGCTGCTCGGCCAGCACCGTCGCGCCGGAGGCCCGGGCACGGTCGGTCTGGATGCGACGAACGGTCGCCTCGGCGGCCGGATCGTTCATGACCCCGCCGATGCCGACCAGGACCCGCGCCGCCTCTCCCGAGACGCCAAAGGCCTTGGACAGGGCCTCGAACGGCGATTCCGGCGTCGGATAGCGTTTGAACCGTACCGACTCTTCGGCCGGAATGCGCGCCAGTTCGCGGGCCTTGGTGATGGCCTCTTCCATGCCGCCCAGCTGGTCGACCAGGCCGATGGCCTTGGCCTGGGTTCCGGTCCAGACGCGGCCGCGGGCGATCTCGCGCACCCGGGCCGGCGGCAGGCGCCGGCCGGTCGCGACGCGGGCGATGAACTCTTCATAGGTTCGATCGATCCCGGCGGCGAAGGCCGCGCGCTGGGCCGGGGTGAAGGACTGGGCCGGGGAGAAGGCGTCGGCATAGTCGCCGCCGACCGACAGGTTACGCATGTCGACGCCGAACCGGCCGAGCGCGTCGGCCAGCACGAATTTGCCGCCATAGACACCGATCGAGCCCGTCAGGGTCGAGGGCTGGGCCACGATCCAATTGGCCTCGCTGCTGATCCAGTATCCGCCGGAGGCCGCATAGTCGCCCATCGACACCACCACCGGCTTGCCCGCCGCCTTGGCCGCGCGCACCGCCGCCAGGATCTGTTCCGACGCCTCGGGAGAGCCGCCCGGCGACGAGACGCGGAAGACGATGGCCTTGACGCTGTCGTCCTCGATCGCGTCGTACAGGGCCTCGGCCAGATCGTCCGACATGATGGACGAGCCGCCGCCGAACGGGTCGGCGCCGCCGCCGGTGCCGGTCAGGATGGCCCCCTCGCCGCCGACGATGGCGATGGCGTTGCGACCCGAGCCGGCGCGCTCGCCCTTGGAGGACGCATAGTCGGAGAATTCGACGATCTCGGCATTGCGGCCGGCGCGGCGCTTGGCCTCGGCCTCGGCCTCCTCGACCTGGCCGATCTTGTCGATCAGGCGGCGCTGCAGGGCCTGGGCCGAGGAGTAGGGTCCGGCCTCGATGGTGGCGCGCAGGGCCTGCGGCGTGACCTTGCGATCCATGGCGGCATTGGCCAGGGCCGAGGTGTAGATCGAAGTCATCCAGGCCGACATCGCCTCTCGGTGGGCCGGGGTGAAGTCGTTCTGGGTGTATTCATTGACGGCGTTCTTGAATTCGTAGCGCTGCTCGAACTCGGCCTCGACGCCGTATTTGTCGAACGCGCGACCCAGGAAGATCGAGTCGGCCGAGAAGCCTGCCAGCTGGAAGCTGGCCGTGTTCTGCATCCACAGTTCGGACGCCGCGGCCCCGACCATATAGCTGGTCACCGTGGTCCCGACCGGCTGGAAGCCCTGGCTGTGGGCGATGACGGTCTTGCCCGAGGCGCGGAAGCGGCGAATGGCTTGGCGGATCTCGTCGCCGGCGGCGGGCGTGATCCCGGCCTCCGGCAGACGGATCAGCAGCACCTTGACCCGGGCGTCATCCTCGGCCTGGGCAAGGGTGTCGACGATCTGCAGCGTCGACAGGCCGCCGCCGCCGAACACCGCGAAGGGGTTGGTCGGGGTCTGGTCGGTGGTCCCCTGACGCAGGTCGAGTTCCAGCACGGAGTTGGCCGCCGTGGCATGATCCGACGAGGCCGAGCCGACCGCCCCGGCGATCAGCGCGAACACCACCATCACGCTGACGAGGAAGAAGGCCAGCAGACCGGCGAAGACGCCGCCCATGGTCAGGAAAAATTGCTTCATGGCGAACAAGGCGTCCGGGGCGAAGGCCGGGTCATGGCCTCATCTGGACCATAAGGCGGCGGAGCTTCGCGTCAAATGAACGTCCCGTAACGCGCGAGTGCGCACCGCACCATCTGTCATTGCGTTGCAACACTGGCGATTGCCGACCGGGGCCGAAATGCTTATATCCGTCGTCTGCGAGCGGGGGCCTATCGCCCCGCGTCACCACCGGACCGCACGCCCATGCTGGTCACAATGATGAAGGCCAAGCTGCACCGCGCGACGGTGACCCAGGCCGACCTTGACTATGAGGGCTCGATCGCCATCGACGCCGACCTGCTGGACGCCGCCGGTATCCTTCCGCACGAACAGGTCGATGTGCTGAACATCACCAACGGCGCGCGCTTCACCACCTATGCCATCGAGGCCCCGCGCGGTTCACGCGTCATCGGCGTCAACGGCGCCGCCGCCCGCCTGGTGCAGAAGAACGACAAGGTCATCGTCGTCACCTACGGCCAGATGCCTGAGGAAGAGGCCCGCCAGTGGTCCCCGACCGTGGTCCTGCTGGACGACGGCAACGCGATCAAACGCGCCGCTTGACGCCGACGCCGTTCGGGACTCCCCTGCCCCCGAGGGAGAACGAACATGGCGCGGACGCTTCAGGGACTGCAATGGCTTCTCTTCGCCGTCTATGCGGTCGCGGGGGCCGTCGCCCTGATGATCGCCACCCCGGCCGGTCTGCGCTTTCTGGGCCAGCCCGAGAGCCTGCTGTCCTTCGTGCCCGCGAAAGTCCTCGGCCTGCCCTGGAGCCTGCCCCTGTGGGTCATGGATGACGGCCCGGTCACTGCCCTGGCGGTGCTCGGCATCTGCTACGGCATGAACCTCGCGGTCGGAATGATGCTCGCGCGCGGTTCGCGAGCCTGAGCGTTGGTCGGCGAGTGATTGGTGATCGGTGATTGGTGATTAGTGGATGGCCAGCGGCGACGTGTCGGTGCGGACTGCGCCGCCCTTCCACCGTCAGACGCGGCAATCACTGATCACTGAGCACCAATCACTCGCCGGCCACCGCTCCGACCGCCTACCGGTTCAGATCATAGACGCCCGTGACGTCGATCCGCACCGTCAGCTGGCCCGCCGCCACCGGGGTCTGGGCCGAGTCCATCGCCATTTCCGCCCGTGCGAACATCGGCTGCGGCGATGGCTGGCTGTAACCGCCGCCTTCCGACAGCGTCCGGATGCCGCCCAGCTGGACCCCCAGCGCCTGGGCATAGAGCGCCGCCTTGGCCTGCAGGTTGCGCACCGCGATCAGTCGGGCCTGGTTCTCGGCCGCCGTCGCATCCTTCAGGCCGAAGCCGATGCCGTCGATCTGGTTGACCCCGGCGGCGACCACGGCGTCGGCGGTCGTGCCGACCCGGGTCAGGTCGTTGATGATCACCGTCACCCGGTTGTTGGCTTGATAGCCGCGCAGCCGGGGAGGCTCGTTCTGGACATAGTCATACTGGGCCGACAGGTTCAGGCCCGAGGTCTGGACGTCGCGTTCGGCGATGCCGGCCCGGCGCAGGGCGGCCATGACCTGGGTCATGCGGACGGCATTGGCGCTCATGGCCTCGGCGGCGGTCGAGGCCTCGGTCACCACGCCGAAGCTGATGGTGGCCATGTCCGGCGCGGTCCTGACCTCGCCATAGGCCGACAGGTTCAGCGACGGCGCGGCCTGCATCATGTGCATGCCGCCCTCCATCGGTGCCTGCGCCATGGCCACGGGCGCGGACAGGGCGGTCAGGGCGGTGGCGGCCACAAGGGCCCCGCTAGCGACGAGCAGGCGCGGCGCGAGAGCGCGGAACGTACGGGTCATGTCAGTCTGTCTCCGAAAGAGTGATCGAGGGGTGACCCGCACCTTGATGGCGGGCCGTGGCCGAACCTTGGCCGTTGGCTGCTGAATGAACGCGCCAACGCGCCCGGAAGGTTCCATTCATCGGCGTGAATTCGGCGACAGGCGGGCCGACGGGCGCGTGCGCTTGGCAAATCCGTCACAGGCCTGCTAGGCCGGGCGTCCGCTCCGGAGGGCGCGTAGCTCAATGGTTAGAGCCGACCGCTCATAACGGTCTGGTTGGGGGTTCGAGTCCCTCCGCGCCTACCGGTCTCGCGAAAACGGCCCCGGAGGCGATCCGCCGGGGCCGTTCGTGGCTTTGACCTGTCACTACGCCAGCTACCGCCGCCGCTCTCCGCCGCGGCTCCAGCGGTCGTTGCCCCGGTAGCGCTCGTCCGAGACATAGGTGCCTTCGCGGGTGTAGTAGCCGTTGCCGCTCTGGTACTCGCGATAGCCTTCCAGTTGATAGCCGTCGTCCTGGTAGGGCAGGCCCAGCATGCCATCCTCTTCGTCCCACCAGTTTTGGGGATAGGAGCCGTACATGCATTCCCAGCCGTCGCCGGGGCGCCAGTAGGGCTCGTAGCGGCCGCGATAACGGTCGCGGAACTGGGCCCGGCACAGGTATTGCGACCAGACCCGGTTACCGCTGGCCTCGACGGTCGAGCGGGGCTCGGCGTAGATGACCTCGCGCACGCCGGCGAAGACGTTGTTGGTGACCACCGCATGGCCCGAGGCGGCGGCGACGCCGACCGTCGTGGACCGCACGCGGCTGTCGCTGAGGCGCAGTTCGCCGTTGTAGAGTACGACGCCCTTGTCCGAGCGGCCGATGCGGCTGTTCTGGATGCTGACCGAGGCCCCTTCGATGGCGACGCCCTCGACATAGCCCATGACGGCGGTGTTCCCGATCTCGACCCGGCCATACTCCCGACCGGAGCGGACCACGATGCCGATCGAGCGGGGGCCGAAGGCGTTGGGCGCGCCGGTCCCCTTCAGGGTGACGGAGGCGATCCGCGAGGTCTGGCCGGCACCGGGCGACAGCTCCAGCCCCGACTGGGCCCCCGTGACCAACATTTCATAGGCGTTCAGTACGGCCCCGTCGGCGACGATGGCGGGGGCGATGGTCTGGGCGTCGATGACGGCGTTGCGGATGTCCAGCAGGCCGCCGTCGGCGTAGATGGCCGCCTCGTCGCCCGCATGACGGAAGCCGACCCGGTTCATGACGATTTCCGCGCCGTAGCTGACGATACAGGCCGCGTCGCCGGCGCGCGGCGAGGCGAAGACCATGTCGCGAATCTCGACCCGGACACCCTGCGACACCGTCATACAGGGCAGGCCGTCGGGCGCCATCAGGGTCGGGGTCGGATTGCGGTCCCAGTCACGGGGATCGAAGCCGCCCTCGCCGATGATGGTCAGCGGCTTGTCGATGTTCAGCCAGCCGACGCAGGCGCCGCCACGGGCGCGGATCACCAAGGTGCCGCCCGGCCGCACGCGGCGAACGGCGTCCTCGACGGCCCCGGTACCGGGATTGCCGCCGCAGTCGACCAGGACCACTTCCTCGCCACCCGGACGATACGGACCGGGACGCCAGTCGGGACGATGCCGGCCATAGTCGTAGCGGCGGTGGTGCGAGCCACGACTGCGGGCGCCCCGGGTCGGCGGTTCCAGCAGGACGCCGAAATTGGGACGCGTCTGGCTTTCGACCTTGGCGGCGGTCTGGGCTTGGGCGGGCGCATTGCTGAGCGTGATCCCGGCGACGGCGGCGGCGATGACGGCGATGCCGCCGATCAGGCTGAGAGGGGTACGGTTCGTCATGAGATCACGCCCTCCTTAGCGGCGCTGCTGCGAACGGGAGACCTGGGCCAGAACGGCCTGCAGGCGGCCCGCCGAGGGGCCGAAGCCGGACAGGGCGGAGTCGATGCGGAAGGCGACCGCCTGGGCCTTGTCCTGATCGGCCACCCCGGCGACGCCGAGGGCGAAATAACTGGACATGGCGAATTTTGCCTCGGGGCTGCCCTGACGCGCCGCTTCCTCGAACCATTGGAAGGCGCGGGCGTAGTCGGCGGGCAGGCCGATGCCCTCGGCATACATCACGGCCAGCACCAGCTGCGCCTCCGACGAGCCGTTGATCGCCGCCAGCTGGATGGCGCGAACGCGCTCCAGATTGGACAGCCGACCCTCCATCGGATGCCCCAGCATGGCTTCCAGCGTCTCGACCTGGCGTTTGGACAGGTCTTCCGGCCGGATCGCCGCGATCTCGGCCAGACCGAGGTAGCGCATGGCCCGGCCTACATGAATGAACGGCAGTTCGCCGCCCATCCGCGACAGGGCGTATTCATAGGCGTCGCCGCGCGGACGGCTCTCGTCCGAGAAGGGCACGCCCGACTGCGGCGCGGTGTTGGGATAGAATTCGAACGGCGGCGTCCACTGACGGGCCTTGGTCTCGACGAAGCGCTGGTAGGTGTCGCGGCTCGGGGCCGAGCGCTCGAAATCCTTCAGCAGGACATAGGCCCCGACGTCGCCGGTCTGCACCGCCAGATAGTTGTAGAGGTAGGCGTCGACGTCGTTACGCTGGAACAGGTTGGTCGCCGCCCAATAGCCACGGCGGTTGCGGTCGCGGCTGTTGCCCGTGGCGTTTCGGCCCAAGGCCTCGCGGGCCTCGCGATTGTCTTCCGGCTCGCCGAACGGGCCGTACAGGCTGTCGTGCAAACGGGCCAAAGTGCGATAGCCCTCGGCGTCCTGGGTCGACAATACATAGACGACGCGATCGCGCACGGCCTCCTGCTCGGTGCGCGTCATCTGGCCCAGTTGACGGTCCAGTCGCTGATAGGCGCTGTGACGCTCGAAGGCGCGGCAGTCGTCATATTTCGACAGCGGCCGCCAGCCACCGAAGCCGCCACGATCCACACGGTTGATCGGCGCGTAACCCTCGTCGTTGGACAGCGCCAAGGCGTACCAGGTCGCGCTCTCGATCGGATCCTCGATATTCTTGTCGGTGGCGCGCACGGCGGCGTAGCGCGAGCCCAGTTCCAGCTGCGCGAAGAAGTCGCCGCGGAAGGCCGCGCGGCGCAGGGCCCGCAGGCCCGTTTCCTGGGCATTGAATTCGGATCCCGTCAGCGAAGCCGGACGGGGACAGGCATTCGCGGCGTTGTCCTTGCCGCCCTGCCAGAGTTGCACGCCGGGACGGTCGCCGCAGCTGACCATGGCCAGCGCCGTCAGCGCGAGCACGCCGGCGACCGCCGCGATCGCCACAGGTCCACGCGACCGGCTGGAGCGGGCGCTTCCGTCTTCGTTGGCCCGGCCCTCGACCATACTCCCCCTCACACGACTCAATCGGGCGTGACTCGCCCCGCAGCTGACACTGTTCCGCGACCTCGACAGTCCGGTCCCGTTAACCCTCTGTCAAGGTTAACGCGACTTCAAGCCAAAGCGTTGCCAGACCGAGGCCTTTTTGTGACTCATCGTCAGTTGTTCACGGGAATCAGCAAGTTGGAACTCGCCTGACAGGGGAAACACCCGCCCTCGCCTGATCGGCGACGGCTCCCTATATGCGGTGCCCGTCCACTTGGAGAGATCTGAATGGCCTATGTCGCCCGCGACGACCGCCCAGCGGACAAGGTTGTTCGCTATGCCGGAATAGAGGAAGAAATCCTCGCTGTTCTGGACGGCGAGCCGAACCTTACGGCGCGGATGGCGACAGTGGCCGCCATGCTGGCCGACGCCTTTCCCCATTTCTTCTGGACCGGCTTCTATGTGGTCGATCCCGACAAGGCCGACGAACTGGTCGTCGGGCCGTACCAGGGAACGCTGGGTTGTCTCAGAATCGCCTTCGGCCGCGGCGTCTGTGGCGCGGCGGCGCGAGACCGGCGCACCCGGATCGTCGACGACGTCCACGCCTTCCCGGGCCACATCGCCTGCGACAGCCGCTCGGCCAGCGAAATCGTGGTCCCGGTGCTGGACGCCTCGGGCAGCCTAATCGCCGTCTTCGACGTGGACGCGACCGAGACGTCCGCGTTTGACGCAGTGGACGCCCAGGCTCTCGAACGCCTGATGGCCC
>Ga0105049_10004223_pt1 | contig 16869 bp, 14 predicted proteins | sample MAT06_FD_78087 | JGI IMG/M metagenome (GOLD analysis project Ga0105049, IMG submission 78087) | Freshwater microbial communities from Lake Fryxell liftoff mats and glacier meltwater in Antarctica - MAT-06 | ecosystem: Environmental > Aquatic > Freshwater > Ice > Liftoff microbial mat | place... | reverse complement strand
GTATTTACAAGCTCTGAAGGGGCATTACCAGCCGATGAGTTCTTCACTTCCGTTTTTGAACCCGAAGGCTTAGCGGCCATTTCGGTTTTCTGTTGCTTATTCAACAAATGGATGCCTAGAAAAAAACCTGCTGCCATCAGCGCGGCGGCAGCGGCTCCCCTTACATACGCGAACCGAATGAGTCTTGCTTTTTCTTTACGGTACAGTATCTCTTTATTTTCAAATTTATATTTATCCGAAGGATTTAACTTGGTTTGCTGCAATAAGTTCCAATCTTTTTGAAGTGTTTCGCTGAATTGAATCTGTTGAAGCAAGGAATTTTTTTCTTCGCCAACCAATTCATCGTCCAAGTGCAGCAGCATAGATTCTTCCAGTGCAGCTGATTTAAACAACGAAGATTTGTCGATCACTACCTCTTCTCCCATCTGCAATACGGTATCTTGCAGCACATCCAGTTCTTCCTGTAGATATGGATAAGAGCCAATGAAGGCTTCCACCATTTCCTTCTCAGTTGCCGACAGTTCATGGTCGACATACATCAGAAAAAACGTTTCGTAATTATGGAGATTGATATTCATTTATTTTTTTCGTTTGAATCATGAATGATGTTGGCTACAACACATTTTCGATATTCACCAAATACGCTTTCAATTGTAACCTGGCCCTGTGCAGGTACACTTTCACCTGACTTTCATTTAAACCCGTTATCTCGCCAATTTCAGCATAATTGTAACCTTCATAATCTTTTAGCATCACCAAACTTCTTTGCGTTTCATTCAATTTACTGAGGGCCTCTTCCAAAATTCTTTTAATGCTGATGCCAATACTGCCAGTTCCCAAAGCTGTTTCACTAAAACTATCCTTCAACTGTATCCTTTTCTGCTTTCTGATGAAGTCGATCATTTGATTGTATGCAATGGTAAAAAGGTACGATTTACTTTTTTCAGTTTCCACCCGCTCTCTGGTGACCCACAATTTTTCGAAGGCACTCTGTACCACGTCCCTCGCATCTTCTTCATGCCGAAGGTTTTTGAGAATAAAGCGATATACGTTATCCGCATATTGGTTTACACATTCATTGTATTCTCTCTCAGTCATAAAATGTAGTCGTACAAAGTAAAATTAGCCGTTGTTTGATTGTTATACGTTGCAAGAAACGAAAAGTTACAGTATCTGGAAAATATTTAAACTTTGTTTCTAAAAATACCATCCGATATAAAAAGATGGGGTTTATTCATACTGGGTTGTGTACTTTTTTTAGAACATTTGTTCCTTATGTTACCTTGATTTGCCTGTATTGGATTTTCTGTAAAAATAATTACCACAGCGGCCATCGTTACGAGCAAGTAGAGCAACCTTGTTTCTTTTGTAAGTAGCATTGTTTTTTAGCTGTTGAACGAATGTAAATTCAAAAAGTTACAGTTTTTCGAATATATATGTTAAAAGAAATAATACGTCTCCCCGAAAAGATAAGATGCTTAGGAGGTAAAAGTGAAATAGTTGTTTCTGCCTGGCAGCTGTGAAACGCTTTCCTTAGCTTTGCGAAAGATTTCTAAAAACTAAAATTTTATATGAATCAAACATTTACCGAACGAATTAAAACTGAGTTAGAAGAGATACAAGCCGCCGGACTGTTTAAAACAGAAAGGATCATCACAAGCGAGCAAGGACCAGAAATTATTGTGAATGGCAGGTCTGTTTTAAATTTTTGTGCCAATAATTACCTCGGCCTATCCTCACATCCAAAAGTGGTAGAAGCGGCTAAAAAATACATTGACTATCGTGGATTTGGGCTCAGCAGCGTGCGTTTTATCTGCGGAACACAAGATATTCACAAGGAATTGGAAAAAAAACTGGCCGACTTTTTAGGCACAGAAGATACCATTTTATATGCGGCCGCTTTCGATGCCAACGGAGGTTTATTTGAACCATTGTTTAATGAGCAGGACGCCATCATCAGTGATGCACTCAACCATGCATCGATCATTGACGGTGTAAGATTGTGCAAAGCGCAGCGTTATCGTTACGAACACAACAACATGGATGACCTGGAAGCGAAATTGAAAGAGTCTGCACATTTGCGAAGCCGGATCATTGTAACAGATGGTTCTTTTAGCATGGACGGCACCATTGCTCAGCTCGACAAAATTTGTGATTTGGCAGATCAATACAATGCCATTGTGATGATTGATGAATGCCACAGCAGCGGGTTTTTAGGTAAAAATGGAAGAGGTGCGCATGAATATAGAAATGTGATGGGTAGAATAGATATTATCACCGGCACATTGGGGAAGGCCCTGGGCGGGGCCAGCGGTGGATTCACTTCTGGTAAAAAAGAGATCATCGAACTGCTGCGTCAAAGGAGCAGACCATATTTGTTTAGCAATACCCTTGCCCCCAGCATTGTAGGCGCTTCTATTGCAGTGTTGGATATGCTGAGTCAAACCACAGAGTTGAGAGACAAACTGGAATACAATACCAACTACTTCCGAAGCAAAATGACTGAAGCTGGTTTCGATATTAAACCGGGCGATCATCCGATTGTTCCCATTATGTTATACGATGCGGTATTGGCCCAAAATTTTGCTTCCCAGCTTTTAAAAGAAGGTATTTATGTGATTGGATTTTTCTTTCCTGTTGTTGCGAAAGGACAGGCCCGCATCAGGGTGCAGCTAAGCTCGGCACACGAACAAAACCACCTCGACAAAGCCATTGCGGCTTTTGCCAGGGTGGGCAAAGATCTCGGCGTAATAAAGTAAAAAAAACAGCCATTTAAAAGGCGCGATGAACATGTGATTCATTGCGCCTTTTTTTATTAGATAAATTTATTTGGCGGCTAATCCCTCAACGATGGCTTCATGAAGATGGGGTTCTTGTTCCAACACCCAGGCGGGCAGGCCTAGTGTAATTACTTTCCAACCTGTATCAGATTTTTCTAAAAAGAAGATGATTCTGTTTCCTCTTTCATCAACCGTATCTACACTTACTTTTCCTTCGTTACTGGAATTTGATTTTCTAAAATTAAATTCTTTCAGATAGCCATTCACTTTATACAAATGGGTGAACTGCATATTTTTGATTGCGAGCATGTATTTTTTAAATACCACGTAGCAAAAACAATACTACATTTTCGTTTTAGGAAAATTATGCCTAAATATTAACAGAACAGTTATTATGGCAGTAAGTACGGTTCTTATTTTTATTTAATTCATCTTTTGAATCGCTCAAAACTAGCGCGTTCCAACATTTCCCGATCCTCTGGGTGGGCAATATTGATCAAAGCCTTTGCCCGTTGGTGAAGGTTTTGACCATATAAATTGGCTACGCCAAATTCTGTGATGATATAATGTACATGCCCCCTTGTAGAAACCACCCCTGCACCTTCCCGCAATATTGGCACGATCCTGTTGATCCCTTTGGCAGTTCGGCTCGTGAGCGCAATGATGGGTTTGCCACCCTCACTTAAAGCGGCACCACGCATAAAATCCATTTGCCCGCCGATGCCACTAAACTGCCTGGTGCCAATGCTATCTGCGCATACCTGCCCGGTAAGATCTACTTCAATCGCACTGTTGATGGCTACCACTTTTGGATTTCGCCTAATCACATGCGGGTCGTTTACATAATCAATGTCTAGAAATGCAAAGGCTGGATTGTTGTTGACGTACGTGTACAATTTTTGTGTCCCCAACGCAAAGCCAGTCACGGTTTTATATGGATGTATCTTTTTCTTAATGTTATTGATCACGTCTTTTTCAATTAGGTCTACAATACCATCACTGCACATTTCGGTATGAACGCCCAAATCTTTGTGGTTATACAAACATCTAAATACGGCATCGGGGATGGTACCAATACCCATTTGAAGTGTGCTTCCATCTTCAATTAATGCGGCCACATGCGCTCCTATTTGTAATTCCGCGGCCCCGGCCTTGGCACCATAATCTACCTGAGGCAGAGGTTCATCACGGTAAACCATAGACGAAAATCGTTTGGTATGTATCAGTCCATCTCCATGCGTGCGTGGCATTTGCGGATTCACTTGGGCAATGATGTATTTTGCGCAACTCACGGCACTACGGGCAATATCTACGGAAACACCAAGTGAACAATATCCATGTTCATCTGGTACCGATACTTGCACAATGGCTACGTCCAATGTTAAAATATCTTTTTTAAAAAGATCGGGGATATCGCTTAAAAAAACAGGGATAAAATCTCCACGGCCTTCATTCACTGCTGCCCGAACCGGTTCCGACACGAACAATGAATTGATGTGAAAATGTTGGGCGTACTCAGATTTAGCCACCTCTACATCACCCTGTAAACTAATAGACACGAGTTCTACATGTCGAAGCCGATGCTTTTCTGCACCCAGCGCTTTTAATAAATATAGTGGCGTGCAGGCACTTCCATGTACAAACACCCTATAACCAGATTGGATTACAGACAATGCTTCTGCGGCAGTTACATATTCTATAGGATGGTTCATGTTTTGGTAATTTTCAGTTATAAAAATAAAAGAAATGTTCTTTATGTAAGGGGTTTCTGATAATGACAGTTATCAGTTTATATTTGTTTAAAATCATATAGCATGTATAAAAAGTATTTTTTCTTGTTGTCTGTGTGTTTCGCAAATATCGCTTATTCACAAAAAGATACAGTTCTATTTCCCGCTTCCTTTCAAGGAATTTGGAAAGGAAAACTACAATGGATGATGCATGGAAAAGCCACACAGGAATTTGACATGCAGCTTCACATATTGCCTACAGACACCCTGGGAGTGTATAGCTGGAAAATTATTTATGGCGATCAACAACAAGACAGTCGGCCCTATTTTCTAAAAGCCATCGATAGCAGCAAGGGTAAATGGGTAATAGATGAAAACAATGGTATCGTGCTAAGTAGTTATGTGATGGGTAATTGTGTGTTGGGGGCATTTACAGTGATGGGCAATACTATTGCGGATAGTTATTGCTTGGAAAACAACAGCATCAAAGTAAGTTTTACCAGCATCCGATTGGGCGAAAGTTCTAGTACCGGTTTGGGTACAGATGATTCGCCCGCAGTGGTTAATTACAGGGTGGGAAGTTACCAAACCGGCACTTTGTTTAAACTGACTAATGCTAACTAAAAAACCTACCGATGATGATATGTCACCATCACTCCCAAAAAATAAGGAATCCTTCCGGCAAAAAGTCTGCAATCCATTAAATTTACAGACTTTTGCTTTTACAATACTTCCACCTCACTAAATAAACTGATTGTGAAAAAACTTTTTTTATCTTTTTCTTTTTTTATCACCGCACTTCTCAGCTGGGCGCAGTTGCAATCGCCCGATTTGTTTTTAGGTTATCCGATCGGAAGCAGGTACACGCCGCATTACCAGGTGGTGAACTATTTTAAACAATTGGCACAGCAGGCACCCAATATGGTAAAACTGCTGCAGTATGGAAGTACCAATGAGGGCAGGCCGTTGTACCTTGCTTTTATTTCAACCGCCGACAACATCAGCAACCTCGAAAACATTCGTTTGAACAACCTGCGTTTAGCGAATTTAGCAAAAGATAAAATGGCTCCTGCGGAAGAGGGCCCTGCCATAGTTTGGCTGAGCTATAACGTTCACGGCAACGAAACCTCTTCATCAGAAGCCGCCATGCTCACTGCATTTTCACTCACGGACCCCAACAACAACCAAACCAAAAGCTGGCTGAAAAATACAGTGGTTATCATCGACCCATGCCTCAATCCAGACGGAAGAGATCGTTATGTAAACTGGTTTAATGGCGTAGTAGGTAACCAATACAACCCCTACGTGAATGCAAGAGAACACAGAGAACCATGGCCGGGTGGAAGAACCAATCATTACAATTTCGACCTCAACAGAGACTGGGCCTGGCAAACGCAGGTTGAGAGCCGCCAACGCAATGTTCAATACCTGCAATGGATGCCACAAATACACGTCGATTTTCACGAACAAGGCATTAATCAACCCTATTATTTTGCTCCCGCTGCACAACCTTACCATGAAAGCATTACCAAGTGGCAACGCGATTTTCAGGTAACCATTGGCAAAAACCACGCAGGTTATTTTGATAAAAACAATTGGCTCTATTTCACCAAAGAAACCTTTGATCTTTTTTATCCCTCTTACGGTGATACTTATCCAATTTACAATGGATCTATCGGCATGACTTACGAGCAAGGCGGTGGCCCTCAGGGGGGATTGGGAGTAGAAACCGACGAAGGCGATACCCTCACTTTGTTCGATCGTGCACTTCACCACCATACTACCGGACTTAGTACTATTGAAGTAGCATCTGCCAATGCTGGAAAATTATTGAAAGAATTCAGGAAATTTTTTAGCGATGCCAATGCAGGCAATGTGGGTACTTATAAAACTTATATAATCAAAAACAACGCGGCAGACGAAGGAAAAGTACGCGCCTTGCTACAATTACTCGATAAAAATGGCATCGAATATGGCACAGCCTCGGGCACTGCCAAAGGGTTTAATTACCACAACAGGAAAGAAGAAAACTTTACTTATAGCAACAACGATATCGTGGTCAGCGTTGCGCAACCCAGAGGAGTACTGGTGAATGTGTTGTTTGAACCGAGTTCTTCATTGATTGATTCTGCCACTTACGATATCACCGCATGGTCGTTGCCATATGTGTACGGGCTCAATGCTTATGCCAGTACACAACGCATCAGTATTTCACCCAAAAAAGAAGCGGTCATCATCAATAATTCTACGACGGATGCCTATGGATATGTGATTCGTTGGGAAGCTGCCAACAGCGCTGCTGCTGCTGCACAATTATTAGAGAAAGGCATCAAACTGCGTATTTCTGAAACAGCTTTTGAATCTAATAATGAATCTTTCGGCCGAGGTTCCATCATTATCTTAAAAAGAGGCAACGAACAATTTGGAGCAGACCTTTGGAAAGAAGTAGCTGCCGTTTGCAACAGCAACCATAGCAAAATGTATGCAGTAAAATCGGGGATGGTTGATAAAGGTTTTGATTTTGGAAGTTATTATGTACACCCCATCAAAGCCCCGAGAGTTCTATTGCTGACTGGAGAAAACGTGAACCCCAATGCAGCTGGAGAAATTTGGAATTTTTTCGACAATGAGTTAAAATACAAAATCACGTTGGTAAATGCCAACGACTTTGAACGCATCAATTGGAGCGACTTTGACGTGATCATTCTGCCAGACGGACGCTATCGTTTCTTGAGCGATAAGTCTAATTCCGAAAAACTGGAAAATTGGATCAGTAGTGGTGGACGGGTTGTAGCCATGGAATCTGCCGTTGGGCAATTGTCTAAACTGGAGTGGAGCAACATTAAATCAAAGATCAGTAGCGATGAAGACAGCAACAGTAAAAAAGATCCTTATCAGTCATTGCGAACTTACGGTGAAAGAGAAAGAGCGGGCATCGCAGAGTTTACGCCAGGGGCCATCTTCAAAGTAGATGTAGATAACACGCATCCGCTTATGTTTGGATATCCCTCGTATTATTACACCCTTAAAATGGACAATGCAGTATATGAATTCATCAAAGAAGGTGGATGGAATGCAGGGGTCATCAAAAAAGAAAACCAACTGGCCGGTTTTGTTGGCCATAAGTTGAGTCCGAAATTAAAAGACGGCTTACTCTTTGGCGTGCAAGATCTTGGCAATGGCACAGTTATTTACATTGCCGACAACCTTTTGTTCCGTAATTTTTGGGAGAATGGAAAACTAATGTTTTGCAATGCAGTGTTTATGGTTGGACAGTAATGTTTAAATTTCCTGCTAAAGCTGCGGCGCCCGAACAGGTCCGCAGCTTTTTTGTTTAATAGATGGGGCTTTACAACCATCGAAATATTCATTGATGGAAGATATTAAAAGGAACTAAATATCTTTACACCCACAAACTGATCATCCAGATTGGAAAGGTATTGCAAAACAGCAGCATTCTTCCCATCTTCAACGCTCGCATACATGTCTGAAACATCTGATTTATTTTTAGCAAAAAGCACGGTAAAATCCGAAGACCTCGAACACCGCAGAAAAATTGCGTTTAACATTGGGCGTTATGATGCTGTGGTGCCTAAAGGCAAAGAACAGTTTACAGATGTGCACCTGGCAAGAGAACGTGCAAAAAATATTAAATGGAAAGCCATTGAAACGCTCGACCAGCAACTCGAAGCATTTGAACTCAACTTCAACAAAAGAGGAGGCAAAGTGATCTGGGCAGAAAATGCCGCAGAAGCCATCGAAAATATCCTGAGAATTTGCAAAGAAAAAAATTGCAAAACCTTGGTGAAGAGCAAGAGCATGGTGACCGAAGAAATTCACCTGAACAAAGCCATGGAAGACAACGGCATCGAAAGCATCGAAACCGATCTGGGTGAATATATTCAACAGTTAGATGGAGAAGCCCCTTATCATATCGTTACACCTGCCATGCACAAAAGCAAAGAAGATGTAGCCAAATTGTTTGCAGAAAAGTTGGGTACAGATCCAAAGTTGACGCCTACTGAACTTACCCTGGTGGCAAGAGATATTCTCAGAAAAAAATATGTGGAAGCTGAGATTGGGGTTACGGGCGCCAACTTCATCATTAGTGATATTGGTGGCATAGCAGTCACCGAAAATGAAGGCAATGCCAGATTGAGTTGCGCATTTCCTAAAACGCATATTGTAATTGTTGGCATTGAAAAAGTAATTCCATCGCTAACAGACCTGGCTTTGTTTTGGCCATTGCTCAGCACATTTGGAACCGGACAAAAAATAACAACCTACAATAGCATCATTAGCGGTCCCAGACAAGCAAATGAAACCGACGGACCAGAAGAAATGTATGTGATTTTGTTAGACAATGGCCGCACCCATATTCTCGACAATCCAAAACAAAGAGAAAGCCTGTATTGCATTCGTTGTGGCGCTTGCCTCAATGCATGCCCTATTTATAAAAACATTGGCGGACATGCGTATGGCGCCACTTACAGCGGCCCCATCGGCAGCATCATTACGCCCAACCTGCAGGGAATGGCAGATTTTAAACACCTCAGTTTTGCTTCCTCCCTTTGTGGTAATTGCACTGAAGTATGTGCAGTTAAAATTAACCTCCATGAACTCTTGCTCGACAACAGGAAAGAGTCAGTTGATGAAGGCCTTACCAGTTTTCCCGAAAGAATGGCCTGGAAAATGTGGAAAATAGCCAGCTTAAACAGGGGTATGATGAACATGGGCAATGGCAATCTAAAAAATAAAGTGGTGAACGGTTTATTTAAAGACTGGAAGAAGAACAGGTCCGACTTGCAATTCAGTCAAAAAACATTCAATGAAATGTGGAAGGAAAGATTTAAAAAATAATGAGTGTGCTCATTTACTCCCATATCAGCAGCAGTCGTTTACAATACATCTGTAATTTTATTTTTCAGGAGCAATTGGGCATTGCTTACAAACTAACCATCGATTCTGAAGCATTCATTGCACACCAAGGGCCCAAAATAAACTACAACGAAACTTCTCTGACATCCAACGGATTTCACCTGGCACCCCACCCGCTTTTGTTTGAGAAGACCATACAACCCCAAAACACCGAATGTTTTGAATGGAACAACAGTGTTGCTTTTTTTAAATCAAATACGGGCGATCTTGGATTTGATATTTTTGCTGCTTCCTTTTATTTATTAACGAGATACGAAGAATATTTACCGCACACAAAAGATATGTATGGCAGGTATCCGCACACTGAATCATTGGCATTCAGGGAAGGTTTTTTAAACAGACCAATAGTACAAATCTGGATCTCTCATTTTGCCAAAGCCCTTCAGTCAACTTTTGCTGACATAACAATCAAAAGCAATTTGTTTCGATATATTCCTACGTACGATATTGATATTGCCTATTCATACAAAGGGAAAGGAATACTGCGAAACATAGGCGGTTTTTTGAAATCTCCTTCATTGAAAAGGCTATCGGTGTTAGCAGGCTTACAAAAAGATCCTTACGATGTGTACCCCTACCTGAACGATTTACACAACAAGCACCACCTAACACCCATTTACTTTTTTTTAGTAGCGGCCGGTCGTGGAGAATATGATAAAAATATTTCACCTTACAGCCACCACATGTGGCGATTGTTTAAACAGCATGCTAAAAAATATTCCATCGGCATACATCCCTCCTGGAATAGCTATGGCAATGTTGCCAGCATTCGAAAAGAAAAAAAGATTCTGGAAACTGCCACAGAGAAAGCCATCACGCAGAGCAGGCAACATTATATACGATTCAATCTACCTGACAGTTTCGAACAATTACTGGATGCAGGAATAACAGATGATTACAGTATGGGGTACGGCAGCATCAATGGTTTTAGGGCATCGGTAGCAGACTCTTTTAACTGGTACGATCTATCAAAAGAAACCACCACCATTTTGCGCATTCATCCATTTTGCTGGATGGACGCCAACAGTTATTACGAGCAACAGCAAGATGCAGCCACTACGGTTTCGGAAATAGCTTATTACTATCAAGAATGTAAAGCCGTAAACGGGCAATTCATTACCATCGTTCACAATAACTTTTTGGGAACAGATGCGCTCTTTAAAGGATGGAGAGACCTGTATGAAACATTTATATCTCAGCTTCCATGATCAACTTCTTTTGTTTGCGCTTGATGCTGAGGTTTACCAGATAAACACCAATCAAAGTTACGATGGCGCCCCACAAAATATTAATGGTGAGTTTCTCTTTTAAGAGAATAGCCGCCACCAGCATGGCAACCAAAGGATTTACATAAGCATACAGTGAAGAGATAGCTGCCGGCAGTACTTTCATGGAATAAATAAATGCGGCAAAAGCAATGATAGATCCAAACACCACCAGGTAAATAATCACCAGCCAGGCATTAAGCGAAATACTTGCAATTGAAACGGTGGGTTGAGTGGTTTCCGACAAAAAAAACAGCATCAAGGAACTCAACAGCATTTGCCAGCCTGTACCATAATAAGGATTGATATTGGCCTTGTTACGAGAAAGAAAAATGGTACCCACACTCCAACTGAGCATGGCAAATACAGACAAGCCCAGTCCTATGATAAAGCTGGGACTCAGGTTATCAAAAGCGTTTTCGTAAAACACAATGGCAACGCCGGATAGCCCGAGAAACAAACCAATAAACGTGAGGCTGGTCATATTGCGGGCGCCAAAAAACAACCGTTCGATGATAACTACACTTAAAGGATACAGTGCCCCAATCAAAGCGCTCAATCCAGTTGGAATGTATTTTAAACTCCAGGTGCTGAGACCGTTTGCAAACACAAACATCAGCAACGCCATCACGGCGATCCATTTAAACTGCGCGATGGAAGGAAGGCTTAATTTTTTATAAAAAAGGAAGAACCCTACAAAACAAAGTCCTGCCAGCAGCTGACGAATGGCTGCCATTTGCAAAGCAGGAATTTGTTGCACGCCTATTTTACTAGCCACCCAGGTGGTTCCCCACACGATACAGGTGGTGGCCAGTGCGATGTATCCTTTAGTTTTTGCTGAAGCCAAAGTGCTTTTTTTAGAAATATATTTTTCTGCGCAGGAAGGTTCAATTAAACCTGCAAAATAAAATTAGTGTTTAAAATGACGCATACCGGTGATCACCATCGCCAAATGGTTTTGTTGGCAATAAGCGATTGAATCTGCATCTCTGATAGATCCGCCGGGCTGTATAAAGGAACCGATACCCGCTTCATGTGCAATTTTTACACAATCATCAAACGGGAAAAACGCATCACTGGCCAACACTGCACCCTTCAAATCAAAAGCAAACTGCTTTGATTTTTCAATGGCGTGGCGCAAGGCGTCGATCCTACTCGTTTGTCCGCAACCCTTGCCCACCAACTGCTTGTTTTTCACCAAGGCAATGGCATTGCTTTTTAAATGTTTGCAGATGATGTTGGCAAATAATAAATCAGTTTTTTCTACTTCAGTGCTGGCTCTTCCGCCTTCTTCTTTCCAGTCTGTATAATTGCCTTCATCGTTTTGTTGAAAGAGTACGCCGTTGAGCAATGATTTGTATTGAACGGTCGGAAGTGATGAATTGGTGAACCGTAAAACAATCCTGTTTTTCTTTGAGCGCAATACAGCCAATGCGTCTGCATCAACGGCAGGTGCGATGAGTACTTCAAAAAATATTTCATTGATGGCTTCTGCAGTAGCAAGGTCTACGCTGGCATTGGTCACCAATACGCCACCAAAAGCACTTTCCGGATCACCGGCCAAAGCAGCATCCCAGGCAGCCTTGATGGTTGGCCTCGCAGCAACGCCGCACACATTGGTATGTTTGATGATAGCGAAAACCGTTTCTTTTATTTCACCAGCATTGATGTCTTTGATCAAAGCAATGGCAGCGTCAACATCAACCAGGTTATTGTAAGAAAGTTCTTTGCCATTGAGCTGTTCAAATATTTCATCGAGGTTGCCAAAAAAGGTAGCCGTCTGGTGAGGATTTTCACCATAACGGAGCGTCTTTTTTTCTTTATTGAAAGGGGTTTCGACCGCTATTTGGTTGAAGTAAGCGGAAATGGCATTGTCGTATGCTGTGCATACATCAAAGGCTTTGATGGCCAGCAAACGACGTTGTTCCAAAGTTGTACTGCCTTCTTGATCTCGAAGTAGGTTTACCAGGTAGGCATAGTCTTTTTTTGCAGCCACCACTGCCACATCGCGGTGATTTTTTGCAGCGGCTCTAATCATAGATGGACCACCAATATCAATTTTCTCAATGATCAGTTGTTCGTCTGTAGTGCTTTTCACCGTTTCTTCAAATGGATACAAATCGACTATCACCAAATCCATTTCCGGTATCTGGTATTGTTTCATTTCTGCCAAATGCGTATCGTCGTTTCTTTTGCCCAAAATACCGCCAAATACTGATGGGTGAAGGGTTTTCACTCTTCCGCCCAAAATAGAAGGATAGCTGGTAAGGGATTCTACCGGCACACAAGCCACGCCCATTTTTTCGATAAACTCCTGGGTGCCGCCCGTGCTGTAAATCGTAACCTCATTTTTTTGAAGTTCAAGAATGATATCTTCTAACCCGTCTTTGTAAAAAACAGAGATCAAGGCAGCTTGTATTTTTTTTTGCATAATGTGATTTGGATAGCTTCTACGCCAATGAATACGTTGTCGGCTATTGATGATGGTTTGTTGTTAAGGGTGCCTCCGGAAAACGGTCGGGAAATTATGCTCCCTATTGAATAGTGAATATAAAAGCTCCCTGTTCATTTACCGAATGGAAGCTCAAATTTAGCGCTTCACACTCTTTTTTCCATTGGTCTATTTTCCACAAACTATTAGACGCATCAAACACTACTATCGTGGGTTGTGCTCGTTGCAATAAATCGGCGATGAGCACCGGGGCATTTTTACTCAATAGCAATACATCTACCTTTTCTGCCTCTTTTGTATCTTTTTCCGAAGGTGGTTTGTTTAGCATCCAGATTTTTTTATCATAAAATTGCCAGGTAGTTCCATCTGAGCTCAGCCTTTCTAAGGAGGTAACTTCTTTGCTCGCCAACATCGATGTTCTGGAGGGCTTCAGGTGAAATTGTTGTAACAAGGCATCTGCCCGCAGGCTACTGTCACCAACAAATAAATAACGATCCTGTACTATAAAGTCCACCGCCTGTTTTCCGGAAATATGGTACACGATCATAATTTGCTGCGATTGTAATTCAATATATTTTTTTGTTTGCAACCCAGCAAACAACAGTAATAAAACAACACTTGCTATCAAGACTTTTCGTTTTTTCTGAATGGAATAACTGCAGATGGCTATCAGCAAGGCATACAATACCCAGGTACTGAATACCGAAGCATAAATGGGCTCCCACACCGAAAACGGTAACGCATCAAAATACAAGATGGCATTGTTCATGATGCGTACCAGCCAACCCAATAACATGCCCAACCCATTTGCCAACAATGGAATCCAAGACAGTATCAACAATAAAATTTCGCCAAATAAAATAATGGTTGACAAGGGCACCGCCAACATATTGGTCAACAAAAAAAGATTCGGAAACTGGTGAAAATAATAAATACAAATAGGGAATGCCCCCATCTGCGCCGCCAATGTAACGCTCATCATCTCCCAAATTTTTCTCATCCAACCATATCGAAAATAACAAGCCCTTAAAATATGTTTTTGCAACAACACGATACCCAACACCGCCAGGTAACTGAGTTGAAAACCGACATCCCATAAAAAATAAGGATTGTAACAGAGCAGGATAAACGCAGAAGCCGCCAGCGAATTGTAAATGGCAGATTGCTTAAAATAGTATTTTCCCAACACAATCACCGTAAACATCACTGCACTGCGCAATACGGAGGCAGAACCCCCGGTTAGCAATGCAAACAGCCACAAACTCCCCATTAATAAAACTGCTTTTACATGCCTCGATTTTTTTAATCCCGGGGTGCGATTAAACAACCACGACAGTACCACAAAAATGAGCCCGAGGTGTAAGCCAGAGATGGCGATGATGTGCACCACACCAGTATTGCTATACGCCTGCACCAGGTCTTTGTCGAGGTCTTCTTTGTACCCTATCAATAAGGCTTCTGCAATACCTAACTCTTTATGTTCATTGGGTATGTACTTCTTTAAATTATTTAAAACGCTGGCTCTCGCATCAAATAAAAACTGCCGAAATGGTTCAATAGATGATTGTTTCAGCGGCACCCAATGTTCATTTTTTAAAAACAACTGATGGTACAACAATTGAAAAGCTGCATACCGTTTATAATCGAACGCTCCGGGGTTACCACTATTACTAATGGCCTGCAGTGGTCGTTTTACCAAAATCAGGTCCCCGTATTTCAAAACTGGGGGCAGACTGTCTTTAGAAAAATACAATAAAATATTGCCTGCTACTTTGTGTTGTTTTTCACCATTCAATACCCATGTCACCGTGGCTTCTGCTTTGTACGATTTTTTTTTGGTTACGAGTGGTTCATTGATCCGAATTATGAAAACGCTGCTGTCTTGCACAAAATGGCCATACCAGTGGCTGCTATGGCGAAGGTCTTTTTGCCAGCATACATACATCGCAAAACAAAGCACTACCATGCTCAACAATAATCCTTGCAATTTGCGTAGGTAGTACAAGGACCCCAACGAAAAAAAATAAGTACAGGTAAAAGCCAACAAAAAACTAAGCAGAGAAAGTCCGATAAAGCCTATCCAACATTGTAGATACCACTGCAACACCATACCCGCCATCAGGGGAATTAACAAACGAAGGAGTGGTGCTTTTTTCCAAATGGGAATTTGCGGTAGGTGCGGAATCATGTTTCAAAATAACAATCCCTCCCGTTGTTTGTACCGTGATTTTTACGGTAAATCGGGGTGTTTTATCCCGAGCAATTGGTAAAATGTTTCGCTGTTTAATTCCTTCACTTCACCGGGGGCTAAACTGCCCAACTGTAAATCGCTGATGTTTAATCGCACCAAACGCAAACAACGATGGTGTGCGGCCAATACCATTTTGCGCACCTGACGGTACTTGCCTTCTATGAGTGTGATCAACAGCCATGTGTGATCATATTGCATCCGATGATCTTCGGCATGTGGATACAATATAAAAGGATCTGGGATGATATCTACCGAAACCGGCGTGGCTTTGTAGCTTTCGCCATTTTTAATTTTGATGGGGATGCCTTCTCTTAACAACGCCAATGTTGTTTCGCTTACTTTGTTTTGTACCATCACCAGATAACTGCGTGGGTGGGGCTTTTCCGCCAAAAACAACAATCGGGTAACTCGTTTATCGGTGGTCAAAATTAGCAACCCTTCAGAATCTAAATCGAGTCTACCCACTGCATGCGTTCCTTCTGGAAAATCAAATTTCAAATCGCCTAACAAACCCACATCGTGTGTACTCACAAATTGAGAAACCATGTTGCGTGGTTTGTGGAGGAGGAAGTATCGGTGCATGATGTTGAATAGCTGTTGCTGTAAATATAAAATTCCGGCATCAATTAACCGGAGTTAAAAATATGGAGATCTAAAAAGTAAATATTTTGATTTATGATATACCATTTGGTATTTCTTTATTCTTTAGCCAACTCACCCGAAGCAATAATTTTTTCTACCACTTGGTCTGTTATTTCATACAAGTTATTGGAGCGGAGACTGTCTAAAATTACCAATTTCCATGGGTTCTTTTTAATATTAACCATATCCATTGGTAGCGGGCTATTAATCCACTTTATGGTATCACTCACTATACCGTCACTACTAATAGACATCTTAATTGTCACACTATTAACTACATATGATTGATTATTGGACAAGTACACTTTGACTTCATTCCAATCAGCCGAACCTCCATTGGCAAAATGAGCACGTGAAACATTGGCAACTTCATTCTCTACCATTTCTTTCATTTGAAATTTAGAAATTGTTTTGATTTTGTGTTTGCCAAAGGCCCCTTTAAAGGCCAATAATATTTCCTTGTCAAATTGGCTGCTATCATTAAGCCAAATACTAACAGGGCATATCTTTTTCTGGGTAGTGTTAACAAATGAAAAGTGTATTGAACAAAGTATAGTTAACGGTATAATATAATATTTCATATAAAATTTTTTAATCAGCAATAGCCCAGCAAATACCAAATGTTCCCGCACAAGCTCCAGAACATTCCCACATACAAGCTGAATAATTTTCAGCACAAAAACATGTTGCCCCACAAGCACCTTCACAACCTACCCAATACCACCAACATTCGTCAATGGTAATTCTTTTTACAAAAGAAAATTTTAAACTCTCTTCTTTTGCATGAATAACTTTGAAAGAGGCACTGATC
>Ga0105049_10004221_pt1 | contig 16871 bp, 10 predicted proteins | sample MAT06_FD_78087 | JGI IMG/M metagenome (GOLD analysis project Ga0105049, IMG submission 78087) | Freshwater microbial communities from Lake Fryxell liftoff mats and glacier meltwater in Antarctica - MAT-06 | ecosystem: Environmental > Aquatic > Freshwater > Ice > Liftoff microbial mat | place... | reverse complement strand
CTAAGGCCATATTAGAAATAAAAAACCCCAATGAAGTGGGGTTTTTTATGGGTTACTTTTTTAGAATCGTAATATGTCCTGAGAAATTTTCTCCATCAGATCGATTGAAGATATAAAAATATGTACCGGCCGGAACATCGTCTCCGCGCCACTTGTTGTCATATTTCTCGCTTTCATAAACCAAATTTCCCCATCGATTGTATACCATTAGCTTGCTCTTCGGAAATCCTTCTATTCCTTGAATAACAAAGAATTGATTGTGGTCATTTGATCCTTCCGGAGTAAATACGTTTGGAATAAATGTGTCGCATTCAACTACCTCCACATAAATGGTTTCGCTTTGACCGCATTGGTCATTCACATCAATATAATAAATACCTGGCAGAAGCGCAGTGAACTTATCATTTCCCAAGTAAGCCAGGGCCAGAGTGTCGTATTCATATTCATAAGGCGAAGCACCACCTAGAACCATGTCTCCAGTTTCCAATCCCAGACAGAAGTCAACAGAGTCTTGCACTTCAAATGGTGCAGGCTCGGTAAGTATAAACGAGTCACTTACAGAATTCTGGCAGTAGTCTGTAACGGATACACTTATTTCTGCGGAATCGTCTACATCTTGATCATCGAAAGTCACATTTGCGCTGGACTGTCCTGAACTCCATGTGTATGAAAAGTTTGGAACCCCTCCATCAGGGACGGCACTCACAACTGTAACTGCTCCCGGACAGATAAATACATCTTCAAAGTCAAGGCTCATGAAGTTGTAGTTCTGAATAAACATAGTGGCAGTAGCTGTATCTGCATCACCACATGAATTCAAATAAAAATATTGAATGGTAATAGATTCAGTTCCCTCATCCAAATCATCGTACAATGGAATAAGAGTTAAATCTATTGATACGGATCCTTCAGGAATAATAACAGTTGCAGGGAAAGGTTCGAAGTCAATACCAGAAGTAGCGGTTCCTGAAACGATGAGACTCAGGGTGTCAGCCACATTAATGTTAGGCTGGAAAATGGTAAAGTAACCATCTACACAACCTTCTAGCACCGTATTGCCAGGAAGAAATTCTGGAGCATTGTTTACACCACCCACAATATTTAAGGCATTGGAACTAAAGCTACCTGCCTCTAAAACCACTATAGATTCGAGTGCGGTATCTGAACCATCTGCTATGGCAAGTTTAATGTGATAAGTTTCACCACATTGAACCTGAGCAAGTGCTTGCAAGGTTACCGTGTAACCGTTTATGGCAAATCCAATATTGTTGGGATTGTCGATGTAATATTCAGTGTTCAGGACATTGTTTACAGAAGAAATTGTAATAGGCAACTCAGGATCTGAATCGGGAAGAAATGCAATGTTGATGGCACCATCCGGAAACCCGGGAGGAGAGTCATACGGTCCAGTAATACCGGGCCCGCTTAGAAAAAATGCAAATACATCATTGAAAGAGCTATTCACCCAAGCGAGGTATTCATCTGATCCAAAAGAATAACTAAATGAAAGACTATCGCCTGTAGGAGTAAAATCGAATTCAAGAATAGACATGTCATTAACGGAACCAACTGAAAAAAATTGGCCAATCAGCGGTGGCACGCTATTCGCCACAGTCAACAAGTCGGCATCGCCGCTTATACCTTCTCCAAAAGGTACTTCATTGAAGTTTCCGGGAGGTAATACGTTTACCACATCGGCTGACGAGAGTATAACACCGTCGCCAATCGGAAATCCTGAACCGTCAAAACCAGCTATTTCGCCAATTTGAACAGCACTGCCGGCATATGTAATGTTTGTAGCCACGATACCGTCGCCCAAGAGAATTTCTACGGCCTGCTCTGGGGTAAGGTAGTTTACACTCTGGCCCAACGAGGTAAGCCCTGCGATTAATCCAATGATAGAAACGAAATACTTCATCTTCAAAAATTCTTATTTATATTCTTTGATGCAATAGGGTTGCTAAAGGTTGTACGAGCGCGAAAGTAATTCAAAAAGAAACCTCCCAATTGGGTTGGGAGGTTCAAATTGTGCGCTTTCAATACGTAATAACTAGATAAAAAGTGTGGTAATTAGTAAGTTACCTCAAGTAGCTTATTGAATTATCATGACATATCCAGAATAGTTTTCTCCATCCGAGCGGTTGAAAATATAGAAGTAGGTTCCTCCTGGAATATCCTCTGCTCTCCACTTATTGTCATATTTCTCGTTTTCATAAACGATATTTCCCCAACGATTGTATACCGTGAGCTTACTTTTTGGAAAACCTTCGATGCCCTGAATCACAAAAGTATCGTTGTAATTGTTGGAATTTGAAGGAGTAAAAACATTCGGAATAAATGTGTCGCATTCTACGACTTCTACAAAAATATCTTCTTCCTGACCGCATTGGTCCTGCACCTCTATATAAAATGTGCCGGGTATTAAGGCAGTGAACTTATCGTTTCCCAAATATGTGAATGCGAGGGTATCAAAAGTATATATATATGGCGATGCTCCCCCAGTTACCAAATCACCTGTTTCAAGACCAAGGCAAAAATCCACCGTATCTTGAACTATAAATGGTGCGGGTTCAGAAATGAGAAAACTAGCAGAAACTTCATTTTGACAATAGTCGACCACCGTAACACTCACTTCTAGGACATCATCGAGATCTTCGGCATTGAAAGAAACGTTGGCACTAGACTGACCTGTGCTCCAATCATAAGAGTAGGTAGGTGCTCCGCCATTCGGAGTTGCATTTACTTGAGTGTTTTCACCGGGACAAATAAATACATCGTCGAGGTCTAAGGTCATGTCGAGATAATCTGCAATAAACATTGTAGCTGCCGCAGTATCCTGTTCTCCACAGGAGTTGAGGTATGTGTATTGAATTGTGATGCTTTCTGTGCCTTCTACAAGACCATCATACAATGGAATGAGCGGAATCTCAATAGAGATAGACCCTTCAGGTATGATCACCTCGATTGGAATTGGCTGAAAATCGATACCCGAATTTGCACTACCAAATATTAATAAAGTAAGAGTATCTGCCGAATTAATATCTGGTTGGAAAATGGTGAAAAACCCATCCACACAACCCTCGAGCACAGTATTTCCTGGCAAAAATCCAGGTGGATTGTCAACGGTTCCAACAATATTCAATGCATTTGAAGAAAAAGAACCTTCTTCGAGGAATACACCGCAATCCAAAGCACTGTCCCCCGAATCGGCAAGAGCTAGTTTGATGTGATAAGTCTGGCCACATTGAACTTGCGCTTGAGCAACAAGAGAAATAGTGAATCCGTCAAACTGAATATAAAATTCGTCTGTGCTATTTGGAGCAGTGAAACCATCACCGTTGTCGACATAATAACTTCCGTTGTTGTTGAGGTTCACGTTGTCAATAGTTACAGGAAGACTTGTTCCTGGTACAAGTGCTATATTGATGGCATCATTGCTGAACGTTCCATTTATACCTGGACCACTCAGAAAAAACCCAAAAATGTCATTGAAAGAACTATTTACCCATTCCATGTATTCCTCACTACCCCACACATAATTGAACGAAATGGAATCGCCTGTAGGCACGAAGTCGAATTCTATTATACACCAATCATTGATCCCGAAGCCGGAACTAATCGCTATCAAATCGGGATCCGAGCCATTGAAATTTCCAAGTCCTGTATCTACCGTAAGTCCGCTGCTATTATTAGGGCCCTGAGCAAGCGTAACACCTCCACTAGCCATAAAAATACCGTTTTCGATCCCTACATTGGCATTAGTACTATTGAAGCTAGCTACTTGCGTAACATTAATATTGGCCGGTCCACCGTTAAAAGTGATATTAGAAGCTACGACACCCTCACCTAGAAGGACATTTTGCACATACTCTTCTACAGTAAGCGTATTGTCGATAACGATTTGTGCATTTACCTGAAGGATAGATAAAACCACAAGAATGGAAAGGGAAAGAAAATGTTTCATAATGATTTACGAGTTTCAATATGCTGATGCAAAAACAAGGTGAATGGTTGCTTCCAACACTAATAGTAAAAAATACCAAATCGGAAAAAATGCTATCTGAGAAGGGTTACTTGGCCTGATTTTTCAATAAAATTGCCTCTGATTCCTTCTGCTTTTAGCATGAAACTGTATATACCGTCAGATACGAAGTGTTCGCTGCCATTTTTGCCACCGGTCCATGCTTCATTCATATCTGTGCTTCGGTAAACCATTTCTCCCCAACGACTGAAGATCACTATTTCGAAGTTGAGAATGTCGTGACCATATACTTGGAATACCTCATTCACTCCATCACCATCCGGCGTAAAGCAATTAGGCACAAATATATTTCCTATTGGATAGAAAATTTCGGTAATGGATTTCTGACAGCCAAGTTCTCCTGTTACTTCCAAAGTGACTTGCCATGGTTCCATATTTTGGAAAGTATGATATGGATTTTCATCTTCACTGCTGCTGCCATCATTGAAGTACCAAATATAGCTAATACCATAGTCGCTCTGATTGTATAGTTGAACTCCAAAATCTCCGATGTATTCTACCATGAAACCGGGACTGACATTTTCTACTCCTACAAAAACGGAAGTCTGTGACTGATTTCCACATTCATCCTCAACGACAACGGAATATGTAGTGCTCTCTTGAGGAGAGTTGTTCAAGGTTTCTAAAGATGCAAAATCAGGTGTCCATTGATAAGTGTACTCGCCAACTCCTCCGGCAGAAAACACTTCCAGATTGATGCTTTCACCAATACAAATGGCTGTATCTGCCGTGTTCAAAGAAACATATAATGGCACTGGAGGAACAGATATGAGAATTTCGTCATAGTTGCTGTTACCACACTCATCCTCCACGATGATTTGAACCGTTGCATTTTGCATCGTCTGAAACTCTTGATTAGATTCATTGCCAATCAAAAGATCTTGATAAACCCATTGGTAAGAATATGTCCCAACACCACCGCTGATCGAAGGAATTAGAATTGATTCTTCGAGACAAGTAACCACGAGATCTGGACCAAGATCAACGATCACAGGTACAGGAGGAACTGAAATTTCTATTTCATCGTAAATGAAATTCCCGCATTCATCTTCTATAGTCAAACCGAGATAGGAATCATTGCTCACCTGAAGGTTGAAATTTTCATTAAAGCTTACAACCTCACCATCGATTGTCCACGTATACTGAAAATTCCCAACGCCACCAATAGCATTAGGGTTCATGGGTGTAATATCCACGCAGCCCACTTCAAGATTATTACCCAAATCCAATGTTATTGCGACTTGAGGCACAGCAACTTCAATTGCATCACTTGCTATATTTCCACATTGATCTACAATGTCTATTGCGAGAGTTATGTCTTCATCCGTTTGCAAGAGATATGTTGGATTCAAACTTTCAACTCCATTTTGTGTAGACCACGAATAGGTGAAATTACCAACTCCTCCTACAATTAAAGGAGTAATCAAGTTATCGTCTATGCAAGTAACTACTAAATCACTTCCCAAATCAACCGACAGAGGAACAGGCGGTACATCGAGAATTAGGACATCAGTACCTATATTTTCACATTGATCTTCTATCGTAAGTGTGATGGTCGTTTCTTCATCAATTTGAACAACAGACGTGGTGTTGCTACCATAGTTTTCTTCGGATGATGTCCAAGAGTATGTATATGCACCAATACCGCCGCTCACCTGCGCACTCAAAGTTGTTACGTCTAGGCAAGTAACATCGAAATCCGGGCCTAGGTCCACTATAACAGGCACTGTCGGAAATGAAAAGGCAAGTTCATCAAAACCTTCCTCATTACACACATCTGTGATGGTAAGTGTAACATCACCTGCATCATCTGTGGTATAGTTTATAGAATTTTGATCGGACACAAAGACGCCATTCACTTCCCATGAATAAGCATAAGCACCATATCCACCGCTTACTATCGATGATACATTTAAAGGATTTAGACAAGACAGAATTAAATCATTTCCTATATCCACCGAAATGGGATCGTAAGGAGGGAACACAATATTTGCTATTCCTTCGAAAGGCTCTACATTGCATGTATCTGTGATCGTGAAAGAATAACTTACCGGATCAAGAGGGCTCATTTGCAGTACGAAGTCGTCATCCCCCGTTTCCCATACAATTTCATAATAACCAAATCCACCGGAAATTTGTGGTTCCAATACAGCGACTTCTCCGCAGTTGATAAGAACATCTGGAATACTCACTTCTAAGTCCGGAATATCTTGAATGCTGAAAGTGAAAGTAGCAGAATCATCTGCCAGTGAACATACAGATAACCCCATTACGGTAATTGTGATGTTTTCGGAGCCTTCTGGAATATCATCAATCCACGCTTCAACATTGATAGCCACGTTCAATTGGCCTTGAGCAAAATAAAGTGTATCGGGTATAAACGTGTAGTCAACTCCATTCTGTGCCGTTCCTGTTACAATTACTTCATAGGTTGCTTCGCCAGCTTGAGAAGCAGGTCGTTCAAATTCAAGAGTCGATTGCAGGCATCCCTCATATAAACTATTTTGATCGGGGGATATAGATGGAGGAGTGAAAGTGAGTTGAACTTGATTGCTTGAAAAACTACCTGCTTCGAGGAACACAAAAGAATCATACCCTGTGTCGCCGGCATCTGCTATAGCCAATTTGATGTGGTATGTTTCTCCACACTGCACGTTGGCATAAGCAGTAAGTACAGTTGTAAAACCGTCGCATTCTATATTCGAGTTGTTGTTGCCGCCTCCATTGCCATTGTGTATATAGTATTCGCAATATTCACAAGGGCCCGTTCCTGCGCCTCCATTATTTACATTGTTGATGGTTACGGGCAGATTGGTACCCGGAATAAGTGCTATATTGATGGCACCATTGCTGAAGTTTCCCGCAATACCCGGACCACTAATGAAGAATCCGAAAGCATCATTAAAACTTGAATTAGAAAACTCGGGATATTCGTCGGAGCCAAAAACATATTGAAATACAAGACTATCGCCTGTTGGCACGAAGTCAAACTCCAAGACTGCTGCATCATTCAAAGCAAAGCCACTCAATTCGGCAAGATCCGGGTCCGAAAACCCCCATCCCGAACTAGGGCCCAGTGAAACAGACCCACTTGAATTGGGGCCGGGAGCCTCATTGATATTGCCACTTCCCAGAACCAATCCATCGCCAATTCCAAGATTGCATCCTGAGCAGGTGAAAGAACCAATTTGCTCTAAAGCTCCGAGGAAAGTGATACCGCTAACGACTACGCCATTGCCAAGCAATACATTTTCAACGCCGTCAGTGGCATTTACATTATTGTCTACAAATAGCTGTGAAACTGACCGAAATGGCACTAAAGTCAAGGCAAATAAGCCAAGCAGACAAACAGTTTGTTTCATTAATTTAGGTTAACATTTGGTTAGAAGGACCAAGATACGACAATTCAAGACGCTGTAAACCAATGATTATCAGTTTATGGACAATTGAAAAGCGCATTAATCCTTTAAAATCTGAATATATCCGCTGAAGTTTTCTCCATCGGATCGTTTCAAAGAATAGTAGTACGTGCCTGAAGGAAGGTCATCTCCATCCCAGTTTCCACTGTAATCTTCTGAGCTGTACACTTCATTTCCCCATCTGTTAAATATTTTGAGACCACTTCCAGGGAATCCAAACAAACCTTCAATCCAGAATGTAGCATTCTTGTCATCATCATTTGGGGTGAAAATGTTTGGAATAATAATGCTGCAAGGTTCAACGTGAATATCTACGGATCCCAATCCAAAACATTGGTCATTGACAAAGACAGTAGCATCACCCATCACATTTCCAACAAATTTTGAATCGGCTACATAGGTAAGACTGTCTGAACTATAAGAGAATTCGTAAGGGGGAATACCGCCTGAAACGATCACGCCGGAGGTAACACCGAAACACAAATCAAAATTATCTACCACAGAAAACTCATCTTGTGCGACTAGTACATTGATGGTTACTTGTCCGGTGTTAGAGTTACCACACTCATCAATTACTTCAATAGTATATGTAGTGGTTTGATTGGGAGTTACTACAGTGATTTGAGAAGTGGATTCGTTAATCCATTCAAATACAAGATCACCTAATCCTCCGGAAGCTGTTGCTTCGAGTTCAACACTTTCTCCCTCGCAAATGGTTCCGCCAGAAGAGGTATTTAGGAATACAGGTACTGCCGGTAAACTCACCACTACTGTTTCTGTAGTTGTGTTCCCACATTGGTCTATAATAGTAAGAGCAATATTGATCGGAGTACTTGTTTGATATGTCAACTGATTTGTGTTACTCAATACATTTCCATTTAGCACCCACTCGTATGTGTAAGAACCTACACCACCTGAACCAGCAGCATTCACCGCAAAATCTGAAATACAATTGGTGTTGATGGTATTGTCTACAAGTATGTCAATTGGAACCGGCGGTACATTCAAAACAATTTCATCGGTGCCCACATTTTCGCATACATCGGTTACAAATACAGAAACAGTAGTTTGATCACCAGTCTGTATTTCAAACGTATTGCCATTTCCCACAGTTGCTCCTTCAACCTCCCATTCATAGGTGTAATTGCCAATTCCTCCATTTACTGTTGCATCGAGTTGCGTAAGATCTAAACATGTAACATTGAGGTCATCACCCAGATCAACCAATACAGGGACGGGCGGGAAAGAGAACTCAAGATTATCGGAAGCTGTTTCCAAACATTCATCCGTAACTACCACAACAACTGTCCCGGCATCATCAGTTGAATAATTCAAAATTTCATCAAACGACACTATTTCTCCGTTCACTTGCCATTCATATGTGTATTCGCCGGAGCCTCCTACTGGAGTGGCATCCACAATCAAATTATCCAAGCAGCTAAATTCCAAATCGGGACCAGCATCAACTTCTAAAGGTGGGTAGTCAACAAAGCTAACGGTCACAGAACCGGTAGAAGGTATTGTGCTGCATGTGTCAGTTGCAGTATAAAAATAAGTGGTTTGCAACTGCGGACTTACTTCTAATGGATTGCCTACTTGACCATTGTTCCATGTTACAGTATAAGTTCCATATCCACCGTTTACGATGACGTTCAACATGGCAGATTCACCGCATTCTATTACCTGGTTTTGAATGATGGAGGTCATTTGAGGAAGTTCACCGATGTAGAATTGAAGCGTATCATCTGTACCGCATGAAACCGAAGAGGAAATGATAATGGTAATATCTTCTATTCCTTCAGTAACACCATCTGCAATAGCTATAATTGGAATCTCCACTTCTAGAACACCATCTCCAAAAAACACCTGATCACTTATCAATTCGTAGTCGATGCCATTCTGCGCAGTACCCCCAATATCGAGTAAAAAAGTCTGCTCATAATCTTGAGAAGCAGGGCGACTAAAGATAATATTTGCTCCCAAACAACCTTCAAAGGCCACAGTGTCTGAGGGTGCTATTTCGGGCGTTTCAAATGCTAATCCTAGTTCATTGCTGCTAAAGCTTCCTGCTTCAAGAAATACCCAGGAGTTGTAGCTTGAGTCACCAGCATCAGCAATGGCTAATTTTATATGGTAGGTCTCACCACACTGCACATTGGCGAATGCTGTAAGAACGGTAGTAAAACCATCGGGCTGGATGTAAAAATTACTTCCATTGTATGGAGCTTGTCCACCGTTTCCATTATGTATGTAGTATGTGCAATATTCGCAAGGGCCGTTTGTACCAGTGCTACCGTTATTAAGATTATTGATAGTAACGGGCAAGGTCGTTCCAGGAATCAATGCAATGTTTATCGCATCATTGGTATATGGCCCATCAATACCAGGGCCACTGAGGAAGAACCCGAATGCATCATTAAAGCTTGAATTGGTGAACTCAGGATACTCATCTGAACCGAAAACATAATTGAATGCAAGGCTATCACCAGTAGGTACAAAGTCAAATTGCAGAATACACGCGTCATTCAGAGTATTGCCACTGAGTTGGGCAAGGTCCACATCTGAAGTACTTGAGTATGAAGTTGAAATGGATCCATTATTATTTGGCCCTGCCGCGGTGTTCGCATTTCCCGAACTCATAACCACTCCGGAAGGAATCCCCAAATTACAGCTAGTACAGGTAAATGAGGCTATTTGATCGTTGTTGCCTATGTATGTGATGTTGGAAGCTTCAATACCTTCACCCAAAAGGTAGTTTTCCACAGCGGCAACGGCGTTCGTCGTATTGTTCACGATGAGTTGTGCTTGCAGAGAATCGAATAAAACAATGGTAAAAAGGGCAAGAATGATGCGCAGTGGTTTCATTTCAGAAGTGGTTAACAAGGTTTAGCATTGCAATATATACAATTATTCTTTTGACAGGTTCCCTTGCTTCAAAGTTGTATGCGAGATAAATAAAATTGTGACAAGTGGAAAGAACCCATTTATAGTTTGAGATACCTTTGACCCATGTCGGCAATTATTACAATTCAAGGACTTAAGAAATGGTACGTCATTGGCCAGGAGACTGTGAAAGCTCTGAACGGTGTGGATTTACTGGTAAACAAAAATGAGTATGTGGCACTGATGGGGCCATCCGGCAGTGGAAAAAGTACCCTGATGAATATTATTGGATGTTTGGATACTCCAACTGAAGGTCAGTATTTTCTGAATGGTCCAGATGTGGCGGGATTGACTGATAATCAGCTTGCCGAAATTAGAAACAAAGAAATTGGTTTTGTTTTTCAGACCTTTAATCTCTTGCCCCGATACTCAGCATTAGAGAACGTGGCTTTGCCTTTGGTTTACGCCGGAATAGGAAAAATGGAGCGCGAAATAAGGGCGAAAGAAGTTTTGGAGCAAGTTGGATTAGGAGATAGAATGCTCCATAAGCCAAATGAGCTGTCCGGTGGTCAGAGGCAGAGAGTTGCAATAGCACGCGCACTGGTAAATCGGCCTTCGATCATTTTAGCGGACGAGCCCACAGGAAACCTTGATTCCAAAACGAGCTATGAGATCATGCGACTCTTGCAGGATATTCATGACAAGGGAAATACAATCATTCTTGTTACCCACGAAGAGGACATTGCCCGGCACGCACATCGGATAGTAAGACTTCGCGATGGAGTGGTGGAGAGCGATTCAAGTAATTCGCCTATTCGCATGAACGAATTAGCGTCGTAATCGATTTAATTCACCCAATAGAAACCTTTTTTATGTTTCGCGATGAGGTGTTCCGTGATCTGTTTCCTTTGTGTATTCTGCATTCTTCTCGTGGTATTAGGCCAGAATAAGTCCATTGTAAATACCCACATTTTATAGTTTTGATCGTGTCGTGAAAGCGGTTTTTAGGGGTCCCGTATAATCTATACACTGATTTCGGCTAATTTCGCGAGCTCTCTAACTATAGTCCAAAATGGCAAAACATACAGATATTTCCAAAGTGTTGTCAGGTCAACCCATTGGTGAAAAGGTTACCGTGAAAGGATGGGTTCGAACATTCCGAAACAATCAGTTCATCGCTTTGAGTGATGGCACTACGATACAAACACTTCAAGTTGTTTTGAAATTGGATCAGTACGCCGATACCACTTTAAAACGGATCAATACAGGAACGAGCATTTCGGCGTCTGGTGTTCTTCAAGCCTCTCAGGGTAAAGGACAAGCTGTAGAGTTGCAATGCGAGGAGTTGGAGATACTTGGCGATTGTGATCCCAATGAGTATCCAATTCAAATGAAGAGGCATACCCTGGATTTTCTGCGCGAGAAGGCTCATTTGAGATTTCGCACGAATACGTTTGGCTCAGTTTTCAGATTGAGACATCATCTTGCTTTCGCTATTCACAAATATTTTAATGACCACGGTTTCTATTATTTGCATGCGCCTATTATTACAGGTAGCGATGCGGAGGGAGCAGGAGAAATGTTTCGTGTAACCTCACTGGATTTAGATAAGATTGCTAAAACAGGAGAGGTCGACAATTCCTCAGATTTCTTTGGCAAGGCAACACATCTTACCGTTAGCGGGCAATTGGAGGCTGAATTGGCCGCTTTGGCTTTAAGTAAAGTCTACACATTTGGACCTACGTTCAGAGCAGAGAATAGCAATACGAGCAGACACCTAGCTGAGTTTTGGATGATTGAGCCTGAAGTTGCCTTCAACGACATAGTAGACAATATGGATCTGGCAGAAGATTTTCTAAGGTACTGTATTAGTTATGCTTTGGAACATTGCCGAGAAGATTTAGAGTTTTTGCAAGAGCGAGAAATCACCGAGGATAAATTGAAGCCTGTAGATGAAAGACAGAGCATGCCATTGTTGTCTCGCCTGGATATGGTTGTGAGCAATCCATTTGAAAGAATTTCTTACACAGAAGCTATTCAAATCTTGCTCGATTCACCCCATTACAAAAAGAAGAAATTTAAGTACCCAATCGAATGGGGAATTGATTTGCAAAGTGAACACGAGCGCTATTTGGTGGAAAAACATTTTAAAAAACCGGTAATCATCACGGGTTATCCTGCAGCTATCAAGGCTTTTTATATGAGACTCAACGAGGATGGAAAAACCGTGGCCGCAATGGACATACTCGTTCCGGGTATCGGCGAAATCATTGGGGGTAGTCAGCGCGAAGAACGTTATGAAGTCTTAAAACAGAAATGCGAACAGTTCCATATTCCGGAGGAAAGTATATGGTGGTATTTGGAAACAAGGAAGTTCGGAACATGTCAGCATGCAGGCTTTGGATTGGGCTTCGAGCGCTTGGTAATGTTCGTGAGCGGGATGCAAAATATCCGAGATGTCATTCCTTTTCCACGCACACCTTTGAACGCTGATTTTTAAGATTTTTAATCACTTGTTGTCTGCGCCAAAGGAAGACTTATTTTTGAAAAGGAAAAAGAGAAGAGGAATATGCTCAAACAATCATTACAGCAAAGACTACAACAGAAATTATCTCCTCAGCAGATACAGCTGATGAAAATGTTGCAGATCCCCACCATGGAACTGGAGCAAAGAATAAAAGAAGAGATGGAGTCGAATCCTGCGCTTGAAGAGGGCAGTGATCAAGACGAAAATGAAGATCAGTCGCAAGACGACATGAACAATGAGCAAGACGAAGGCGATAGCAAGGAAAGTGAGGCCAATGATGAAGTAGATCTGAGCGAATATTTTGACGACGATACCCCTGATTACAAGCTATACACGAACAACCATAGTTCGGACGACGACGATAAAGAAAGTCCATTAGGTGCGGGCCGCACGTTTCAAGACTTACTTTACTCCCAACTCGGCTTGCGCGAAATGGCTGAACGACAGCTTAGTCTTGCCGAATATCTCATTGGCAATCTCGATGAAAGTGGTTATCTCAGGAGAGACATACCGGCTGTAGTAAATGATCTTGCCTTTTCACAGAATATTGTAACCACAGTTGAAGAACTCGAAGAGGTGCTTAGTGTTATTCAGGACCTCGATCCGGCTGGAGTTGGAGCGCGCGACTTGAAGGAATGCTTGCTGATCCAAATACGTCGCACTGAAATTCCTGACGAAGATGTTCAGCTCGCAGAAACCATTATTGCGAAGTACTTTGATGAATTTACCAAGAAGCACTATGAAAAAATTGCGAAGCGCCTTGAGATTTCCGAAGAAGAACTGAAGCCCGCAATAGAATTTATTTTGCACTTAAATCCCAAGCCAGGCAACAGTATGCAGGAGTCGAAGGGTACGGTTCAACACGTTATTCCCGACTTTTTGCTATCTATTGAAGACGAACAGCTAAAACTTTCACTCAACGGAAAAAATGCACCGGATTTGAAGATTAGCAGAGAGTACAAGGAAATGCTCGATCATTATGCTAAATCGAAGAGCAAAGACAACAAGGAGAAAGAAGCCATGATGTTTGTGAAGCAGAAAATTGATGGAGCTAAGTGGTTTATTGATGCCATTCGACAGCGAAATGAAACGCTTCTTTATTGTATGCAGGCGATTGTCAATTATCAGAAAGAATTTTTTCTGACTGGAGATGAGACCAAGTTGCGTCCCATGATATTGAAAGATATTGCAGATATCGTAGGGATGGATATCAGTACAGTGAGCCGTGTTGCCAATAGCAAATACATTCAGACCTCTTATACTACATACCTTCTAAAATATTTCTTCAGCGAAAGTTTGAGTAATGATGAAGGCGAGGAAGTTTCTTCTCGTGAGGTGAAGAAAATCTTGAAAGACGCTATTGAAGCAGAAGTGAAACGCAAGCCACTTACAGACGACAAGTTGGCAAAACTCTTGAAGGAAAAAGGTTACAACATTGCGAGGCGCACTGTGGCCAAATACAGGGAACAATTAAACATTGCCGTTGCCCGATTGAGGAAGGAACTTTGATGAGCAATAAGGTCACATACCACAACGAAGAAGAGGGAATCGTTGCCAAATTCATTTCCATACTCTTTCATCCGCTGTGGATGCCCATGCTCATCTACTTGCTCACGCGATGGCTCGATCCCTTTTATGTAGTTACCAAACAAGCCGATGATTTTGTTCTACTGCTACTTGCCGTAAACATTGTGGCTCCTGCCCTCAGTATGCTTATTATGATCCGTTTTGGAATGTTGAGCAGCATTGAACTGAAGAATCGAAGCGAACGCTTGGGTCCATACTTGCTTACTATATTTTATTACATTGCTTCGTACATGATGCTCAGGTTTTTAGGTCCGGAATTGCCAAGAGAAACCTTTAGCTTTATTCTTGCCATTATTCTGTCCTTGATTTTTGCTCTCACGGTCAATCTATTTTGGAAAATTTCGGTTCACATGCTCGCCCAAGGTGGGGTTTTCGGCACATTATTGGCGCTGCAGCGAATTCATCCAAATATTGAAGTCACTCTTATGGCTATGTGTTGTGTGCTTATGAGCGGTCTAACCGGCTATTCGAGGGTGAAACTCGATGCGCACACTCCCGGACAAGTCTATGCAGGCTTCGCACTTGGGTTGATCGTGAACTTTGCGGCCATTGCTGGAAAGTGGATGATCTGAGATATTTTGAGCTTTGAACCGCTTTCAGTTAACTCATTGTGAGCAAGACCCTCACTTCTAAGACATTTTTCGTGTAGGTTTGCACTCTAAAATCAACACAAAAAGTAACGTGGATATTTTCGAAAGAATTAAGGAAAATCGCGGACCTCTTGGTCAGCACATGAAAGAATCACATGGATATTTCTCTTTCCCTAAACTAGAAGGTCAATTGGGTTCTCACATGACTTTCAGAGGCAAAGAAGTCCTCGTATGGAGTCTCAATAATTACCTAGGCCTTGCCAACAATCCTGAAGTACGCAAAGTAGATGCGGATGCCGCGGCTCAATGGGGTATGGCATATCCAATGGGTGCCCGAATGATGAGTGGTCAAACTAGCTACCACGAACAACTAGAAGCAGATTTGGCTTCTTTCATGCAGAAAGAAGATGCCTTCTTGCTCAATTTCGGATATCAGGGTTGTATGTCGGCTATTGAGTGTATGCTTGGTCGCCATGATGTTGTAGTGTACGATAGCGAATGTCATGCGTGCATTATCGATGGAATAAGACTTCACCAAGGCCGTCGATTTGTGTTTCAGCACAACGACATGGCGAGCTTCGAAAAGCAACTAAAACATGCCAAAGGACTTACCGATAAATCGGGTGGCGGAATTTTAGTATTGACTGAAGGAGTCTTCGGAATGGCAGGCGATATGGGCGATCTGAAGTCTATTGTATCATTTAAAAAAGAATATGGATTCCGACTATTTGTAGATGATGCTCATGGATTCGGGACTATTGGCGAATGTGGTCGCGGAGCTGGAGATGTCCAGGGAATTCAGAAAGATATCGATGTTTACTTCGGAACTTTTGCCAAATCGATGGCTACCATAGGGGCTTTTGTGGCAAGTGAAAAACACGTGATAGAATTTATGCGCTACAATATGCGCTCTCAGACATTCGCAAAATCTCTGCCCCTTCCGATAGTACTTGGAGCGATCAAGCGTTTGGAATTGATGAGGACGAAGCCCGAACTGCAGGAAGGGCTTTGGAAAATAGCCAGGGCATTGCAGTCAGGCATGATAGACGCAGGATTTGATATTGGCAAGACGAATTCTGTGGTGACCCCGATTTTTATGAAAGGATCTTTGGGTGAAGCCACAAATCTTATTTTAGACTTGCGAGAGCGGTTTGCAATCTTTTGTTCAATTGTAGTTTACCCTGTAGTTCCAAAAGATGTGATAATGCTTCGTTTGATTCCAACAGTGGTCCACACATTGGAAGATGTGAACTACACAATTGATTGCTTCAAAAAAATTCGTGAAAAACTTCAAGCTGGCGAATATCAAGCAGAGAAAATTGCTAGTTGGTCATAACCCGGACTTTTCGATTGGAATCTATTCTATGGCTGAAAGTCAGCAAAGCCGGTATGAATGTTATTTGAGGTCGATTTCAATTCGAGCTCATGGTTGCGTCTAGAATCAATCTAAACGATTCAAGACGGTTGGCTGAGTGTAATCCACAAGAACATAAAACCTTTGGCAATCATATTTGGAAAGTAAGTCTCGACAGGAAACTTCCCCAAGGATATGTTGCTCAAATTATCAATGTTGAAGCTCTTTCAATTACAGGATGGGAGTTCGAACATACCAAATCTCAGGTGCAATTCTGTCCGTACATATTCGAATTTCAGGGATATGACCCGAGGCCAAAACCAACAACATAAATTATCCCGAATCACGCGATGGAGATATCTGAATTCATAGGTCGAACTGTTACTTTGTTCCATCGTGTAGATTCGAGAATCCCGGAGCGCATAAACCTCAAGATGCTTCCAATGCGCAATGCGGGAATATTGTGCTT